>VOFJ01002290.1_pt1 | contig 25461 bp, 32 predicted proteins | sample 5384081 | NCBI WGS metagenome assembly VOFJ01 (sample SAMN12384729, study PRJNA508395) | human gut metagenome | isolation source: healthy gut I | host: Homo sapiens | reverse complement strand
GCTTACTTCCACCGCACAGAGGATGTCTTACGGAGCAGAGCTTCTCCTTAAATGGCTGGTCGCCAAGAAACTGAATCTCGCCTCATCTTTCACGCTCTTTAAAAAGCGAATATCGTACTGATAAGGAAAGGGAGTACATCGCCTCCGCATGGGACAACCGCTTTATTTTCAACTTGCGGAACTTACAACCTCCCCCGGCACCGAGAGCGTCGGAATGAAAAAGTCAGCTTTATAGGCGGTGCCCCCCTATACTCCTTATGATGCCGACAAGTCATTCCCCTGGTAACAGCCTGAATGCAAGGAAAAACCGTATTACGACTATACCCGGATACAATGAAGAACGACTCGGCCTTCACTCAGGTAGATATCCGCATAGACAAAAACATTCTATCTGAAGCGCTGTATGCTGGGTTTCTACATCGATCTGCAGAATATCGCGGGCAGCAAGCTGAAACAGGCAGATGTATTAATGAGCACCGGAGTAATCAAGAATCCGGACGCACCGATAGCCGAACAACGGTATGTCATGAAGTCCCTCAAGCAAAGAAAGCGGTACACTGCTGCCGACTTTGGGAATCACGTTTGAATACTAACACTATATTATATAATAACAAACTAAAAATTCACTATGATGAAAAAACAAATTGCATTAGTAGCCCTGTTATTTTTTTGGGCATGAGTTGTTTTAACGCTTCAGCACAATTCAAGAAATTCAATTTAGGCAAAGCTATTCAAGCAGGGAAAAGATGCCGCACAAGCAATCTCTATCTGACGCCGACATTTGCTGCTATGAGCAAGGAGTATATGGAATGGATGGACAAGCATAACCCACTGACCAAACCGGACAGCGAATACGGAAACGCCTGGAAAAGACTGACCGGAAACATCAAAGAAGTAGATGGTATGAAAGTTAATCTTTTGGCGTATATGAAGTAGTGGACGTTAACGCTTTCGCCTGTGGTGACGGCAGCGTGTGCGTGTATCTGTGCCGGACTGATGGACGTCATGACTGACGAAGAAGTAATGGCAGTATCGGTCATGAATCGATCATGTGTCATCCATACCGCGACTCTAAAGACGCAATAGAAGAATACATATTTCCGTTCGGCTGTAAAGAATGCGGCAGGAGTGCTTGCAGCCGTCGCCAAACTGACTGACTCTGAATCGAGCAATGGCGGTAGCTAATTTGCTGGCGCAATAACACTACAGAAACAAGAGTATTTAGCGGATGCCTACGGTGCAGAGTTCTGCGTAAAAAACAACATCGACCCTTATGGCGTAATACAAATCATTGGAATAAACTTCTCGGGTATTCAACGGAGCTCCGCATCTTCTTGTAATAGAGAATGTTTTCTTCACACCCCCATTTGACTGCTGCTGACATTGGAATATGTTCTTTTACTATTCGCACCCTCATCTCAAGAGCCGCATTGCCATTTCACTAATTGTTTATTAAAAAATCATTAATATACAGCACATATTTGCATGATGTCGTGATTTCATGTAATTTCACGGCAATAATCATTTAAATCCATTTATGGAATTTCTTATCATACTTCTCTTACTCGTATTGAATGGTATCTTTGCCATGTACGCTGGTATCTTCCAGCAAGCACGTCTCGAAACTCTCGCCGGAAAAGGCAACAAATCTGCACGTGGGTACTGAAACAACTGGAAGAACCCGAAAAGTTCTTGTCCACTATTCAAATCGGTATCACCCTGATCGGTATCGTATCCGGTGCCCTATGGTGGTGTCGCTATCGCGGACGACCTTGTTCCGCTTTCTTCCTCACCTCTCATACCGGGGGAGCGGAAGCCTAATACGTAATCTGGCCATGATCACCACTGTGGTAATCATTACCTATCTCTCTTATCATCGAGCTGGTTCCCAAGTCCATTGCCCTCAGCGCTTAATCCGGAACAGTACGCAACCTTGTTCAGCCGATTATGATTTTATTGACGAAAGTCTCCTATCCGTTCGTCTGGTTTCTTAGTATCTCCACCCGCCTGCACTGAACAAGGAATAATCGGCGTAAGAACGAAACGCCCGATGACGCAGGAAGAAGATCAAGATTCTCCACCAAAGCTCCGAACAGGGGAGTGATCTCCTTAAACGTTATGAACTACCGCAGGGGCGCTCTTCCATCCCGACGATACAAAGGTGATGAAGACAGAAAGAAAAACACCCAGCAAATATCTGTTGGAGGTGGACAAGCTTGGAAAAGATGAGATTATCGGTATTGGTATCCGTAAAGAGATATTATTGGTGGGCAATAAAAAGGAGTTCAATGCTGCGTGAAAATAGCCGTCAGCACTGTTTATCCCAGTTTATGCAAATAAAATTTTTAGAGCTGTTCAAGAGAAAGAACAAAAACAAGTTCGGAGTTGTGCTGGTATGGTAGTCCACTGGTATGGTAGAATACAGAAGGTATCGTACCCTGCACGACACTTACCGAAAAACATCTTCGGAGGAACATCTCGCTTTGAAAGAGACAATGTTCCTCAAGTAACCTGAAAGCCGGAGGGCAATGCCTTCACCTTACCGAGAACCTGCAATTCGAAGTAGTGGATATGGACCGTGGACGGGCGGAACATGGCGTGCTGGTCATCAAACGGGACGTTGAGAAGGGCAAAGAAGACCAACCCGAGCAGTGAGCTCACCATATTTATAATGGCTTAAACGCACTTGACGATGAGTACTTTCTTTGGAGTGTTAGCAGCAGTCGCTGCTTTGGCATCTTGCCAGTCAAAGCCAACAAAGCCGGGGGGGCGGAGCAGACAGTCTTTCTATAGAAATGGAGCGGATCACAGAAGTGACCGAAGCTTATGAAGGACGGTCCGTATCGACTACGTATTGACCCTGAACGCTGGTAACTGACGGTAGATACCACGTATACACTGGATATGACTTACCTCGATGCAGAAGCTGTCAGGGTAAGAACAAAACCTTCTCTTCTAAAGGAAAACAACAGACTATCCAGTAGTGAACAAAACCTACCAAAAGCTGTTAAGTTAACTCCGAATGATGGTGAGGCTCCAATGTACTTCGTGATTGTAAATGACACTACCCTGCGTCTGGTGAACGATAGCCTGCAAGAAGCTGTCAGCGATCTGAATTATGACATCATCAAGGTAAAAGAAATAATAACCTAAACCCTAACCAGTAAAGAAAGAGGATGTGTTGAAACCCCTCATAATTAAATATCAGTCCTCGCTACGACCTCATCTGTGGCGAGGATGATTTTCGTTAAAAAGGGAAGTTCGACACATCCCCTTTTTATTTCTGTCCCAATATCTTTCCTTCTGCAGACGTTTCAGACGAAGCAATGCCTCTATATAATAAATAAGTCTTCGCATAGATACAGGTGTCTATCTCCGAATGAGCGGGCCGGCCTGTGCTAGCGGAGCAGGAAAGCCGGATTGCTTTTACCGCTCTGATAATTGTCGGAAACTCAGGCTTGTCAGCATTTCAAGATAGCGGCATCCTTGTAGTGTTTGCCTTTTCCATTGGGAAGATAGGCAGACAGTTCGAGCAGCGCGGGAAGCTACTACGGCAGCCGCCGAAGCATCACGCGGAGCATCGGGTATGCCCGGAGCACTGAAACCTAAGTAATAAGGCACTTTGTTCCTCGGGCAAGGTTCCAGATAGACATCGGCTACTTTCTGCACAAAGTCAAGGTATTTTGGGATCTTTCGTTTCACGATAGACTACGGTGTAACCATAAATAGCCCACGCACGACCACGTGCCCACATGGTGCTGTCCGCATATCCTTGGTGAGTCACTCCCTTTAATCAGGTTACCTGTGATAGTATCGTAGCACTCGCTACATGATATGAGGGTATAGTCCGGACGGAACTGACACTTCATAGTCTTGTCGGCATGAGATACAACGATGTCGTATAAAGTAAATTCCCCCAACTGCTGCCGAAAGCATCCTCAAGATTGATCATATTGTCCATGATGGTATTGTGGGGCCGATTGCGGGGTTCTACTTTCGCGAAGCGGGGGACAACATCGTGCCGACTACCGGATTAAACAAAGTAGCCAATGAATCGGCTGTATCTAGAATCGCTTGTTTTGTAAGCCGGGATTCTGGTCAGGCGGTAACCATTTCCGTAGCTACAGAACACGAGGAAGCCCAAATCATGGCCTAAAGCCGGAGTCTTGGAAAGGAACTCCAGAGAGTTCGTGAACTTCTCCGCTCTTCCTGAATCTGTTTATCTTTCATATTCGTAATCATACCACAATACTCCGGTACCAGAAACCGGCACACCATTCTTCCTTCGTCGCTTTCCGACAAATTCCAATGATGTTCGTCAGTCATGATATTACGTGGCATCATTGTATAGTCGATGCCGGAGTCAGTTTTCAGTTCCGCAAGCGTACGTTGTGTCTGCTCTGCACAATAGTCCAATGCCTTATTCACATCCAATGTACCGGACGGCTGATGAGCACACGTACAGAAACCTAACATCACAGCCAAACCTACTACAATCTTTTTCATCTTAATCTGATATCTTCTAGTTAATTTAATCTTTATTTCTCTTTGTCAATTATTGATTGGTCAATTACTTATTCATCCGAAACCAATCGACATCTGCCCATCCCCGATTGCCTTCATTCGAGTCACACAGAATAATCCAACTTTGGCTCCGATCCATTTGCCTTGTCGGGCTGTGAAAGGCTCTCCCATTGTCGTGTATTTCTTTCCGTCCAGACTATAAGCGAATGTACAAACGGCTCCTTTACGAACCTTTACCTGTAAATACACTGTTTGCCATTCATTATCTGCTACTCCCGGCATCTTTAGATATTTTACCGGAATGTTTGCCAATTCTTTTTTATCCGTTCGGGATTTTGCTGTTCCGCATCCTTACAAACTGCCTGTTGCAGAATAAACTGATCCCCGCCTTGCGAATAGAAAGATAACTATAATCCCATCCCATCACAATAATTCCGGTTTGTTCTCCATCCTGCTTGGCAAAATGTCAGCTTGGTCGTAGCTGTAAATTCTTCAGCCGGGAACTTTTGCATCAACAGATTAGGAACTTCCCAGAAGTTCACAAACTCTTTCGAAAGGCTGCCTGCATAAAGACGGATAAATCCCAAATCGGTAGTAAAACCGTAAGTGTCTTTTTTTATTGGCATGCCATTGCCATTGTAATCCCAAATGCCGGGTATTGAATTCGTCACTCTCCGGCGGAGTGGCTATCGGATATGTCTTTCCTACATTCGGTTTCTTATAAGTCGTTACAGGTTCACCGCAACCGTCTTTATCCTTGTCCACTCCGATTACAGGTACCAGTCATTTACCCACATCATCGGATTCAGATGAATCACACGTCCGTAAGCGCCTTTATCTTGAAAATGGACGAACCAAGATTCTCCTGTATTGGTGTCTACCCAGCCCCCCTGATGAGGTCCGTTTATCGTTGTCTCTCCTTGTGCCATCACGATTTTCGATTCGTAAGCCCATAGATTTTTTGAGCGAAGTACCAATTGCCAACCAGTTGCTACTCCTCCTGCCGGAGCAAAAATATAGTAGTATCCGTTGCGTTTATAGAGCCTTCGGTCCTTCTACGGTATGATTCTTTCCATCATTTCCGTCGAACACCATCACCGGATCGGAAATAACTTCTGTTCCTTCCGCATTCAGTTCGCAAATGACGAGGATACTGTTCACCCCACTACGACTTCCGGCATAAGCATGTATCAAATATACTTTTCCGTCTTCGTCCCACAAAGGAGTTGCATCAATCATTCCTTTCCCTGCTTTCACTAATACAGGTTTGCTCCATTTTCCTTTCGGGTCTTTGGTTTAATCATATAGATTCCATAATCCGGATCCCCCCAGTAAATATAAAATTCTCCGTTATGAAAACGAATGGCCGGTGCCCATACGCCTTTACCATGCTGTGCCTTATCGAAGAAAAAGGTTCCGGCTCCTGAACCGGTAACGCATAGTTTACTAACGACCAATTAACCAAATCATTGGAATGAAGAATAGGAATTCCGGGAATACAATTAAAGACTGGATGTTGTCATATAGAAATCATCTCCGGCTGCACAGATATCCGGTCTGAATAGTCAGCATGAAGAACCGGGTTCTGATAAGTTCCATTCCCCTTATCAGCCACCCAGGTCTTAGAAATTTCTTGTGCGCCTGCCAATGAACTGCAAGCCATCATTCCTGCTAAAAAACAGAATCTTTTTACGCATATACCTTACTAATCAATTTCATTCAAAACTAGATTCGTTATTCCTAAAAAACAGGTTCTTTCTACCTTATATAAAAAACCAAACACTTTTAAAACTGAATCCTATCTCTGATTTCAAAACAATCTATTTACTGACCTATTTACTTATATATACGAAAGGGATTAGGTAAATACCTAATCCCTTTCCAACTTTTTATTTATCCAAGATTATTGTAAAACAATCATGCTATATTACCAACAGCTTTTTTTCTTTACTCTTTTTGCAAACATCAGGGTTCCGAAACCTAATTGGTCATAACCGCCGCTATTAGGCCCATAATCACCTGCCCCACCATCGGAATTACCGCGTGATGCATTTTTCACGCATTTTATCAACCCACATCTTAGCATAGATGCTTGATTTACCATAATCCTGCGCCAAACGGTTCACCAGCTCCCATGCAGGACCACCACGTGAATCCTTTCCTTCTCTTCCTGTGCAGAAATGGTATCCCCCAGCTTTTCCACTACAATTTGTATAAGTAGTATATAAGGCAGATCATTATCTGTATATCTGAAACCGGTCATCTTCCAACTGGCACTTGAACTACCGGTTTCAGCACCACCGATATTGTATTTAGCTACATATTCACACATAGCCAATGCACGTCCGTCATCCAAGATGAAAAAAGGTCTTCACCTACATTCTTTGCCATCTGACAGAAAAGCACCCAGCAGACTGACACACAAAGGTAGCATGTCCTTGATCACGACCTTGATTCCTGACATTGTCCCAGCATTTCATTACTATCCGGATCTAAATGTATGAAAGGAACGCCATTTCTATATTTCCCGAACCAATACCAAATTTGAAATATTGATAGCTTCATTGATTTTAAAGTTATCATCCGCCAAAATACCGATAGAAAGTAAAAGGCGTCATCGCAGATAAATCCCAGTTGAGCCAATAATGAAGCGCACATTCATTTCCATTGTGCGTAGACAGGAATTTTGTGATATGAGGATAAAAGACATCTGCAATCCATGCTTTAAACTTAACGAAATCAGCTTCCTGCCATCCTGGATAAGAACGCATAATCTCCGCTGCATTTGCTATTTGATGTACCTGAATAAAAAATCAAGAACTCGTTCGGATCTATAAATTCACCTTTATCATTCACGATAAATCCTGTACATGTTTTAGCCCAGTCATTCAAAATAGCAACAGCAGCATCTGCATACTGTGCACCGTCAGTTTCCGACAATTTCCATCGAAGGGCCTAATTGATAGGCTGCGGCAGCGTCCTTCATCAACTTCGTGTAGTTATTCCAGTCATTGGGATATTTGCCTGCCCAATTATTTTGATCGAGACGCGCCAATAATTTCACCGGAGAAGCCTTATAATTTGATTGTGACAAGCTATTCCCCACTACGACTTAAATGATCGAACGCATTTTTCCAAGGTTGCGCACCGGCTTGCACTTTTCCTTTTACAAACTCAAAATCCGTTTCTGTATGAAGCATACAAGGATGCTCCAAAGTCGTAACATAATCCTTCACTTCCTACCAACTACTCATATCATTAGAGCCGTCTTCTATTTCGCTACATGCTAAAAGCGTGGTAGAAGTCAGGGCAAAAAGCCCTGCTCCTATTATTGTATATAATTTCATCTTATTCATGGTAGTTATTCGTTAGTATTGTTTTCACTATCTACAAAAGTTTTGAAGTTCCTCTATGGATTTGAAAGAACGAATCCAGTAAAGATCATAAGTCTGAGCAGTTTCCGGGAAATCGGCAATTACAAACTTACATTGCACTAAATCAAAGACCTGATTCCAATCTGTAGGAGTCACAGTTTTATATTTTGACTGTAAGTCGTAATACAAGACATTTGGCTCCGTAGTCGAAATCTCACTTGCACCCAGAATCTCGTATCTATTATTAGCATCTCCGCCTGTTCCAAAATATTCAGGACCGATTTTCTTAATACCATCATCAAAGATCTCTAATTTAATACAACCATTGGGTTTGTTCTTTCCTGGAACCAATTGAGATTTAAATCCTACCTTAATGGCAAAATATCTATAATCAGCAGGAGTTACATTTACAATTTTTTTCCTTTACCACTTCTTGCAAGCCATAAGTCACCACGGTATCCGGAGCCCATCTGAACAGTAGTCTTATTTCCGTCAGATGAAACAACAGACGCATTGTTGCCATCCAAATACCAATTATTATCCAGTCCGTTACCCAAACCATTACCTAATGAATACCAGAAACGTCCATCGGCAACTGTGACAGTTACATTTTGTACAACAGGGCCATAAGAAGCTTCGTTATCACAGCAGAAGCGGTCTTAGTAGTATGTACTTTCAATTTACCAGTCTTATCCACACTAATCACCTCCGGATTATCACTGCCCAAGTCAGCAGCGAAGCAGTAGCATCTACCGGTTCCAATGTGTACTTAATCTGATATTCCTGTCCATATCCCAATTGATTAAGTTCCGTATCTTCAGTAAACGTCATTCCGGTAATTGGAGTTACTATCTTAACCCCTATCTCGCAACTTGCAGACACCGGATTCGAACTGAAATCATCAGCCGTTACTATAATAGTCGCATCCCCTTTGCTGATTCCGGTCACCAAACCTGTCTTTTCATCCACCGTAGCCACTTCCGGGTTACTACTTGTCCATTTATAACGCTTGAACGTAGTAGTTGCCGGTTCCGAAAGAAACAGTTAATTGATATTCATCGCCTGCCGCAATCTCTCTCTGCTGGAACATTAGTTATATTGATGGCTGACATATAGGTATACTCGTCCATAACTTCAACTGTTCTAGTGATGATCGTAGCTTCCGGACCGAAACCGATTTCCGGCGTTAATGTAATAATAGCTTTTCCTGCTTTATCCTTAGTCACGACCTTACCTTCCCGTGTAACAGCAACAATAGATTCATCCGACGAAGTCCATTGCACATTAGCATTGGTTGCATTTTCAGGTGCAATACTCCAAGAGAGTTGCAGTTCTTTGTTCTTCAGCAGACAAATTGTTTTATTCCCTGCATCATATTGAGTTTCGTTAAGAGTAATGGTGGATACTGTAATCATTTCGTCCATCTTTCCTCCTAAATCCTTATCATCATCACATGAAGTCAGACCTAAAAACGAACAAGCCGCCAGTCCAACAAAAATATTTTATATAATCTCTTTTCATGATTCTTATTCTTTAAGTTATTCAGACTTGATTATTGCCATCCCGGATTTTGTCCCAAGTTCGGATTCAACTGACACTGATCTACCGGAAGCGGATACAGGTCATTTTACTACCCCAGCGCCCGACTATTTTCCAAGATCAAACAGCCATCGGAATCTTTTGCCATATTAGAAGCGCCAGCCCATGAAGTCGCAAAATCAGTTCCTGTCCATTTCACTCCTAGAATAGGTTTAGGCATCTCTACAATAGCAGTATTCCAACGCTTCAAATCATCAACTCGGAAACCTTCATTGTACAATTCGATGGTACGTTCACGACGGATTTCCTCTCGCATATTCAAACTGTTTTCTGAAGCAAAAGACGTAGTCAGTTTAGGCATATCCGGGTTTACACGGAGACGAACCAAATTCAACGAGATATTCAAAGCATCATCCAAAGCTTTTGCCGGTGGTTCCCAACTCATACATAGCTTCGGCATAATTCAATAAAACTTCTGCATAACGAATAATCGGGAAATCGTAACCTTCAAATGTATCGGCCACCTTCCTTACGTTCCGTACCCCATTTTTGGTTTTGATAACCGGAACCTTGGAATACATTACATGTAATGGCATTGGTCGCATCTTCCCCATCCATACCTTTCCAATCAATACGCGGTTTGTCGTTATCCCAATATTTAGTGCCATGAGCCAGAAGACAGTTCTTCATGCGATTATCACGATTTTCAAATTCCGTAGTCAGACCTCCATAACCTTTAAAGACGTCAGCACTCTTGGTATGGTCAATAGGTAGCCCATTGCTACAAAGATACATATTCACAAATTTACGGTTAATATATTGCACGTTCGCTACACAACCATGTGTAATATTAGTCCCGATCGGAGCAATCGTTTCATCATGACGGCGATAGAATATATATTCTTTATTGGCACTCTTAGTCAGATTCGCAGGATTAGACTGTACATTCTCTAAAATGAACAGGTATTTATAAGCCATCTCTCCCAATGCTGCTGGTTTGAATAGCTCGAATTGCTTACTGTCGATAACTTTTTTTTTTTCGCCGCATCCGCTGCAATACTCAACAATGCTTTGCCACGTTCTTCATTATTGCGGTTTTGTTGCCATGTGCCTTCATATAAAGCGACACGTGAAAGGAATGCATAAGACTCCCCATTTTGAAATACGTCCTTCTTCATCCGTCGCAATAATTTCCGGCAATACTTCAGCCGCATCCTTCAAATCCTGAATCACGAAGTCAATCACTTCGCTACGGTCATTGCGGCTCATGCGTAACTCGGGTGAAGTAATATCCAGCGGTTCTTTAGTGATAATCACATCTCCGAACAACTGCACCAAATCAAAGTAAGAATAAGCACGGAAAAACTTGGCTTCCGCTACATAGCGGCTGATATCACCGTTACCGGAAAAAGACGCTGCTTTTTGCAGCAACAAATTGCAACGGCGAATATGGGCATAATTACTCGTATAGTTACCGTCTGAAGTAGGAATCGGATTGCTACCGTTACTGTACATATTTACAGAACTGGAAGTCATCAAGTCCGAACGCCAGTCAGAATGTGCACCATCAGAAATAACAGACTTGAAATCACGGGTCCAACCATAGAAATTAGTTGCAAAATATTTAAAATCATCTGCCGCCCCCATAAGTTGCCATCTGCCAGTTGGTCCTGCGGATCAAGATCCAGACACGAATTCAGTGTCAGACCAAGCGATAAAATTAAAAGAGCTTTCTTATATAGTTTCATATTCTTCATACATTAAAAAGTTAGATTTAATCCGAAAGTCACTGTACGGACAAAGGGGAAACGTCCTGCTGCTGATACCTTACGGCTAGCCTCCGGATCCCATCCGTCGTTAATCTTAGAATATTCCCAAAGATCAGCACCTGCTACATATATACGACAAGAACTAATTGCTTTCGTTTTTAGCCAAAAAGGCAGAAGGAACATTGTATCCCAATGTCACATTTTTCAGACGAATGTAAGAACCATCTTCCACTGACCAGGAAGAAGCCTGATAGTTGTAGTAGTCATTGATTTCATTCTTATTACTATATGTCGGATAATAAGCGCCCCGGTTCTCCGGACTCCACGTGTTACCTACCGATTGATTCGAAGTGTTCAGATATAATGCTTTCATCGGTATACGCCAAATCTCATTACCGTTATTATCTCCCGTACGGAAGATTGTACGTTGAGCAGCACCCTGGAAAACTAGTGATAAATCAAATCCCTTCCATTCTGCTCCTACATTAAAAAGAGAAAAAGAGATTTCGGATCATCTGTACCTAAATAAACAATATCATTCTGATCCAGTTTGCCGTCATTATTTACGTCAGCATACATATTATCTCCCAAACGGAAGTTTTGTTCTGTCAGTCCGATAGTATTACCAGTCAGGAAGCGATATAGATATTTTTGACGTTCTTCTTCTGTCTGTGCTTTGCCGGCATAACGCAAACCAAAAATACTATTCAACGGATAACCTTGCTGTTTATCAACAAAACCGGATTTCAGAACTGAAACTGCACCAATATCCGTCAGTTTATTCGTATTGAAAGAATAAGTACCTCCTATATGATAAGTGAAGTCTTTTCCAATCTTATCAGACCAGTTTACCATGACTTCCCATCCATGTGATCTGAATTTTCCATTGTTTGACATACCTGCGTTATCACCCAGAACTCCCGGATAAGAAACATTAATCAACATATTATCATTACGTTTCATGTACACTTCGGCAGTACCTGTCAGACGAGAATTAAACAAAAGAGAAATCCAATCCTAAGTTATAATTTTAATGCGTTCCCATTCACGTCCCAGAGAAGCGATTTTACCATTCGTATCTATGATAGTGCCTTTGTTAGGACCGATATAAAGGCTCCGCTTTGAGATTCAAATTTATAGAACTGCGTACCATCGTAACGATCAATACCACTTTGGTTACCAACTTCACCATAAGAAAGACGGATTTTCAAATCATTCAACCATTTGATGTTCTTCATAAACGCCTCTTCCGTAATACGCGCCATCCACCGGATATTCCATAAAAAGAAGTCCCAGCGATTTTCCGGTTTAAACTTGGAAGAACCATCATAACGCATATTTACTTCCAATAAGTATTTTGACTTATAGTTATAGTTTAAACGAGAATAGTAGGACATCACAGCCTCATGCCACTTCGTACCATGTTTGTCTGTCAGATTTACCAGACCTGCCCCATTTACAGTTTCCAACGAGTTCTGTATATCTTTCACCGATACACCAAAATAATCATATTCTTTCAATTCATATTGAGCACCAACCATTGCACTTACATTATGATGCTGCGCAAATGTATTGTGATAATCAACATAACCTGCCATAGAATAGAAGTCTGTACGTGAACTTGTTTTCTCGTAAGACGACTCTTCCTGTTTGTAACCGATCGGCCTTGTGTTTATCTTGGTTCCCCATAATTATAAGTAATAGCCATCTTCTTTATATCACGTGAAGCTACTCCGGAGTTATAACCGAGATTTGCTACTACATCCAGATGTTTATTAATATTGTAAGTGAATTTCTCACTGATATTAATTTCAGATACTTTCAGTTTATTATCTCCACCCAATTCGGCAAACCAAATCGGTGACAACCAAGTTCCCCACGAATAAGGTTTTCCATCAATCGTAGAAGCCGGAAGTCCCGGTTGCGGATAACTGGAAGTCAATGTTCTATTCAGTTGTGAAGGAGCCACCTGATCCTGGCGGTTATAGGCTATCACAGATTCAATAGAAAAAAGTTATCAAAGACTTTCAGTTTATTAGTCAAACGAAGATTGAAACGCTGATTGTTATTATTTCCCCCACTTCAAGTTACTGTCATCATACATATACCCTACGGACAAGCGATATAAATTCTTTTCTGTACCTCCAGAAACAGCTAAGTCATGTTGCGTAGAATAAGAATTGCCGAACAACACATCTTGCCAGTTGGTATCCATGAACACGAAATCCATTACATCTGAATAGCTGGGAGCAAAAAAGGATTTGCACTGTGGTCCAAATCAATGTATTTACCTTCATTAGCCAATGCCATTTTCGCATATTTCACCCATGAGTAAGAATCCGGCTGACCATCGTTCTGACAAGTCTGTAACACTGCATTTGCCCACTCGTTCATAGTCATCAGCCTCCGGCTGCAATCCCACCATCTTGTAAGTGTATGAAACGCTATATTCTATTCTCGCTTTTCCTTCCTTTGCCTGCTTAGTGGTTACCAATACCACACCACCTGCAGCCCGGGAACCATAAATAGCAGCCGATGCATCTTTCAGAAAATTGATAGACTGAATATCAGAAGGGTTGATATTACGCAGTGCATTTACACCATCATAAGCAACTCCGTCAATAACGATCAATGGCTCCGCATTATTTGCAGAAACAGAACCACGCAATTTCAAGCCCCAGGCTCTCATCTCCCGGAGTTGCCGAATTGCGAGTGATCGTAACACCTGAACCTGACCTTGCATTGCCTGTAACGGACTTGACATCGTTCCTTTATTCTTCAACATTTTATCAGATACCACTGTTACAGCACCAGTCAATGTCTCCTTCCTTTGTGAACCGTATCCCACTACCACAACTTCGTCCAACACTTCGCTATCTTCCTGCAATTTTACATTTATCACAGTTTGTGCAGCCACATCTATAATTTGATCCTTATAACCAATATAGCTGAATTTCAACTTAGCTCCAGCAGGTACACCAATCGTATAATTTCCGTCGATATCCGTAATAGTTCCTTCTGTTCCTCCTATTACAGTAATATTCACACCAATCAATGGTTCGCCTATTGCATCAACGACTTGACCTTTCACTTTCTTTTGAGCCTGTGCCACTACTTGGCTATCGTTCATATTCGTATCGGCCCACGCCTTTGAAACAGGACAAAGTCCCAGCATTAATCCTAACGCAAACACCGCTGTTTTGTTAGGTCGCGAATTAAAAAATAATCCTCTTCGTTTCATAAAAATTAAATTTTTTAAATGAGGTTTAAAAATAGTATTAAATTTTTGTTCTCTAAAATAAGGTGAGGCATACAAATACCTCTTTGTAAATTCTGACTCCTTTTCCATAAGCACAAAGGGTTATTTATTAATGAATAAGATTATATACAATTCCGGAAAAACTCGCGCATTTCACGACGTCCCAAAAACAGATGGTTTTCCACCGTCCTGCAACTTAAATTCAGTTCATTTGCGATTTCCGGAGACGTTTTATTTTCGAAGCGGCTCAATGTATAAATTAACCGACGTTGTTCGGGCATAGCAGCCAAGCGGGTTCGTTCCATTGTCATTAAATCATCACCGATAATTTTTTCTTCGGTTTCATTGGTAGAAGTAGACATAGTATCATAGATGTAGCTGTCTATCTCCTGCTTCTTATAATAACGACGGATATAGTCGATTACAATATTGCAGGGCAATGGTGAACAGGAAATACTTCACTGTATCCGGACGGAGCATTTGTTTATAGTCCATCAGACGGACGAATACATCTTGGTTAAATCTTCAGCTTCGTAGCGATGAGTGATACGATAAGTAATATAGGTAAGAATCACCTGGTAATATTCTTTATAAGAACGGGTGATAATGTCGTCATAAGTGTTAGCTGTTGTCTCCATAATACTATCTTTTCGGTTTTGATCACGATGCAAATATAGAGGTGATTTTTTGGATATAACAGCTGAAAACAGGACAGAGTAATCTCCAAGAATCCAGATAGACTTATTTGCATATATATCATTATATATCAAGAAGTTACATTCACAACAAACAGAGTCTCATTTTATAATTTGATACTCTATTTACTAAAAACAATGTATTTTCGCTCTCCTTATACCCATTTGCTTTCACCCCCTTCACCTCTTTACTCCCTTTCTTCACCATTTTGCCTTTCCTTCATCTTACATTCAGGCTAATGATGATGCAGGACATTAAGAGATAAGTTCCTTTTCATTAATGATAAACTTGTTTTGCCCTTGTTGCAAAGTTGCTTTTGGTTAATGATAAACTATAAATGAAAGTTCTGATTATATAAATGCAAGTTTTGTTTTTATAAATGCAAGCTTTGATTATAAAAACAAAACTTGCATTTAAAGTTTGCTTCCTATAAAAACAACTTTGCAATTAAGGAAAAGGAAGTTTAGATAGGGAAAGAAGAACTTATCTAATAACAGATTGGAAATAGGAAAAGAATAAAAGAGAAGGGGTTCACCAAGTGAAAGGGCAGGGTTCACCCTCTAACCCCGATGAACAGGAGAAGTGAAGGGTGAAGGTAATATGGATGCAAAATAGATTTCAGGGATAATAAGTCGGAAAGTTACTCTTCTTTGGCTGTTCCGCCCCGATACTACGGATGTATTCATTCGAGTAACTCCCGTACTCTTTTTGAATGAGCGGAAGAAGGAGGCACGCGAACTGAATCCACAAAGTTCTGCCAGTGCAGTCAAAGTATAGCGGGAATATTGGCTATCCGCTACCATCTTTTGAATTGGGTAACGCGATATTCGTTGATAAAATCATAGTAGGACTGATTAAGATACTGGTTCAAAAGATACGATAATGAATGTGAAGAAGTATCCAATGCAGAAGCCAGGTCACCCATCTTCAAATCGGGATTGATATATGGCTTTTCTTTCTCCACATAAGCCACCAGTTTTTTATGAAGTTCTTTACATTCCTCTTCGGTCAGTCTATTGGTCTTATATTTCTCTTCAACAACGGAAGGTTGTTGTTCTGAATTTACTTCCGGATGTTGTTCTACAGACTGTTCTCTTTGTTGTATCTCCTCCTCTGCTGATGATACCACAACCGGCGAAGCAGAAGAAACAAGCAAACGACGCATACGTTTCCAGACATAATACCGTATAAAGGCTATAATTCCTACGATTAATAAAACGGAAAGTCCCCATCCCCACCAAGGTATCATAGGGCATACCGTCACTTGACAGCTAGCTTCGGATTGCTCATTTCCCGGAAGACGTTACACGAAAAGTATAAGTCCCGGAAGAAAGTCCGTAATAAGAAACTTCGTTCTGTGCAGCCAATAATTTCCAGTCCTTGTCCACTCTTCCAGTCGATATTCATATAGTAAGGCAGATGGGAGACCATAAGCAAAGTCTGTGAAACAGAAAGTCAAATTATTCTGATTGTATTTCAAAGAGGAGCTGGTAAAAGGGACACCATTAGCTAATATGTCAGTAAATACGATCGAACGGACCTTGCCACGCACCTCGTCCACACGTTTCGGATCGACATAAATCAGTCCTTTAGTGTTACCAAACCACAATAGTCCTTTTTCATCTTTATAAGCTCCATTCGTAAAAGTTGGTCCCGGCACTCCATCATTGAAAGTGAAAGCATCATATTCCTCTCCCTCTTCTTTTGATACGCAATAACCCGTCATTGCAAGCCACCCACAACCAGCCTTGGTTATCTTCTATAACAGACATTAGCGAGTTGTCCGGAAGAGTAGAAAAGATAGAGCGGTTCTGGAAACGGTCCATCGTTAAAGTGGATGTAAACAGGCTTCCTTTCTCACGGATAAAAATAGAGGTTGTGTTCAGCATCTTCGTAGATAGTACGAACCTTATCTTTATTCACGAATCCTTCGGGAAAGACATTGGAACGCAAACTTTGGGAAGCCGGGTCGTAAATACACATACCGGTTTCGGTAGCAATCCATCCTTTGCCGGTAGAGTCAAAACTGACTTCATACACATTGCCTTCCGGCAGTTGGGAGTTGGCACTGGTGAAGTCTTTATCTGCTTTTGTCTGTCCCGTTATAGCTGAACAGCCCTTGCGAAGTACCTAGCCAAAGATTTCCTTTGGCATCCGGTTTCACACAGAAGATATGTCCTTTCTGGAAAAAGTTCTCCGTATCACCTTGGGCAAAATATTTCAGAGACAGCGTTTCCGGATTCAATACCATCATACCGCCACCATACGTACCGATGTAATATTCTCCTTTGATAGAAGCAGATTGTCAGTATCAAATCCGAGGTCAAGACGGGTTTTACAAAACTCTTCACTACTCCGGTAGCTTCGTTTATATAAAACAAGCCGTCACGCGAACCGATGACCTTCTCTTGCCCTTTGTTTACAAAAAAGAACGGATGGAAAGATTTACCGAATTAAACAAAGGTGGATAATCATACGTACGGAAAAGTTCTGATAGAGTGAATAATCCAGTCCTGCCTGAAAATGCCCCACCCAGACGGCACCTCTATCATCTATAAGTAAGGAATAAATAGAATTACTGCGAATTCCTTCCTTATCATTGACATCATGGTAAAAACGACGTGTCACTTGTTGGTCTTTGTGTGAAAGGAAGTGTACGCCATTGCCGTCAGTAGCTATATACACAGTCCCTTTACCATCGCTGGAAATATCGGAAATGACATCGCACCCCAAAGATACCGCATGAGAGAATGATTCCTTCTTTATATCGAAACGTACTACACCTTGGCTCATTGTACCGAGATAGAGCGTTTCGCCCGATACGAGTAAGGCAACGGAAATAATCGGCTTCGGGCACATTCTCCTGAAAATGCCAGGAATCAATCTTGCCGTCTTTCAGTGAATAAGAGAACAATCCCTGTACCGTGGCCAACCATAATACGGTTTTATCTTCATTCAGACAAATATCCATGATTCTGTTACAGGCGGCAAGCATATTCCGGTCTGTCAAGACTTGAAGCAACTGACCGTCTTTATGAATGAATAAGCCTTTCTCTGTGCCGATATAAAGAATATCTCCATCGGTACCAGTAACGTATTGACGGCAAAGTCTATCTTTTCGGGGACAATCCTTTCCAATTGGCTGTTTGGGCGATTCAACCGCCAAAGCCCGATTCCGTTTCCCACCCAAAGTTGTTTATTGGATGTTTCCGTAACACTGTTTACCCGTTTCTTTCTTCCCGACTCAATGCCACGGAATTCAAAATGGCGCACTTTCACACCATCAAAACGGTCGAGGCAATTATCCGTCCCCAACCATACAAAAACCTTCGGAATCTTTTATAAATGGCATTCACCAACAGTCCGGATAACCCGTCGGACATGACGACATTACGGAATGTATAGTTTTGGGCTTGTAGATTACCCCCACAAGCCAAATATATTAATATAAGAATCAGATATTTAATCGTGTTCTTCACTTACAACTGCTTCCTTTCATATTAAACATGTGACAAACATACATAAAAATCTCCAAAAGAGCACATTCCTTTTTTTTTAAAGTAGCCCCTTCGTATTCTCTATATGTACATAACTAAATACGAAGGGGGGTAAATAATTTTACTCAATACAATCAAATAAAAACAAAAGTCCCGAACCAAATAAATGGAATGGGACTTTTTTATTGCAAAATAACCTAAATCATAAAGACAGGTTTAAGCTCAATCGTTAATCCTAAAGCATTTATGATACGATAGAAAGTAGCAACACTCGGAACTGTAATGCCTTTCTCAATGCGTGAGATGTATGATTTGTTGGCACCGATACGTTTTGCAAAAGCTCTTCCTGCGTCAATCTGGCATTCTTTCGCGCATCCAAAAGTATTTGACTCGTATAAAAAGCATAAGCTTTTTCTTCGTCAAACTTCGCACGTTCAGGAGTGCCCAGTGCTCCATACTGTGCTTCTAACACAGCACTGTAATCAACGATTTAATGATTGTTTGTCTCCATAATAAGCCTCCTTTATTTTTAACGCCTTTTCTATCTCTCCTGATGGTGTCTTCTGACTCTTTTTCTGAAAGCCATTGAATAAGACATAATCTTACGTTTCATATTACAAATATACGCCAAGTTGTACAATTATGCAACCTGGCGTTAGATTTTAACAGTAAAAAAGACTATAATCATTTCTTTTGCCGTACCCCATCCTTCCCGTTTCAGTAGTTCTGTCTCTTCCCGATTAGGAGAATGTGGAGAACCCATAGCGCAATACTTATCAATCACATTTCCATTATCTCTATGCTATTTCTAATTATTTATCAGTCTATCAATTCAATCATATAGCTATAAACATATTTTTTATCAAGCAAACGATATTTATTGTGTGGATACATCCCCCAACTATTATCACCGCCTAATCCGCGTTGCTTCAAATCAACATGCAGGAAAATATTCTTTTTTTGCGGAACAATATCAATGGTATGCTGCAATTTGCGGGTCAAACCGGGGTCAAGGTCTTCCGGTGAGAAATGCAGAGCGGAAAATGCGATAGGTTGCAGACCTGTAATCTTCACTCCCTCTCCTTCACTATTCAATAAAGCCAGCCAACGAACATCCGTTTTATTTCCGGTTTCCTGTGGACGTATATACCAATAGAACTGATTGTCGACTTTATCCTCATATCGCCCGGATGAACGAGCTTGAATAACGGTCGATGTAGTTTTTCAAAAAGGTCCCCTACCATAATAAGTCAGATTTTCATAGGGTTGTTGCAATTCCATCCGCATACCGAAGCGAGGAAGTTCAAGGAAGTCTCGTTCCTGTCAAGTCAATACTTCCTGTCACAATAATAATAGATGCATTATTACGTATCAAATATTCTATCGTGTAAGGAACTTGAATGTCACTTAATATCCAATCAATTTTTATGGACAATCCTTTTTCGTTCTTTTTTCCTCTATAACCACGTTCTTCACATAACGGTTCACATGCGCTGTCCGCCAGACACCTGCCAACCAGGGCATTTTATTCCCGAAATCATTATCAACCGGAGCACGCCAAAAAGCCGGTTCCGGATATTGCTTAATGGGTTGTTTGCCGTTTATGCTATAATTAAACAGCACTCCTTTTTTCAAATCAATCTTACCGGAGACGGCATCCGACTGAAAAGATAAAAATTGTCTTTCGTTTCATAAGACAACTTACCCGAACAAGCCGAAAGAGAAGCAAAGAAACTGCCTCTATTTAGCTTTATCTGTTCCTTAGCCACTTCATAATGTACAGGAATTAAATCGGTAGCAACCTTTGTATAGGCATAGAGGTTGAGAAAATATTCATTTCCATCTTCCGGAATGACTGGAAGATTCAATCGTACCTCTTTTTTTCCGCATGAGGTTTTAATTCAACATTGAAATTTCCTGTAGAGAATTTCTCTCCGTTCTTATATACTTCCCAAGTAAAAGCATATTCATTCAGATTGGTAAAATCATAACGATTCCTGATTGAAACAATCCCTTTACTCAAATCTTTCGCGTTAAACTGAATGTACTGATAGACTTTCTTTACTTCATACGCTTGTGGTTTGGGAATGCCATTAGCAGAAATTAAGCCGTTTGGTTCCTGTATTTAATTCCCTTTCCTATCTTCCAGCCATTTATAACTTCCCATTTTTCCATTGTACGTCCAGTAGATGCGTCCGTCTCCCGGTTCTGTCTTCATTTTAAACCCTTTGATCCATAAAGTCCCAAATAAAACCACCTTTGCAAATTTGGACTGTCATAAATAACATCCCAAAGGTCTTTGAAGTTACCATTACTATTCCCCTGGGCATGGGCATACTCACACACATGATAAAGGGGCGCTGTTTACCGGACTTGGCATATTCCGTTATTTTCCACATATTGGGATACATCGGACATACAATATCTGTATTCCAGTCCTCCCAAGCCTGTTCGAATTGCACAAAAACGACTTGGGTCATATTCTTTCAGACGTTTATATTCATCATGGAATACGATTCCATTACCACATTCATTCCCTAACGACCAGCCTATGACGCACGGATGATTTTTTATCTCTTTCCACCATACGGGTGATACGGTCTACATGAGCCGCATACCATTCGGAACGATAAGCAGGATGCGGAATGGTATCTTTGAAATAAGGAACTGAGCCCATTCCGTGGGTTTCAATATTGGCTTCATCTATAATGTAAATGCCATATTGGTCACATAATTTATAAAACAACGGATGATTGGGATAATGACTGGTACGAACAGCATTCATATTCAGTTGTTTTATCAATTTCAGGTCATTCATCATAAATTCGCGAGTTTGGACGTGCCCCAAGTTTGTCATTATGCTCATGACGGTTCACGCCTTTTATATAAGTCGGAACACCATTCACCAATAATCGAGCATTCTTTATTTCTATCTTTCTGAAACCGGTCTTACAGGCAGTAACTGCAAGCTTGCTTGTTTTTATCATCCCAAAGTGTGATGACACAATCATAAAGAGATGGCTTTTCAGCATTCCATTTGGATACATTCTTAATGACGCCCGAAAAAAAGCTAATTGGGTAAACTCATCTTCTATGTCAAATTTCTTTTGTTGTGACAAAACTATTTTGCCGGTTTTATCCAATAATTCCAGTTTGAGTGTTCCTTTTTACATTATTACCTGTAAATTCACGCAAATCTACGGTAGCATTGAATATACCATTCTTATATGTACTATCCAAACTTGATTTTAAGAAAAAATCCCAAATAGTCAGTTTAGGGTAAGCTTGCAAGAATACATCACACGTTCAATCCCGGTCAGTCGCCAAAAATCCTGGTCTTCCATATAGCTGCCATCATGCCAGCGATAAATCTGTACTGCCAGTAAATTTTCTCCTTCTTTCAGATAGTTCGTCACATTAAATTCAGCCGGTGTTTTGGAAAGCTTTGGTCATTCCGACTTGCTGCCCGTTCACATAAATGCGGGCATAGCCGCTAATGGAGCCGAAGTGCAGAAATACTTCGCGCTCCTGCCAGTTTCGAGGAACCGTAAATGTGCGCCGATAGGTACCCACAGGATTGTCTACGTCAATATAAGGTGGATTGGATGAAAATACATACTGAATGTTGCGGATTATCGGTTCACCGAATCCTTGTTGATTTCCCAGTTAGAAGGAACTGTTATTGTATCCCAATTACTGTCGGGTAAATCTATCCGATAAAAATCTTTTATGCTCGCTGCTATAGTAGGGGCATAGATAAACTTCCACACACCATTCAACGAATGTTGCCAAGACGATTTTCGGGGTTTGTCGTTCACTGCATCCTCTGCCTGTTCGTAGAGACGAAAGTCAGCATGTGGCCTCTCTTTGTTCCACTCATATTTGGCGGGATTTTCCCACTCGTTGTTTTTGCGCCTTTGCCGTTTGAGGCAAACTATAAAAGAAGCAGATAAAGAATAATAAGGTAGGAAATAATCTATTTATCATAAGGAAAGAGTTGTGAAGGTTTCACAGAGTAGTATCAAGGAGTTAAGAAGTCTAACCTCTTAACTCCTTGAAATCAGCCGGAAAACTCAAAAAGTTATTCTTCAGTATATAATAATGTCCCAAATCCCAAATCGCCGGCTTCAGCAGTTCCACGCTCACCATATCCTTCGGGGCGTTCCTTTTCGGCAAAGGCTTGAGAATAGGGTGCATTCATACCTTTTCACCTTGGCATAATGGTTGTAGAGGAGTTCCCATCCCGGACGGGCACGCCCCTTAGCCTCGGCCGACACCTTCTCGTGCCAACCATATTTGGGGTGATAGTAAGGTTCGAAAGGCATTTCTACATCTTCAGCCGAAGTCAAGTTATACTTAGCCGTATATTCGCAGAGGTCGAGAACAATGTTGTCGTTGTAGGCAAAAAAGGTCGATACCCATGTTATAAGCCGTACGGCAGAAGTAAGCGTGCAAACCGACATTGAGAGTGGCGTGCCCCTGGTCGCGTCCCATCTCCTGGCTCTGTGCCAAATGTCTGCCTTTCACTTTTCCTTCCCGGGTCTTCGTGCATACCCTCTCACCGACCACTCGATACAGCCCATACCTTTTCCGTGGTAGAAAAAACTCCAGGGCTTGTTTAATCTTAGCATCGTCATCATTCAGCACGCCGATAGAAAGAATGGTGAGCATGGCGGGCAGATCCCAACTCATCCAACCTGCAATGGCTGAAGAGTTAAAGTGGTTATCTAAGAAATCGTCGCAGATAGGATAGAAAGTTTTATCTATCCATTTCTTGAAGATTTCGAAATCCTCGGTTTTCCAGCCCAGCCTTCGTAGTCGCGCATCAGTTCAGCGGGAGCAGCAAACTGGTAACCGATAAATCCGGCAGCAAGCAGGCGATGGCTGTCGTCAAAGTACGTTTTATAGTTCACCCCTTTACAAGTTTTAGCCCATCCGTTCAGAATTTTAATAGCCGCTTTCGCATAATCTTCATCTCCCGAAATTTTCCAGCGTAAAAGCCAACTGATAAGCGGCACCGGCATCAAAAGCAGCCGTATTGAAGTTTCCGCCTTTTGAGTGGCGCACAATTTCTTCTTGCGGATTTGAGTTATAATTCAGTTGGGCAAATCGGCTGTCGCACAATTTTTTGCCAACCACTAATCCAAGGTTCGGCGCCTTCATTCACTTTACGGCGTGCACGTTCAAAATCGGCTTCGGTGTTCACCAGACAAGGGTGCTTGATGGTGTACTCATAATTTTCATTGGGGTTGATTTCGCGTTGCCATGGTTCGGGAGTTCCGTTCTCGAACTCAGCACTACAGCCGGTCAGCAACACAAAGTGCCATGCTGCCCACGAAGGTATAAATCAAATTTTTCATATATTCAATATTCATTTTGTTATTCAATCAGTTTCTGAGAAGTCGGCTACCATTATTCGGCTTTTTCAATCTTTTAATCAAATCTTTCAGTTCCTGTTCCGATTCGAAGGTCTTCACCCAATCCACATAGATACTGCCAGTTTCGCTGGCTTCATACCATATTTTCCCAAAATTGAAGTTCCACCGTGTCGTACTTCGTCAATGCAGTAGGCATATACTGTTGATTCTTGCCGAGGAATTTCTTCGTAAAGTCGGCGTAGAATACTTTGTATTCGCCACAATCTGCCACAGTCATGGCGTTTTTCCTTTATCGGTATCTTCGCCATATTTACCGGCTACGGTAATGCCGCTTCCACCCCAAATGTCGAGATACCACTCTATGCTTGTTGATGCTTCGAACACATTTCGGGAATTTCACCTTTAAAATTTCAAGATGGGGATAGTTGGCCCAGTTTACGTTGGGCCAAAACGCCGGAGATTTGCGACAAATGCGAGGAGCAGCTTTGTAAGGAGTCTTTATCTTTCACCGATACGAGAAGTACTCCGTCATTCTCCATCATTCAAATTCCTCGGTGGTAAGCTCCAGGAATGGCTGCCAGATGATACTCGACAGTAAAACCGTCGTTCATTAAACCTTCGCTCGCGCTCGACGCCTCATCGTAGCTTCTTTGACGGTGGGTACTTCATCACGTAGCCTGGCTCGAAACGGTTAATTACTGCATGCTCGGGCGAAGCCTCTTCTGCCGAACCGGCCTTTTCGTCAATCTTCATGCAACATGTCCCAGCTTTATCTGCTTCTCCCGCATGCGATGTACGAGCGTAGCAATCTATCAGCGTTACATTCATCTGTGAGTGTAGGTTTCGCATCAAAAAGCCAGCTTGTCTCTTTCGTCACGAAGTGCCCATACTTTCGATAGAGGTAATGGGCTTCCACCTTAATTTCAAAAACCTTTCGTGAAATGTTTGTCGTAAATCGACTCAGCAGCGGTAACTTGGATGCGTGCCTTTCCTTCAGCTATTGCCCTTCACCTCGCACTTTTCATGGACGGTGGCTTTATCGGGAAGCTAGGCTCCAAATCAACCCGCAAGGGGTCGAGGCCCGGCGAGGGCAAGTCTGAGGTGCAAACACTGAGGTTCATTAAAGAGATTGACATCAGCATTTAAAATTCCTGCTTATCATCTCTTCATTAATTTTGGCCTTAGTTTTAATAGTCTCATTGTTTTGGCCGAAATTACCGTACTACCTTCACTGCCGTGAGGTCCTTCAGCAATATCGGGCACAGTCGATTTCCATACCACCTCTTTGCTTGAAAGCCCACTGCGGACCCAGTGAGCCATTTTGCCCGAAAGCGGTTGCGCCGCCATCAGCAGGTGCGGTGCCTGAGGTCGCCTCTGGCGTTGATTTCCTCAACGCCACACCCCCCGCGGGAACGAAAGCACAGA
>VOFJ01001617.1_pt1 | contig 25470 bp, 30 predicted proteins | sample 5384081 | NCBI WGS metagenome assembly VOFJ01 (sample SAMN12384729, study PRJNA508395) | human gut metagenome | isolation source: healthy gut I | host: Homo sapiens | reverse complement strand
GATAGTAATACTTTTGATTTTGGAATCTTTAAATGCATTGTCTTCAATGGTTTTCAAAGAAATCGGCAGAGTATCGGAAAGTTCCGGCTTTTCTTGATATATATCAGTGTTTCCGGTATCGTTTTGAAGTTTCCGGTATCGGTACATCAAAGGAACCGGTTTCACTTTCACCGGCAATTGGCTGCGCAATAATTTCCGATTTTGGAATTCGAATAACTTTTTACATATTCCCTACCGATGAAGCAGCAAAAAGGTCTTGATCCAAATGATCGAGATGCTGTCGGGAAGGTATACGGTCAAGCAAGCTTGTTTTTCCGCAAAATGCGGCGTCAATTGCACGGACTGGGATTCCAAAGTTGAGTTCATAAGGAACGACGATGGAAATAGAAGCATTGTAGAGGCCGTCAAATCCTGTGATCGTATAAACTCCATTTACATATTCTGCCTGAAACAGAGCACCGTCTGTCATTTCAAAGGGAATCGTTGCTTTCCGCAGCTTTGAACGGCAACGCGCTGCTATCTGGCGTGACAGCGAGTGAGCTGATGACAAGGGCGGTTGAAAGGGTAATGCTGCCCAAAGTAATTTTTTGTGAATCGTTTCATTTTCTTTTTCCTCCTTTAGCGGTATAAATCGGTTACATAAACAAAAGCATCGGCAAGGGAGAGCCCGGCAAGATTTCTTTGGCGCATGGCTTCTTTTTTTCGCTATCGTAAATGCCAAGACGGTCGGACCAAGCTTCCACTCATCAGAAAGCACCCATTGCGCCATTTTCCATCATGGTCTGTTTGATGAGGGGGCAATGTCGGGATGTGCCGGAATGGTAACGGTTTCAGTATGTTTGCCATATTGTTGCAGAGTCCCTTGCAAGTCTCTCTTTTTCCGAATGCACTCGATCATTGTGTCAATGTCCGGATGTTTGGTCGTTTCGTCGAGCACACAAGATTGGAATAGACAAATTTGGTCGACACGAAGGCCGGCTTGGCAATCAGTACATGACAAGACGGCGCAGCCGGAAGAGGCGACAATATTTCGCCGATTCCCTCGGAAAGGGTGCCGTTCCCTTTTTGAATGCAGTAAGGAATGTCGGCACCGAGTTTCACTCCACGTTCTTTCAGATCTTCGTCGGAGACCAAGGTCAAAGAGTTGGTTCATTGCGATCATGCACGAAGCGGCATCGGTACTTCCACCCGCCATACCGGCGGCAACCGGAATCTGTTTATCGAGCGTGATCGACACTTTCCTTCGGAAATTTCCAAAAATTCTTCCATAAGCATTTTGCGCTTTTGTAGACAAGGTTGTTCTTCGTTGACGGGAAGAAAATGGAGATTTGTGGTCAGACTGATGTCTGGCGTTTTTGTTCTTTTTTTTAATGTCAAACGGTCAAAGAGCCGTATGCTTTGCATGATCATTTTTTACTTCATGATAGCCGTCATCGCGGCGGCGAATAACGTCCAAAACCGAGATTGATCTTGGCCGGAGCATTGATCCATGTGGAATCCATGTGTATCCCCCCCTTGTTTGTTGTTGTGTAACGATTCAGTCTCTAATGTATGAAAATCAAAATCTCTTTACGTGCAAGCGACGATTCCTTGATTTCCATACATTGAGCCTGAATAGTTACGTTATTATTAAACTATTATAACATGGAAAAGTTGTTTTCGCAATTTATAACGTTATGGTTTTCCTGTATAACGAAAAAAAAATTTTGAAATACTAGTATTTGAGTAATTCATTAGGAGGGTATTATGAAAGTTTTAAAATGTTTTTTATTTGGAGCGGCGGTTTTGGGTATGTGCTAACTGCATTTTTACGGAGAAGCTACGGCGGCAAAGGAAAATGCAGGAAGATATCGCAAAAAGAAGTAATTGTCTTCATGTCGTGGCAAACAGTGATCTCGAAATGGACCAAAAACTGAAGCTGGAAGTAAAAAGGAAGAAATTGTAAAAAATGCTGCGCAAAAAAATGAAGGAGTGATTCGGTGGAGGCAGCGGCTCATGTGTTACAAGCGCAGATCCCGGAGATTGAGCAATGTGCGGCAAATTACATAGAGAAAAAAGGATATGATTATCCGGTTACGGCGACACTGGAAAACCGCTATTTTTCCGGTAAAAAACAGTATGGCGATATGGTGTTTCCGGCGGAAATTATAATGCATTAAATGTGCGAATCGGTGAGGCGACTGGGAAAAAATTGGTGGTGTATCTTGTATCCTACGTTGTGTTTTGTGATAGTACGTACCAGACAGTTCCGGATGAGTCGAAAGAGAAATTGAAAGAAAATTCGACCGAAATACGACATGCTGCTCGAAGGTGGCGAAAATGGAGTACGGGTTCTGGCTTCTGGGAATGGTTTCGGTAGGTATTCAAGGTAGTTTAAAAAGTAGAACTACCTTGAAACAGAGTAAGGGAAGCGTTTGTGTGAGTGAGGGCGGTCGTATCTGGAGAAGTTCAAAGAGAAGGATTCTTTCGTTAGGATAAATTGGCGCCTTGCAAATCATTCTGGTAATATATCTACGCTGGTGCATGGTGTGACCTTATGAGGGATGATTTTCTTGAACAGTTTTGAGACGCTTTGTCCCGGATCGCGCGGCTCTACCGGATGATGACCTGAGGGTGTTCATAAAGGACAACCTGAACGGCAGCTTGGCGAAGATTCCTGTTCAATAAACAGGCCGCATTTGCCGACTACTATTATGGCAAACTATGGCGCCAACGAAACTCCATTTTTATCCGGGAGACATTGACAACCACGCCCCCGATTATTTCGGTCCGGAAAGGTATCATTCCGATGAGTTCAAAGAGGAAGCATACCTGTTTGTCCCGTATGACGAGGATTATTACCAGGCAATGTCACAACGCATAGACAGACGCTTCGCCAACTGGCAGGGGCTGCATATAGACAAAGATACCGTTGAGCCAGACGAACTGGCCCGTGCCTTCATGGATTATCTTGATTGTGAATGCACCTATTTCCCATCCATGAGTGACGATGACCCTATCATGTCAGCCTATACCTATGCCCAACGGCTCGGCGTGCGGGAAGGCTTCATCCCCGTTCTGGTCAATGTCGATGAAGGTTTGTGGGAAAACATAATCGGGAACTCGGATCCTGACAGCGAAAGCTCGGATGATTACACATTCAACCGGGAAAAAGTCAATGAATTCCGCAGAAGGCTGCTTGAGGCTCCTGTCATGGACGGGAAATCCATCCTTGACAAGCTGACCGGGCAGGACAACGATGATATTGATGAAGAGCCTGAAGGCGGATTCGACAACAACCGTTATTCGAGCTACTGGAATACCGATACGAACATGACGCATCCGCTGATCCTTGCCCGTATTCCGGTCACGGAGCCGTGGAAAATATTCGCGTACCTGCCATTCGGCAACTGGAACGACTGTCCTGCAAACCCCGAACTGATGGCCATCTCAAAGTATTGGTACGAGGAATACGGTGCTGTTCCGGGAACCTTTACCAGCGACCAGCTGGAGTATGAACTTCCAGCTCCCGTTCCGGAAGACAGAGCAATGGAAGCCGCAATACAGCAATAATAATATGCTTTCTGTCCGGATATGGACCAGAGCCTGTGACGGCATAGGCAGTCTTGCCGACACGTTGCGTCAATCCAGAATATGGTATTTCTGGTGGGATTAACCGATTCTTTCACATTCAAAAGCATTTCAATATGAATCAAGTATTTCAACAAGACCTAAATACAAAGGAACTGCAGCCCGGAGGACCTTTACTTATAAACCTTCTGTTCAAGGAACCGGTTGAATTGCCGGATACGCAGAGGGTGGCTGATGTATGCCGGAAGCATTTCGGCAATGTAGAATGCCGCGAAGGTGATGACAAGTCTGTCTTCATCACAGCTTTGGACCACATGGTGGAGTTTGAGGACGGGGAAAGCACCCGTGCAGTTCCTGATGACTTCGTGCATGGACTTTGACGGAAAGACCGTGGACGACTTCACCCGGAGCCAGATGTGGGGACTGCCAGGAAAGCCGTGACCGTATCCTTTGAGGAATGCCGGTACAGTATGCTCGCTACGGACTTCCTTGCCCGCGGCCTGTCTTCTCTGGAACGTGCCAATCTGGAAATGGACTACCTTGAAGCGCTCGCCGAACTGTTCCCGTCCTGCGAAGCGTTCTTCTTCAGCGGCAGCGGGAAACTGTTCGAGGCGGAGGAAATCCGCGGCAATCAGATAGAAGGTCCTGACCGGTTCATCCGCTATGCCGTAAACGTCCGTTTCTTCACGATTCAGGGTTCCGACGACATGCTGGTCGATACACTCGGGATGAACACGCTGTTCCTGCCTGACCTGCAGTACCACTTCCGCGGACTTGATCCGAACTGGATAGTGAACCATGCCTACAACGTGGCTTCCTATCTGCTTACAAGCGGCAACGAAATAGATTCGGGAGAAACCATCGATGGAATCAAAGACGGTGATATGGACCGCAGCATCCAGTGGAAATGCCAATACGAAGACGCGCTGATACAGCCCAAGCGTCCCGTACTTGACATCAACACGGGAGAATATGCAGCCGGGAACAGGGAATGATTTACCAATGACCAATTAACTTGTTGCGTATGCCATTGAACTTGACAGAAGAACAGATATTGCAGCTCGCTCCCGACGACTCATCTGTAAAGGCCGGCAAAGGACTTGCGACCTTGAGCAAATGGGTACTGAAGGAATGCAGCGGACGTGCCGTCTGGGGTCATTGCCAGGGAAGCGGAAAGAATCCCTACCAGACGGTGATAGACTTGAATGACATTGCGTTCAAGTGTTCCTGCCCGAGCCGCAAATTCCCGTGCAAGCATGGGCTTGGCCTGCTGTTGCTGTACGCCCGCCAGCCTGACCAGTTCACGCAGGCGGAAGAGCCGGAATGGGTGACGGCGTGGCTTGCCAAAAGAACGGAGAAGGCCGAAAAGAAGGAGCAGAAAGCCAAAAGCGAAACCCCTGTGGATGAAGCGGCTCAGGCCAAGAGGCAGGAGAAGCGGCACCAGAAGGTACTGGGAGGCATATCCGACCTTGAGGTATGGATGAAGGACCTGGTGCGCAACGGATTCCTGAATGTTCCGGAACGTGCCTATACCCTGTTTGACAACATGGCCCAGAGGATGGTGGATGCCCAGGCACCGGGACTTGCGGGGAGACTGAGAGCCATGGAGGCTATAGACTTCGACTCGGAAAGCTGGAAATCCGACCTGACGGAAAGCATGGGCAGGCTGTACCTGCTCATGCAGAGCTACAGAAACATGGACGGCCTTCCCGAAGAATGGAAGGACGAGATACGCACGCAGATCGGATATCCCCAGTCCAAGGACAACGTCCTTGCCGGAGAGCCGGTGGCGGACAGCTGGCTCGTGCTTCACAAGCAGTCCCGTAAAGTCAACGATATCAATACCGACATCTACTGGTTTTACGGAAAGGAAAGCAGACTTTTCGCCAGATACCTGAGTTTTGCCGTTGCCGGTACCTTTTCCACCGAGAACTGGATTCCGGGCAGTGCCTATAAAGGGCGCTATGCTTTTTACAACGGCACGGGTACATGCCGGCGTGCATTGTTCCGGGAGTCCGTACTCGCGGAAGAAAACTTTGTGCCGGCGTGCAGCCCTAACCTGAAGCAGGCTGCCGCGGTGTACCGCACGGCCATGCTGACGAATCCGTTTTTCGAGGACGTCCCCCTGCTTGTGGATGACGTGAGGGTTGCCCGTAACGGGAAAGACTACACGCTGCTGGACAACGCGGGCAATGCCGTCCGTGTGGCGATGCCCGAGGAAACCTTCATCGACATCCTCGCCATTACCGGCGGCAATCCGTTCGCCTCGCTGGTCATTGTAAACGGGGATATATGGGAACTGAAATCCATTTGGTACAACAAAAAGAATATCATACTTGGAGAGATGAACGTAACTGAACCTATCATACAGGCTGCACTGCTTGGAACAGCCAACCGTGAATTCGTTCCCGGAGCCTTTCCCGAGTCCCTTCAGACTCTGGTTGACGGGATCCACGGGAAAGCCGAAGACACGGAATCGTTCCTGTACATGACAGCCGCATCCGCCTTCGCCTACAGGCGTGCCGGATGGGAACCGGCCGGAGCGGAAGGCATTGTCCCCGTGAAAACAGCCCCGGAAGAGGAACTGCCGTATTTCGACAAGGACCGGAGTCAACTCTTTTCCAGACTCCACGGTACACGCTATATGCTAGCCTACGCCTACCGTCTGGCGCAGGGGTCGGGAAAAATCATTTCGCCCGAATACCTCCAGCCGCTTATCCGGCGTGCCTATGACCGCAACAATCCGTTGCGGTTTGAAGAACGCAGGCTGCTGAAAAATCTCGTCGGGAACAGAGGCTTATGGCTGATCAGGCAGATGGGCCTTGTCGGAGAGGAATGCGGGATCACCGATTCTTGGGATACGGCCACCCACGGCGAGCGTAAGGAGATGCTTGCCAGATTCAGGCAGCAGGATTCTGCCGCAGCCCTTGAACTGCTGCGGAAAGACTGGAAGAGCGAACCGGCCAACCAGCGCAACGAGCTGCTTGAATGTCTCCGGATAAACATCAGCAAGGCCGACGAGCTCTTCATACAGGAAGTGCTGGAGTCGGACCGCAGCTCCATTGTCAAGGAAACGGCACGGAAAACTTCTGTGCATGATTCCCGATTCAGCCATGGTGATGCGCTGCTGCGAACTCCTGCGTGGACATATCAGACACAACATGCTTACCGGATGGTCATACGACGAGATCGGATACACCCCGGAGATGAAGGCCATGGGGCTGTCCGAGGTAAGCTCCAACAAGAAAGAGGGCGATTCCGAATTCATCCTGAGGCAGCTCGCCGAACGGGTGCCTTTGAGTTTCTGGTGCGAGGTATATGGCTGCGGTAAGGAAGAGGCCGCGAGAAAATTCGCCAAGCATCCCCCTTTCAGGAAGTTCCTGGAGCTGGAGGACCCGATACTCAACTTCTCGGACGGGCTGTGGGCTTTCCACACCCTGAAGGAAGACCCTTCCTATCTGCGCAAGCCGGAACTCGTGGCGATGCTCACTCCCTCCCAGCGGGAGGAAATCAGCTGGCCGGAAACGGTCCGGGATTTCGGATTCATACCCGACTCATGGTACGGCAACGACTACGAGGCATGGGGCCCGAAATTCTCTTCCAGCGTCATGTCTTGGATTCTGAAAAAGGATTACCTGTACTATGCCGCAGACATGGCGGAACGGCTTGCCATGCATATCCCGTCACATCTAAGGAACCTGATCAAGGCCAAGTTGCCGCCTCTTCGGCGGAGGCTTCGCCGTCCATGAACGAGTTCTGCTCGAAGATGCTGGAATTCATGGATCTTAAATCTGAAATAGACACTTTGTTAAATGAAAAATAAATATTGATATTCATATGAGCACTTTACTGAGACAACATGCCGAGCAACAGTTTGCAGAGGAACTTCATGAACTGAAAAAGAACGAGACCAACCCGATTCCCGAAAACTGGGAGATGTCACCCCAATCCGTGGTCACCTACCTCATGGGAGGGATACTGAAGAACGGTTTTGAGGTTTCACCGAAATACATAGGCAACCGCCGCCTGATGGAGATTGCCGTGGCCACCCTTGTCACCGACCGGGCGCTGCTTCTGTACGGTCTTCCCGGTACGGCCAAGAGCTGGGTCAGCGAGCACATGGCGGCAGCCATATCAGGCGATTCGACGCTGATAGTACAGGGTACCGCCGGAACGGGAGAAGAGGCCATCCGCTATGGCTGGAACTATGCCCGTCTTCTCGCCGGGGCCGAGTGAGGGTGCCCTGGTACAGACCCCGGTGATGAAGGCGATGCAGGAAGGCAAGATCGGCCGCATTGAGGAGCTTACCCGTATCGGTTCTGACGTGCAGGATACGCTCATCACCATCCTTTCGGAGAAGACCCTGCCCATCCCCGAGCTGAACAAGGAGGTGCAGGCCATCCGCGGATTCAACATCATAGCCACGGCCAACAATAGGGATAAAGGTGTGAATGACCTTTCAAGCGCACTGAAACGCCGTTTCAACACGGTCATCCTCCCGTTGCCCGACACGCTTGAGGAAGAAGTTGACATTGTCCGCCGCCGCGTGGAGAGCTTCGAGAAAGTGATGCAGCTGCCGGCAGAGAAACCTGCCCTTGATGAAATCCGTCGTGTCGTCACCATTTTCCGTGAGCTGCGTCAGGGAGCCACCGGCGACGGCAAGACGAAGCTCAAGAGCCCGAGCGGCACACTGAGTACGGCAGAAGCCATATCCGTGGTGAACAACGCTGCCTTGCCATGGCCGGCTATTTCGGTGACGGCCAGATCCATGCGGAGGACCTCGTTTCAGGCATCCTCGGTGCCGTGGTGAAAGACCCTGTACAGGACAAAGTGGTATGGCAGGAATACATGGAGACAGTGGTCAAGAACCGTGAGGGCTGGAAAGACATCTACAGGGCTTCAAGAGATATGATTTGATTGACGTATTTTGCATGAGACAAGTAATATGACAGACATTCATCTATTGGGAATACGTCATCACGGGCCGGGCTCCTGCCGGAACATCCTGCAGGAACTTGAGCGTATCCGTCCCGACCTCATACTGCTTGAGGGACCGGCGGAGGCCGAGGCTCTCATGCCGTTCGTCTCCTACGGGCAGATGAAGCCTCCGGTAGCCCTGCTCGGCTATCAACCCGATGTGCCGCAGAATGCCGTATTCTATCCGTTTGCCGACTTCTCGCCGGAATGGCAGGCTTTGCGCTATGCTCTCCGGGAGAATGTCACCTTACGCTTCTTCGATCTCCCGCTTGCCCATTCCCTTGCCTTCGAAGCGGAAAGGAAGGATGGCAACGAGCCTGTAGAAGCGGATGATGAAGCTATTAAACAGCCGGGTGATCCGTTTGACCTGCTGGCAGAAGCTGCCGGCTATACTGACGGTGAATCGTGGTGGAACATGAACATAGAACAGCGCAGAGACGGCAGCGGCATCTTCGAGGCCGTCAAGGAAAGCTTGTGACCGCGCTCAGGGAAGCCCTCCCGAACATACCTCCCGCAGGAACCTTGTCCGTGAAGCGTGGATGCGTCGCATGATACGAGCGGCCCAGAAGGAACCTTTCGGGTGCATAGCCGTAATCTGCGGGGCATGGCATGTCCCGGCACTGGAGAATATGCCGAAGGTGAAGGATGACAACGAGCCTGCTGAAAGGGCTCCCGAAGGTAAAGGCGGAATGCACGTGGATTCCGTGGACGTATGACAGGCTCACCTTCCGCAGCGGTTACGGGGCCGGCATAGACTCTCCGGGATGGTATCATTACCTGTGGCATCATCCGGAAGATGACGGCACCTGGTGGGTCAGCCGTATAGCGGCCCTTCTGAGGAAGAAGGACATGGACATCTCGGTGGTACCCACGTAATCGAGAGACAGTCCGTCTGGCGCAGACGACAGCTTGGCGTTGCGTGGATTGCCCGCCCCGATGCTTGAGGAATACAACGAGGCGGTGACCACCGTAATGGGCTTCGGGGACGATATGCTGCTGCAGCTCGTCAGGGAATCGCTCATCGTGGGCAACTGTCTGGGCAAAGTGCCGGAAGCGGTACCCAAAGTCCTCTCCTGATTGACGTGGAACGGCAGCAGAAACGCTTGCGTATTCCTTTCACGGCGGAAATAAAGGAGATGACACTTGACCTGCGCAAGGAGACCGACCTGGAACGCAGCCTGTTCTTCCACCGCCTGGCCCTGCTTGACATAGACTGGGCCAAGCCGGAAACCGCAGGCGGCAAGGGTACTTTCAAGGAAAAATGGAGTCTTTACCATAGACCGGAACAGATTGTCTGCATCATAGAACGGGCAGTCTGGGGCAATACCGTGGAGGAAGCCGTGCAGAAGTACGTCTCCGACCGCATGACCGGAATCACCAGAATCCCCGAACTGACGGGACTTCTTGACCGGGTCATTCCGGCCAACCTTCCGGAGCTTGTGGAAGCGATGACCATCCGTCTTGACCGTCTGTCGGCGGCATCCACAGACATTGTGGAGATGATGGAAGCGGTTCCCGACCTGGTGAACATCGTCCGTTACGGAGATGTCCGCAATCTGGATTTCAGCAAGGTGGGCAACATGCTCCGGGCTTTTCATGGTGGCACGTATCCTTGCAGGAGGTCTGCTCGTCTGCATCAACATCGACGAGGAGGCAGCCGGAGAACTTCTTTGAACACCTGTCGGCTACCAACTATGCCGTATCCACGCTTGATGACGAAGAGAACGGCATGTGGTATGGGTTCGTGCAGCAGATCCGCAATTCATCAGAGCGCATCCGCTGCTCTCCGGGTACGCGGCACGCATACTCTACGACAAGGGCAGGATATCGCGTGAAGAGATGCGTGACACCTTGAGCTTCTATTCATCGGTGGGCAACGCACCTTCCGACATCGCATACTGGTTTGAGGGATTCCTGCGTGCATCAGGTTCGGTACTGCTGCTGGACGACAACCTGTGGCAGCTCGTGAACGGCTGGCTCTGCGGTTTGAGCGACGCAAATTTCATAGAACTGCTGCCGGTGATCAGACGTACATTCAGCAATTTCACTACAGCCGAGCGCCGCAAACTCGGGCGAGAAGGAAGGATTCGAATTGAACGGAACCGATACCGGAATCGCCTCCGGGGAACATTCCTGCAATGACGGGGATGCATCCAAAGTAATACCCTGCTCGGCAGACTTCTGGGAATCGGATAAAAAAGGAACAGAACATGGAAACAGAATATTTGAAAAGATGGCGTATGGCTCTCGGCGGGAATGCCGCTGACGGGACGGGTGTAACGCTGACGGGTGGAAGAACAGCGCCTTGACAGTTCGCTGGAAGCCGTCTATGACAGTGACCGCGGCGGACTCGGGTCGTCGGCCCAAAGGTAAGCCGCTGGCTTGGCGATATCCGGGAGTTTTTTTTCCCACAGACCGTCGTGCAGGTCATCCAGAGGGATGCCATCAAGCGTCTGCATATCGATTCGCTGCTTACCGAGAAGGAGATGCTGGCAACAGTTGTCCCTGACGTACATCTGGTAGCTACACTGATGTCACTCGGCAGAGGAAAAAGAACAAGGACATGGCCCGTCAGGTTGTACGCAAGGTCGTGGATGACCTGCTGCGGAAGCTCTCTTCCCCGACCCAGCAGGCCGTCACCGGTGCTTTGAACCGTTCGGCGAGAAGGCGCAATCCCCGTTACAACGAGATAGACTGGAAGACGACCATCATAAAGAACCTGAAGAACTACCAGCCCCAGTACAAGACCGTCATTCCGGAAGTCAGGATAGGCTACGGCAGAAAATGCAAGGCTCTGAAGGACATCATTCTCTGTCTCGACCAGAGCGGTTCGATGGGAACCTCTGTCGTATATTCCGGCATCTTCGGTTCGGTACTGGCCTCCCTGCCGTCCGTCAATACGCGTATGGTGGTGTTCGACACTTCGGTCGTTGACCTTACCGATGACCTGCAGGACCCGGTTGACCTGTTGTTCGGTGTCCAGGCTCGGCGGAGGAACCGACATAGCCAGGGCCCTGACTTACTGTCAGGGTGTGATCACCGGCCGCAGGACACTGTGCTGGTACTGGTGACCGACCTCTATGAAGGCGGTGACGAGAAGGAGATGCGCAAGCGTTTCGCCTCCATTGTGGCCAGCGGTGTGCAGCTGATTGTGCTTCCGGCCCTGAACGATGACGGGGCGCCCTGCTACGACAAGCGTAATGCCGAGTATCTTGCCGGTCTGGGTGTTCCCACATTTGCCTGTACGCCTGACAAATTCCCCGACCTGATGGCTGCGGCATTGAGCAAGCAGGATATCGGGATGTGGGCATCAAAGAATATCAAAGAAAAATAGAGGAATATGGAACTTTCAGATGAACTGTACGACAGAATCGAAGAACTGTCAGAAACGGGAAATGAGGCGATGGAAAGCGAAGATTACGCGAAAGCCATCTCCTGTTTCCAAGAGGCACTGGACATCCTTCCTGGAACCGAAGGAAGACTGGGAAGCATATCTCTGGCTCGTCGGCTCAATCGGTGACGCCCATTTCATGATGGGGAACTACGGCAAGTCGCTGGAGTTTTCCGCAAATGCTACAATATCGGAGAGACAGACAATCCTTTCATCCTGCTGCGCCTTGGCGAGAACTATCTGGAAATGGAGGATGAAACCAATGCAACTGAATTTCTTCTCCGCGCCTATATGCTCGAAGGGGAAAAAGATTTTCAAGGAAGACTGGAAATATTTCCAATGGCTGTCCGGGCATGTGAATCTCAAACAAAAAATAATAACAAAATTATACGGCACTCATGAAAAAGTAAATAACAGACAGAATCAGGCTACTGGGCGGCAACGTAGCAAACCTGAAAGGGAATTCACTGAAAGAGGATCTCTGTGCCATTACATTCGATACGGCCTTGTTCCTTAAACCGGTGGACACGCCCTGGCTGGCTGCCGAAGATACAGAGCCGATTGAAGGTTTGGGCGATTGGGTGGATGAGCATATGGAGTTGTTCAATTCTGACAGGGAGGCGTTCTATAAGGAAATGACAGATACGTTCTTTACCTTGGATGAAGAACCTCGCCGCCAACTGTTTTTTTGGGTTGCCAGACCATTTACGCCATTCCAAAAAGGGACACCGGATTTTGAAGAATGGAATGGTTGGTTTACGGATAATGCAGAGCCTGGGTGAAATCATCAAGTATTCAAATTGTGCCACTCCGGATTTTGTAGAGCCTGCTTTATACGGACGGTTATCCCAATTACTATCTCATCTGCCTGTCAGATAACGACCCTGAGAATCCTGTCGTCTGGAGTACGGATCATGAGGAATTTTTCACGGAAGTAACCAATGAGGGACGACTGAATGATTTTCTCGACAGGTTCATGACTAAGGAGGAATTCCTGAAATTGGTGAAAAGTAAACTTGAAGAGTGAATATAATAGTTGGATTAATGCTTTTATTTTATAGCAAAGCTATAAGAAATGGAGAAAATTTCTTCAAAATAAATATAATAAGCGGTTTGCCCCCCCTGAAAATCAGTTTGCCACAGAACATTATCAACCTCGAAAAATAAAAATATACGACATATGAATAGAATGTTGATACTATACATTTTTTTGTTGCTTTGCGGCACGGTTTCCGCACAACAAACAGTCGAATGGAATGATTTGCAGCCCCTGACGGATGATGCACACCGCACAGTATATTATAAAAAAAGACAGTAAACGGCCGTTGCAGGGAAAATATCGCATTATACGAGGGCTTGACGAAGAACACGTGAAACTTTCAGACGGCATGATAAACGGTGACTATCATCGCTACCGTGACGGGGTATTGCGTGAGTCGGGCATATATGTCAAGGGGCAAGCGTAACGGTACATTCACGGAATACTACCAAGACGGCGTTACTCCCCGAAAGGAAACACCCATACTACAAGGCAAGATAGACGGAACTGTAAAGACCTATTTCCGTAACGGAAAAATAGAGATAGAAAAGGAGTACAAACAGAGTGTGGAGAACGGGCGGGAACGTCGCTTTGCCAACAAGACGGGTAAGCAGATTTTTGAATCTCATTATATCGACGGGAAAAAAAGATGGCGAGGAATGGGAAATCTTCGAGGACGGCGCGCAATACGCAGCAAGACTACATGCCACTACCGTAATGGAAAACTCTCGACGGTTCGTATCGTGTGGAATCAACATGGGAGGGTAAACCCTATATAACCATTGAGGGACAATACACCGACGGTGAGAAATCAGGGCAATGGATACAGCATAACTATCAAGATAATACCCAAACCTGCACATGGCATGGTGAAGGTGGGGCTTAAACTTAGATGAAAACCGTCATCATAACACTACTTTTTGACGGCTGCATCGGTCATGAGTTGCAAGCCGCCTATGCCTCCGACAGACAATGAGTCCGCCTGCACATCTTCATGCAAACAAGACCAACGGACAGCGGATGTTATTGGCGAAGCGGATATAATAACGGGGATTGCTTCCGATGATTTTCCCTCCCTTTTCATACAAGGCAATCATTTTCCAGTTCCAACGCAAGAATGGATTATATGCTCCTTTGGGTATTGGGTTCATGGAGGTCATAGCCGAGCAGAACCCCGTCATACCATTATACCGGACAGCAACGTGCAAGGAGCCGGAAGATAGCATTGCACTGCATCAGTATCCGTTTGACAAGGATATTGCCGAGCGGAAAAAGGAAGGATGACAATCCGCAGGAATGGCAGGACGGACAGAATAACGCTTCATGCAAAGATGGCAGATATTACTATCGTTACTCTTCGGAATCAGATACGTTAATGCCCTTGGCATGGAGATCCGGAAGCAACATACATGAATACTTAGAAGAGACGGCAAGTCTGATCTACACTTTTCCCATGCTCCGTTTTTAGAGTGTTGGGCTTAATGGCGGGAAGGGCTGAAATTGTACTGAACGAGGAAAGCGGAAAAAACGGCATGGATCAACTGTTCATTTGGGCAGATTATGATGCATGGAAACAGGATGCAACGCAACCGCAGCCTCATGCGGATAAATGGTATTCCAGCGAAAAAGAACGCATGACTTTGACACCTACTATATCTCTTGGGAAGACTATCTTCGCATGGTGACGGTAGTCTGCTTCAAGGACAATACAGAAGTCCGAAAACCGTTTGAGGTACAAGGCGATACAATAAAGAGTGAACAAGGCTGGAAATTATGGAAACAAGGAGAAGAGCTACTGATAAAAAGATATTATAGAATACTACCTTGAATAATGTCGGCTGCCGGACAAACGCCGGGGAACTCTTTCGGGCGGGACGGGGAACGGGAAGTTTCGGCGAACAGCCGAAGCCCCGTGTGTCAAAGTGCAAGCGCAAGACAGTGAAAACCCTTTCACCCACGTTAGGGATTGCAGGGGAAAAGCCACAGCATAGCGAGGACTTGTAACGGAAAGCCCGACCCGGAGGGGAACGCCCAAACAACCACCCGAACAAACTGCTTTTTGGCAAGGATTGCATTTATGGAAAAATACGAAGTAGATTATAGTGAGTCATCCTATTTTGTTTTTAATACAAACAATGCGATTTCGCCCAATAGCAAAAGTCAAAAAGCTACCTATCCAAAGATAATAACCTGTTGACAAATGAAAAACTCCAAGAGTGCTTTCAATGCCCCGTTCGAGAGAGTGTAAACTAAACTGTGTCAGGCTATAATAATAATAGTTTAACACAGTTTTTATAATATGCCAATTTGGAAATAGACTACAAGAAAGCAGCCCAGCAAATTAGGCGCGTAGCGGTAAAGCACTCTTCGGTAAAGACGGAGCCTTTTGGCTCCTATGCTAGAACGTATCCCTAAACGCAGCCTTAGAAGGTGAGATGGATGCTCACCTTAATAGCGTTGACTGCAGTTCTGGCAATCGTCGTAACGGCAAGATGAGCAAGACCGTACAGACAAAGTATGGAGAGGTGATAGTCGAAACCCCTCGTGACCGTGACGGTTCTTTTAAACCGGAGACAGTTAAGAAACGTGAGACAATTCTTGCTGAAGGTATGGCAGATCAAATCATCAACATGTATGCTCTTGGTACAAGCACTCGTGATATAAGCAAGTACTTTGAGTGTGAGTTTAACACAACCCTTTTCAGCAGAAACCATCAGTGCTATAACCGACCGAGTTATTCCCCGAAATAACAGCCTGGAAGTCCCGTATGCTTGACCCCGTCTATGCCATTTGCTGGCTTGACGCCATTCACTACAAGGTAAAAGACGATAAGGGTCGTGCAGTCACTCGTGCAATATACAATGTCCTAGGTGTAAACAAGTCTGGTCACAAGGATCTTCTTGGTATGTATATATCTGAGAGTGAGGGTGCTAACTTCTGGCTTGATGTTATGACCGACCTTCAGAACCGTGGTGTACGTGATATTCTGATTTGTTGCGTAGACGGTCTTAAAGGGATTCCCTGATGCCATCAAAGTGTATTCCCGGAAACCTCCGTTCAGCTATGTGTAGTCCACCAAATCCGTAACTCAATCAAGTATGTAGGAAGCAAGCATCAGAAAGAGTTTCTGAAGGATCTCAAGACCGTATATGGTGCTGTAAGCAAGGATTCTGCATTAGCACAGCTTGACATGGTTGATGAAAAATGGGGTGAGATGTACCCCATAGTAATCAAATCCTGGCGCGACAACTGGGAGCGTCTTACGGAATATTTTCAGTATACTCCTGCAATCCGCAAACTTATCTACACAACCAATACGGTTGAGGGCTATCATCGTCAGGTGCGTAAAGTAACGAAGAACAAAGGTGTGTTCCCCGTCAGACACCGCACTTGAAAAGACGTGTATCTTGCCTATCGAGACATTAGTGGGAAATGGACTATGCCACTGTCTAATTGGGCACTGATATCACAGCAACTTGCCATAAAATTTGGTGATAGGTTCAAGATTATGTAACTTTGCTTGTGAAAGGCTCCCTCTTATTTGTGTGCAGATGTGAAATCTGCACACAAATAAGAGGGAAAGAATAAAAAACAGAGCCGTGACACAGTTCAGTTTACACTACCCCCCGGATGAATGTTCGGGGGATTCTTTTTCTTTTGGGCGTTCCTGTGGGACGGTCGGGCTTTACGTTTCAAGTCCTCGCCTAAAGGCTGTGGGCTTTACTCTGCAATCCCTAACGCATGGCTGAAAACTCTTCTTGCCGGTGTTCTTCTTCTTCATACAGCCTCATGCGTTCTTGTAATGCTTCTTTTAAATTGTCGCTTTTTTTCAGTCCGAGTTTGGCACGTATGTTCGCTCGTTGGCTGGTTATGTTTCCGCTACTCCGATGTAATAATTCGCATATTTGGCTGACGGTCTTGTCTTGCAGTATTAAACGGCAGATGTTTAATTCGGACGGGGATAAATTGGGATATATTCTCCTGATTGTATCAAGTTTACTTTTTTCCTTTTTCTGGTATGCGGCAAGGGCTGTAAAAAGATTTTCTTTGGATTGTTCCCCTATTATGTTTAACAGGGAGCTTGTCTTTTCTTCCGGGTTATTCTCGCTTAACAACTCGGCGAACGCGAATAGTTCTTCCTTTTTCATTTGGAGACGTTTCAAAAGCATTTCCTCTTCCTCTTTTAGCAAGTTGCTACTTTTTAGCAAGCTGCTGATATTACTGTGTAAGGATCTTCCTAATAAGGGGATCATGGTGTATATGATGATGATCAAAGGCAGATAACTGTATAGGAACGGTTCGTCGGTGATAAGTGTGCAGATTGTATAGGAAGCTATGGTAAGGGAGGACAATAGGATGGAGATATTACTCATATAGGCACAGATGGAAAGCATGGTAAATAAGAGAGAGATAGTAATGTTACTCATTATCAATGCTCTTTGATAACTATATTCATATCCGCTACATATTGAGCAATAAATTATTTCGATAAAAATCTCGATATGTATGGCTATCAGTATAATGGAAAAGGTCGTGGTCAGATTTACTCTCTTTTTAAAATAAGCGAGAGTGCACATAATGATAAACAGGAATAATACGCTGTTAATATAATAAAACTGTTCATTGGGAAATGGAACTGAATATATGTATATGGGTGCGCATAAGACCAGCATGAGCAGGGATAGATGAAAGACTCGTTTTTGTTGATACGTTATTATCATTTCTCTTTCTTTTTTGTCGTAAGTTTGAGTTTTTATTGAACTTAGAAAAGAGGCGGCTTTTGTGCTGATTTTCATGTGTTTTATTGTTTTAAGTGTTATTAAGTATAATGTTTCCTGCAAAAATAACTGTTTTTTTTTTTTTTTTTTTTTTTTTGTATGTTTAAGTACTTTTCTTTATGATGTTAAGTGTTTTTAATTGTTGTGTAAGCGTGATTGGCTGCTGTGGTAAGTGTTGTAGCTGTTGTGTGGTTGTCTTTTTAAGTATTTATAAGTTTAAAATACTTGTTTTTTGCTTTGGAGGTTGGTTTATAAGTGCATATCTTTAGCGGTTGAAATTCAGGGGGTGTAAAAGCCTGGGTTTGGATTGTCATATTAACAAATGATTAAATGACGAAAAGATGTTTTTTTTATATTAAATGTGTATTGTTCGTGCTCGTGTTGAGTATAAGCGGAGAAATATCCGCTCAGGAGAAGCGTGATTCGGTAAGGATCTATTTTCATCAAGGAAAGGTAAATATAGATACATGTTTACTTGACAATGGGAACGAGATGGAGCGGTTTGCTAAAATCTGTTCCGCATTGAACGACTCCGTCCGTCTTATCAGGAAAATTCAAATAATAGGAGGAGCTTCCCCGGAAGGAGGGGGGCTGTTGAATGGAAGGCTGTCTGAAAAACGAGCAGAGGTTTTGTGGCGGTATATATCACCTTATATAAAGATTCCGGTATTGGAGAAGGATTTTCATTTTTCGGGAAGCGACTGGAACGGACTTATAACGATGGTGAGAGCGGATGTGAATGTTCCGGAGAGGGAGGATGTCCTTCGTTTGTTGGAGAAGATCGTCCGTTTGGAAAACCAGGACAGCCCTTATTTGGGGGGAGAACTGAAAAGACTGAAAGGGGGGGAGGCCATACTCATATTTGTATAAATTCCATTTTCCGAAACTTCGTTCGTCGATGGTGAAAATATGCTATGATAGTGATCCGATAAATCCCGTCAGAGATACGGTATATATACATACACGTGATACGTTGTGCATCCGTGATACCGTTACCGTCATAGCTCCGGTAAAGAAACGGCCGTTTTGCATGGCGGTGAAAACAAACTTGCTTTATGACGCTGTTTTGATACCTGACATCGGGGTTGAGTTCTGTTTGGGGAAGAACTGGTCTGTGGCCGGGAATTGGATGTATGCCTGGTGGAAAAGTGATCGGAAGCATAATTATTGGCGTATCTATGGGGGAGATGTGGAGTTGCGCCGCTGGTTCGGTCGGAGAGCGGTGGAAAAACCGTTTTCCGGGCATCATGTCGGATTGTACGGGCAGATCGTCACCTATGATTTCGAATTGGGTGGGAAAGGTTACTTGGGGGATAAATGGAGTTACGGGGGAGGCGTGGCTTACGGCTACTCGTTACCTGTGGGACATCGGTTCAATGTGGATTTCACGTTGGGAATCGGCTACCTTGGAGGATCGTACAAGGAGTACATCCCTTTGGACGGTCACTATGTATGGCAGACCACTAAAAACCGCCGCTGGTTCGGCCCGACCAAGGCGGGTATCTCTTTGGTGTGGTTGATCGGGCGGGGGAATTATAGCCGGAAGAAAGGAGGCAGGCAGTGATACGGATACGCTTTAGTCTGGTGTTCATATTTTTATGGATGGGACTGACGGCTTGTGAGCATAAGGATTTATGTTACGATCATCCGCACTTTGCCACGGTGCGGGTAATATTCGACTGGACCAAGATTTCCAATCATGACAAGCCTGAAGGCATGAGGGTCGTATTTTATCCGACCGACGATGAAAGCAACACGTGGATATTTGATTTCCCCGGAGGAGAGGATGGGGAAGTGGAGCTTCCCGAGAATGATTACCGGGTAATTTGCTTCAACTACGATACCGACGGGATGGTTTGGAAAGAAAACGGCAGTTACACGCTTTTTACTGCCGATACGCGTGATGTGCAGTCGCCGGATAACCGGACAATGGCTGTCACCCCACCTTGGCTGTGTGGCGACCATATAGACGGAGTTATCCTCAAGGACATTCCGGGAGGAAGCGCGGAGATAGTACGGCTAACTCCCGTAAACATGGTATGTCACTACACGTATGAGGTGAACGGAATTCGGGGACTGGATAGGGTGGCGGATTTGCGGGCCGCTCTTTCCGGCATGTCCGGCTCGCTTAACATGTCCGGCGACAGTTTGCCCGCCGGTCTTTCGGAGAGCCTGCTCTTTGATGGAATGGTTTCACGGAATCAGATTATAGGCGGATTCTATACGTTTGGACATTCCGCACTTGAAGGAGAGCCCAATGTTTTCCGGTTGTATCTCAAGAACCGTTCAGGCAGCATGTCTGTATTGGAACAGGACGTGAGCGGCCAAGTGCATGATGTCCCGGTAGCGGGGCATGTCGGTGATGTGCATCTGGTGTTGAATTTTGATTATGAGGTTCCATCCGAGCCGGGAAGTGACGGTGCGGGATTTGATGTGGACGTTGATGATTGGGATGATGTGAATATGGATATAGTGTTGTAATAGAGTTTATTAATTATATGTATTAACAATTTTATTTATTTTATGAAAAAAAGTACAGTAATGCTTTGGGCAATCTTTGGAGCTCTACTCATGGGTTGCTCAGACGAGGAGATTGCGAATGTGGAAACCTCCTCACGGAATGCGATTGGTTTTAACGTGTTAAGTAATGCGGCGGAAACGAGGGCTACCCCTACTACCAACACCAACTTGAAGAACACCGATTTCGACGTGTTCGCTTTTACGGCGGATGGTACTGCCTTCATGGGAAAGGTAGACACGGATTTTGGACATGACGGAGTGAATATCGTGTACAATAATGGTAAGTGGGATTATAAAAATGCGAGCGACCTTCGTTATTGGCCTACCGAGGCTTTGGACTTTTACGCATTCAATCCCGGAACGGTTGATGAAGCCATGCAGTGGAGTTATATGTGGGAAGCCACCAAGGATACTCAAAAGATAACTTATTCCTGCTCCGATGAGTATGGATCTGGTATCAATGCTCATGAAAACTACGACGTGATGTATGCCATAGCCAAAGGCCAGACAAAAGACAAGAACAACGGAGTAGTGAAATTTAACTTCAAGCATATTCTGTCACAGGTCGTATTCAAAGCAAAGACCGAATACGATAACATGCAGGTGAATATAAAGGACATCAAGATTTTTAATGTAAAAATGGGCGGCGTCTACACATTGCCTGCGACAGCCGATGGAACGGGAAGTTGGGCTGTGGGTGATTGGCCTGAAAGCTCTACAGGAGGAGGTTTTATTACCGTAGTGCAAGGCAAATTCATCGAGGTCAATAGTAATACCACAGCTACCGATATTTCCGAAAAAACTCCTATGCTGAATATACCACAGAAGCTGACAGCATGGAAAGTTTCCGAAGAAGCCACCAATACCAAGATAAAAGCCGACGGTGCGCATCAATGTTACCTGTCGATCACCTGCAAAATCCAGCAGTCCGGAGGTTATCTGTTGGGTTCAGCAGATAGTTACGGAACAATTTATGTTCCGTTCGGAGATACATGGGTAGCGGGCAAGCGTCATATCTACACGTTGATTTTCGGTGGTGGTTATACTGATCAGGGAGAGGCTGTGTTGAATCCGATCCAGTTTGATGCAGAGACAACAGGCTGGGTTGATGCAAATAGCAACGTAAACGTTAAACCTTAAACAAAAAGTTTATCAATATCGTACCCGTTGGCAGGTTAAACATACGCAAGATTAATCCCGCCAACGGGTTCTTTATAGGGAATCGCATTTTCAATATACTTTTTGATGTGTAGGGGTGCTTTTTGCGTACCTTTTTCCTGGAGAATTTCTTTTGTGGAGTGTTTGCCCTGTATATTCCCGATACGCTGTTATAGCAGGGAACTGTTTTTATCCAAGTAGTCAGATATAGCCTCTTGCAATACCGATTTTAGCGAATCGCCTTTGCGGATCGCGATCAGCTTTAAGTTCTGGTGATAGGTTTCGTCCATGACAAAATTACAATGCACGGTTTTCGCTTTCTTCGGCTTTTGAGCCTCTTTTTGCCCGGCCGTGGATTGGATCAGGCTGTCTAATCCCCCGGTCAGCCCGGCCGACATACTGTTTTTTAAATCGTTCTTCTTTGCCATATGGTTACTTTATTTCTGTTAGCAGTTCGTTACATACCTTTTCGTAGTCCTCTGCCCCGGCAGATTTGGGGGCATAGTGAAAAATATCCTGCCCTTGTGTCGGGGCTTCGGCCAGCGTAATGGCGTTGCGTATATGGGTGCTGAACACTTTGCCCTGGAATGTTTCCTGTACCAGTTCCGAAACGCTCTTGTTCAGGTTCTTTCTTCCGTCGTACTGGGTTATCAGAACCCCGGCTATCGAAAGATCCGAGTTCAAACGTTGCTGCACCTTGTGGACGACCTGCATAAGTTTGGCCATTCCACGCATTGCCAGGAATTGAGCCTGAACCGGGATAATCAACCGATCCGAGGCCGTCAGTGCGTTAAGCGTGAGCAGCGACAGCGAGGGGGGACAGTCGATCAGGATATAATCGAATTTCTCCTTTTGGCCCTTGATAAGGTGGGCTAAGATAAGCTCCCGTCCGGCCTCGTTGATTAACTCCGTTTCAACGGCCGAGAGATCCAGGCAGGAGGGAACGACGCTAAGGCCGTCCTTATGCTCGTAGATCGGCAGGTCGTATTCGCCTTTCATCGCACCGTAGATCGTTTGGGGAAGCTCCGCAGAGAAGCCCAGCGATTCGGTCAGGTTGGCCTGCCCGTCAAGGTCGATCAAAAGAACCTTGTACCCTTTTTGACGTAACGCACCGCCCAGGTTGATCGTGGTTGTGGTCTTTCCTACTCCCCCCTTGTGATTCAATACGGAGATTACTTTTGCTTTGCTCATAAATTCAGTTTTTTAAATGGTTGTCATGTCCGCAAATATAGTTAAAATACTAATATACTAAAATACTAAAAGTAGTATTTTTCGTTTTTTGCGTGTTTTTTGTGCCGATCGGGGAAGCGTACCGAAATAAATCCTGTTTCCGTCTTTCGGTACGTTTTGTTTCTGTACCGGAATTAATCAAAGACATATTAAACGAAAGAAATCAAACAACGGTAGATAGCAAACGGCGTAACCTCCCCTAAAGGTCGGTTAGCCACCAAATATTATATTTAGAATGAAGAAACGGGACTATAAGGAGCAAGAACGACAACGGCGCTATTATTTCTTCGACTACCTGTTCTGGTTTGGGGAGAAATGGCACAGAGGCATTACAAGGGCGAGCCAAGACGCCCCGACGGGGAGTCCATGCTGATGCTTTGCATCATGATATTTATCTATGAGCCGATCTTCCTTACAACCGCTCATTTCCTTTTCGACTCCACGGTATTTGAGTGGTTTACAGTCGCCATGATAGCCGGAATCGTCGCAATTCTCCACTATCTATCGAATGGTCGGATATACCCGTTTTCACGAAGGGAAGCGGTCATGCAGCACTATGAGGGACGCAGGTTCAGCCCCTTCAGATGTTACTTCTTCCTGTTCTCCCTCGGCTTTCTGATGATTGCCGAAATGTACCTGTTGCCAAGCACTGATGCGGATAGACGGGCGCAAGGCGGAGCCGGTGGAGAACACACGGACGGAAGTTCCGCAAAGGTGGAGGGATTACCTTGCGCTGCATATCACGGTAGGAGCCCGTCAGGAAGTACCCAGCGAAGCCTTGCAATATCTGATTAATCAGGACGGTCGCACATCCCGATACGGGCAACCGGTCTATGTCATGCAGGTAAGGGAGGAAGATATGGGAGGAGAGTTCCGTGTAGGGCTATTGAACCATGCCACCTTTGATGAAATCCAAGACGGCAGCCAGAAGTTTGTCGAATGTACATGGGTCAAGGGCTATACGCCCGGACAGCATAAAAATTTCCCATTTTGAAGTTAAGCACTCTATTGGTCATCTATCCCCACCAACTCAACCTCAACTCTCAACTCTCAACTCTATGAAGTATTATTCTGGATTGTATGAAGCTCCTGGTGACTTGGGGCAGGTCGCTTCATCTGATGGGTGCAGCCTTTGAAGGTGGAAGATCCTCGCTGAATTTCTCGTTTTCGGCGGTGATCTGATGGCTGCCGTAGGCGGATGGTGAAACATTTATAAGGAGTTGGCTTATATGATTTATTCCGGTGTTGCTCCATCTGCGTTACTATCTTTGCCAATATGAGACGTTGCAAGGAAGATGATATCGTTTTCCTGGAATCCGGATGTTGTCATTTTTGGTAGATTATCCGGGATTCAATCTGGATATTGCCAAGTTTGTACGCAAAGGCACGTTATATTCTAAGATATGAGGCTTGGAAAGAATATCGTATCAAGAATATGAATGATGTGGACGAACTTTCTCCATTCTTCCTTTGATCTAAGTTCTTTGAAGAAGCGTCTTATCCTATCCATTATGTGACGAAATATATCAGGAAGCGCGCTCCGAAAAATACGGCTGAGGACTACGGATAATCGGCGTTTGAAATAAACCGATTGGCGAAGCAGAAGCAGGAGATAAAGATAACGGATATGTTGAAAACTGACAACTTTCTAACTGCAGCTTGTTCAGCTGAATCAGGGTATTTTCGAGGTGATGAAGACTTATCGTCTGAAATTACGCTTACTTCAGGGACAGCTACCTTGGGCAGCGTTGTTCACTTTGGAAAGGATTCTGAAGATGACAGAAGTGCAGGAGTGAGGCTGGCCGGAATGTTGGCAAGTTGAAAGAGAAAGGATCTAACAGCAATTCTATTGGCATTGGTGCCAATGTTTAATATGACGATGACGGTGTATTCTCTCGGAAGTTTCGAAGGTGGGACTGGGCGACCATGACATTCTGGAGGTGACCAGGGGAATCGATGGATCCGGTCCGGCTCTTTGTTCCTTGAAGCGAACCATTGAATGGTGAACAGGTAGTTGCATTCTTTAATCTTTAGACGAAGGGCGTTCGGGTAAAATGGAAGGCATTCTGGGATGTCTTGACTGAAAGGTGAAATGAAAACTACGGAAATTTGAAACGATCGGTGCTTGATTTTATCAGGTGATAGCTGGGGAAAAGATATTTCCATCGTTCGACAGGCTTGTCATGTCAACCTTGTTCAGAATCCCAGTGGATACGACTGAGCAGTGAGAACCTGGTGACCCATGGCACCAGAACGGTAAATGTTGCTGAAGGCGATTGCTCAACGGCTAAATTGCGTTATAATACATATGATGATGTGACCATTGTGAGGATGAGGAACGGGTTTCCTATAATCTGGAAGATTTCATCAAACGGAAGGATGAGTTGACTTCATTGAAAGGTTTTTAAAGTTACTATGAATTCAAGAAAATGGAAAAGGAAGTGATCATTCTTGGTGGGAGTTTCGACCATCGGGCGAAAGGATGTGCATTCCTTCTTTCCAACCTCTCTAACTTATGATTTAACTGTAGTCGGGAAGCACTGATTGAATTAGAACCAGGTTACAAATAAGCAACTGCCAGGAGATAGCCATTAAAGAACATCAAAACGATTAAACATTTCTCCGTATCGGAAAAATAGATTCCCAGGCTCTTTAACATTACAGCACTGACGTTTCAGCAATGTTTCTCCAAATCATATTGCCGAATAACTACGACTGGCCAACCTGTTAGACATACTGAAATAATGGCAAGTATGAAGGCTGCGTTCCGATGATCTCCGCCGCCGATAGAACCTTTTACGCGGTTA
>VOFJ01002425.1_pt1 | contig 25475 bp, 40 predicted proteins | sample 5384081 | NCBI WGS metagenome assembly VOFJ01 (sample SAMN12384729, study PRJNA508395) | human gut metagenome | isolation source: healthy gut I | host: Homo sapiens | reverse complement strand
ACAGTATCAAATCTACTTTGAACTATGTATACTTCCTGGGCTTTCTGTCACTTGGAGTAACATTTGTACTGCCACTGGAGGAATCGATTTCTCCATTGGACCTGTAATGTTCTGCTGTGCCCTGATCTCAGGTTACTGCATGACATCTTATCATGTACCTGTGCAGCAGCAATGGTGATCTGTATCCTGATCGGATTTGCATTTGGCGTGTTTAATGGCTGGATGGTATCTTATATGTCGTTCCGCCATTTATCATTTCCATGGCATCTATGAACATTGCAAAAGGTATTGCATCTGTATTTACAAAGACACAGTCCGTCAGCTGGCCACTGGGAAGTGATCCTGTAAACGGATGGTTCAGAAATCTTATCTCCTATAAAGGGATTCCCTGTAGGACTTGTGATTTTCCTGGCAGCAGCAGTGATCTGTGGGATTATTCTTTATAACACAAAACCGGACGTTATATCCTTTGTCTTGGTTCTAACAGCGAAGCAGTAAGACTCAGCGGTGTTAATACAAAAAAAATGGAGAATGCTTGCTTATGTGATCTGCGGTGTTCTTGTAGGAATCGGAGCAATTTTCTTTTGTTGGTGCTTATACAACTGTTCAGCCTGGATACGGCGATCAGTACAACAATGAAGCGATTGCAGGCTGTGTAATGGGTGGTACATCCATGGTTGGCGGACTTGCTTCTATCGGCGGTACAGTCATCGGTGTATTTATCATTTCTCTTCTTCAGCAGGGTATCATGGCATTTGGTCTTGGTAAAGGTCAGCAGATGATCATCACAGGACTTATCGTAATTGTAGCAGTTTATGTCGACGTTTCTGCAAGACGCAGAAAGAACTGATCGGAAGGGAGGATGTAACAATGGGTGAAGTTATTTTGAACTATGAAGGACATTGATAAGTCCTTTCCTGGAGTTCATGCTCTGGATCACGTTAATTTCGAAGTGAAACGCGGCGAAGTACATGCTCTTTATGGGGAGAAAACGGTGCCGGAAAATCTACATTGATGAAAGTTCTTACCGGTATTTATCAGAAAGATTCAGGATCCATTACCTATAAAGGAAAGGAAACTGAATTCCATAACACAAGAGAAGCGCAGGATGCAGGTGTTGTAATCGTGCATCAGGAGCTGAACATGGTAGGTGATCTTACCGTAGCTCAGAATATTTTTTATCGGACGTGAACCAAAAAAAAGGTTTCCGCATTGATGACAAAAAGATGATCGAGGATTCCAAAAAACTCTTTCAGGAACTGAACATTGAAATCAATCCAAAAGAAAAGATGAACAATCTTACCGTCGGAAAACAGCAGATGTGTGAGATCGCAAAGGCTATTTCCCACGAAAGCAGAGGTTATTATCTTTGATGAGCCGTCAGCAGCACTGACAGAGAAAGAGATTGCAGACTTATTCGAGATTATCCGTGATCTTCGTAAGAAAGGTCTTGGTATCGTTTATATATTTCACACCGTATGGATGAGATTAAAACCATCACAGACCGTGTAACAGTCATGCGAGATGGTGGTTACGTAGGAACCCTCATCACAAAAAAGACAGTACAAAAGAAGATATCATCAACATGATGGTTGGTCGTGTTATTTATGAAGATCCTAAGGAACACAGCATGGTTGCACCGGATGCACCGGTTGTTCTTAAGGTAGAGAACCTGAATGCAGGAAAGATGGTTCAGAATGTAAGCTTTGAACTTCATAAAGGTGAGATCCTTGGATTCTCCGGACTGATGGGTGCAGGACGTACTGAGACAGCCAGAGCACTTTTGGAGCTGACCCGAAACAGAGTGGTGAAGATTTATTATGGGCAAAGACGGACAGCTAAAAGGTTACAATCAAGAGTCCCACAGGATGCTGTTAAGTGCGGTATCGGTTATCTGTCAGAGGACAGAAGAAGATATGGTTTGTTGTACAGAAATCTGTAAATGAAAATACAACACTGGCAACGATGGAAGAATTTATGAGGCAATGGTATCTTTATCAATAAAGCAAAAAAGAGAAAAAGTTGCTGAGAAAATATGTTAAAGAACTTGCAACAAAGACTCCTGGTACAGATCAGCTGGTAGTTAACCTGTCAGGTGGTAACCAGCAGAAAGTCGTTATTGCAAAAATGGCTGACAAGAGACTGTGACATCCTTATCTTCGATGAGCCTACAAGAGGTATCGATGTTGGTGCCAAGAACGAAATTTACAAATTAATGAACAAACTGGCAGCAGAAGGAAAAGCTATTATCGTGATTTCTTCTGAAATGACAGAGATTCTCCGTATGAGTGACCGTATCATTGTAATGTGTGAAGGTAAGATTGACAGGAAATATTGATATTTCTGAAGCTACACAGGAACACATTATGAATCATGGCAACACGGAACATCAATTAAGGAGGAAAGTCATGACTAAGAAGAAAAAAAAGTATTTTAAGTGATCAGAGATTTATTGTATTACTGGTTATTATTGTACTGTTTGCAAATTTTCTCCTTTAAGAGCAGGGAGTTCAGACAGTATACCACAATCCTGAGTATGCTTGATTTCTCCTACTATGATCTTCTGATGGCAATTGGTGTTACATTCCCTCTTATTACTGGTGGTGTAGACCTGTCAATCGGAACCGGTATGGTGTGTTACGCACTGATCGCAGGATCTCTGGTAAGAAATAATAATCTTCCGGTTGTACTTGCAATGTTACTTTGCATTGTACTTGGAATTATTGTAGGAGCAGCAAATGGTGTGCTGATCGGTATTATGAACCTGCCGCCATTCCTTGCAACACTTTGTACCTGTATGATTACCCGAGGTGCAGGATCCCTGTGCAGTGCCACTCCCCTGGCCGGGACTTACACAGGAGGGCGGATGGTTCCATTCAATCTTTAAGATTACAGTTGGAACAGGAAGAAGTGCTTCCCGTTATCCTATCGGTTTCTTATGGATGATCATTCTGGTCCTTGTAATGGAATATGTTCTGAATCATACCAAAATTCGGTCGTTATACGATCGCGATCGGTTCCAATAAAGAAGCAGCAGCTCTTTCGGGAATCAACGTTAAATTCTATCATGTTATGGTATATGTAGTATGCGGACTCTTCACAGGTCTTGCAGCTATCGCATATGCGGCAGTTACACCAACTGTACAGCCTGGTACCGGTGCTGGACTTGAAATGGATGCCATCGGTGGAGTATTCGTAGGTGGTGTTGCAGCAACAGGTGGTTATGGATCAGTAATCGGTACTTTAGCCGGTATCTTCGTTATCATGCTCCTGAAGACTGGTCTTCCATATGTAGGCCTGCAGGCTAACTGGCAGCAGATCATCACAGGTCTGGTACTTATCATCGCAGTCCTGATCGATATCATCAAAGAAAAGAAAGCAGCAGCAAAATAATTTTCAAAACTGAATAAAAAAAAAATGCATCTTACGACAGATGCAAAACAGCAGGATATGAAACAACGGAGGGCTTCCAGGGGATGTTCGGCGACAGTATTGTCATATGTGTATTTTGGGGAAGGCGGAACGAGAGAGGAAGTCTCTTGGGGGTATCATTTATAAAAAACTATATTAAATTGTATATTTAAAAAGGAGGAAATTTTAAATGAAAGCAAAAAAGTGATCGCATTAGTTATGTGTGCAGCAATGGTAGCAGGAATGTCCGCATCAACAGTTATGGCAGCTGATCTTCCGGATCAGTTCAAAGATCTCAAAGCAAACGAAGCTTATGAGTTCCCGATGATGGTTAAATCTTTCCAGTCTACATACTGGGATGCAGCTCAGGAAGGTATGAAGAAAGCTGCTGAAGAACTTGGTGTTACTTACACACCACAGGGACCGAACAGTGAGTCCGATATCGCTGACCAGGTTAACATGATCAACACAGCAATCGCTTCCAACCCGAAAGGAATCGGTATTGCAGCTTGTGATACATCTTCCGTACTGGATGCTCTGCAGACATGCAAAGATAAAGGAATCCCGGTTGTAACATTTGATACAGGTATTGCAGATGCCCAGAAGGATCTGTATATGTGAAGTCTGCACAGACAACGCACAGGCTGGTTCTGTTGCAGCAAAAACATGTATAATTCAATCAAAGATGTAGTAGCTAAATGCAGACGGACAGGTTGTCATCGGTGAAGTTAACCAGGATGCAACAGCTCAGAACATCCAGCAGCGTGGTGGCAGATTCATTGACAAAATGATCGAACTGCTTCAGGCTGACGGAAAAACAGTTGCAGTTAAAGGTAACGAGTTCTATGTAAACGCAGCTAAAAGGTGCAGATGCAGAAAGAAGCAGACGCAGACGTTGTTATCCAGGTTGCTGTACCTGGCACAGACAACTGTAGAGCTTTGCTCAACAGAGGCTCAGGCAATCCTTTCTCAAAGAAAACTGCATCGCTATCTTCGGTTCCAACCAGACAGCAGCAGAAGGTGTTCTTTGCAGCTAATGCTAACCTGAACGTTCTTGGATCTGACGCAGCTAACGGCGACGTTATCGGTGTTGGTTTCGATGCTGGTTCTATCATTAAAGCCGCTGTACAGGATGGAACATTCATCGGTGCTGTTACACAGTCTCCTCTGATGATGGGATACTACGCAGTATACGCTCTTACAGCAGCAGCAGCAAACGGACAGGAACTTGAAGATGTTCCTACAGATGGTTACTGGTATGATTCTACAAACATGGACGATGAAGAAATCGCTCCAAACCTTTATGACTAATCGATAAGTAAATATCGAGAGGAAATGAATCCTTAGAATTAAGTATTAATTATTAATACAAATACAGACGCCGCACTGCCGTATGGCAAGTGCGGCGTTGTTGTTCAAACAATAAAACAATGATTGGAAATGATGATTTTATTAAGTTGTAAAGATACTTATTTCGACGATAGATTTCAAAAAGAGCAAATAAGGACACTTTTTTCAGACAAACAAGGTTCTTATTTTGGGGGAGTAAGTTGAGATAAAATGAAATCATCAGATATGAAAAGCGTATAAATTCATATATTGAGGAGGTTTTGCAATGGCAGCATATTATTTAGCAGTAGATATCGGAGCATCCAGCGGACGTCACATCATTGGACATATGGAAAACGGAAAAATGGTTCTGGAAGAAATTTATCGTTTTGAGAATGGAATGGTAAAGAAAGACGGAGAACTCTGCTGGGAATTTGACCGTCTTTTTAAAGAGGTAGTAAATGGTCTGAAGAAATGTAAAGAAATCGGCAAGATTCCGGTAAGTATGGGCGTGGACACATGGGGCGTTGACTTCGTACTTCTGGACAAAAATGACAATGTTCTTGGAAATACAGTAGGATATCGTGACCACCGTACAGAGGGAATGGATAAAGAAGTTTATAAGGCAATTTCCCTGAAAGATCTCTATGCAAGAACAGGTATCCAGAAAGCTGATTATAATACGATCTATCAGCTGATGGCAGTGAAAAGAAACATCCGGAATATCTGGAACAGGCGGAGACACTTCTTCATGTGCCGGACTACTTCCATTTTCTTCTTACAGGCGAAAAAACTTGCGAGTACACAGAGGCAACCACAGGACAGCTTGTATGCCCGACAACCAAGGACTGGGATTATGAGCTGATCGATATGCTGGGATATCCAAGAAAGATATTTCCAGAAGCTGATCATGCCTAGCACAAGCATCGGACATTTGTCAGATAAGATCAGAGAAGAAGTGGGCTTTGATCTGGAAGTGGTTGCACCTGCAACACATGATACAGGGTCCGCTGTACTGGCAGTTCCTGCAAATGACGATGATTTTATCTACATCAGCTCCGGAACATGGTCACTGATGGGAATTGAGAGAAAAAAGAAGCTGACTGTTCTGAGAAAAGCTGTGAGATGAACTTCACAAATGAAGGCGGTTATGCAGGCCGTTTCCGTTATCTGAAGAATATCATGGGACTCTGGATGATCCAGTCTGTACGTCATGAAGTGAATGATGCATACAGTTTTGCAGAAATCTGCGCAATGGCAGAGAAAGCAAAAGGATTTCCCGTCAAGAGTAGACGCAAATGATGAGTGTTTCCTTTCTCCTGAGAACATGACACAAGAGGTTCAGGACTACTGCCGCAGAACAGGACAGCAAGTTCCGGAAACTCTTGGCGAGATTGCAACCGTTATCTATACAAGCCTTGCGGAATGCTATGCAAAGACAGCAAAAAGAGCTGGAAGAGATGACAGGAAGAACCTACAGCCGTATCCATATCGTAGGCGGTGGTTCCAATGCAGGATACTTAAATGAGCTGACTGCAAAAGCTACAAAGAAAAAGAAATCCATGCAGGTCCAGGAGAGGCAACTGCAATCGGAAATATCACAGCACAGATGCTGAAAGCAGAAGAGTTTAAAACCATTGAAGAGGCTCGTACTATCATTCATGAATCCTTTGGTGTAAAAGTTTATAAATAATAAAAGGGAACAGGGCATTGGCTCTGTTCCTTTTGTTTACTGTTGTTCACCTGTTCACACAGTAACGAAACAGGGACTGTTACGAGTCAATGGCGAGGGAATATGTTGACTATCATGGGGTTTCAAAGTATAATGATGGCTGGTGAATTGGGCGGAAATATAGGGTGATTCATCAGATGTAGGCGATTGATTTTTAAGAGATAAAGGCAGGTTATATATGAATACAATTAGTGTGGAAGAGTTGGAGAAGATTGATGCTTCTGAGATTACGATCGTGGATGTGCGGCCGGCGGATCAGTATAGTAGAGGGTCTTTTCCCTGGGGGCGGTGAATATTCCGCTGGATGAGTTTGATGAGAAGATGGAGGCTGTTGATAAAGATAAAACAGTATATGTTCTCTGCCATACGGGGGACAGAAGCCGGGACTGTGTGGAGAAGCTGGAGTGATGCAGGGTATGAGGGTTGTGAATATTGAAGGTGGATATCGTGCGTATCTGAGAGACTTTCTCTGAGCCGTTTTATGGAGAATGATGCTAAGGAGCAGAAGGAACTGAAGACGAAAGAGATTGAGCACAGTATTATCAAGACGTTCAGAAAGACAGTCTGGAGACCGTTTACCAAGGCTTTGAATCAGTATCAGCTGATTCAGGAGGGAGATAAGATTGCTGTCTGTATTTCTGGTGGAAAAGATTCTATGCTTATGGCGAAGCTGCTTCAGGAGCTGAAGCGTCATGGGGAAGATTCATTTTGAACTGGTGTTTCTGGTAATGAATCCGGGCTACAATGCGGATAACTGGAAGATTATTCAGGATAATGCAGAGCTTCTGGGAATTCCTCTTACGGTTTTTGAAAGTGATATTTTTGATACAGTGGCAGAAATTGAGAATAATCCCTGTTACCTGTGTGCGAGAATGAGACGTGGTTATCTGTATTCTCATGCCAAGGAGCTGGGGATGTAATAAAATTGCGCTTGGGCATCATTTTGATGATGTGATCGAGACAATCCTCATGGGTATGCTGTACAGTGGTAAGGTGGAGACTATGATGCCGAAGCTGCACAGTCAGAATTTTGAGGGAATGGAACTGATCCGTCCCATGTATCTGATCAAGGAATCTGCAATCAAGGCATGGAGAGATACTAATGGGCTGCACTTCATTCAGTGTGCATGCCGTTTCACCGAGAAACTGTGTAAGCTGTGGGGGCGGACGTGGTTCCAAGCGTGATGAGATGAAAGAGCTGGTTGCACAGTTTAGAAATACAAGCAGTGTGATCGAGACGAATATCTTTAACAGTGTGCGGGATATTAATCTTCGTACTGTTATGGGATATCATAAAGATGGAGAATACTACAATTTCCTGGACGACTATGATCAGCGTGGAAAATAAGGGCGCTGATAAGGACAAAGAATGATAACAGCAAAATCTTCATTTGTGGAAGAGAAATACACTGCTCAGTATTATAGTGGGAACGGTTGTCTGTATGTTTCTGGTGCAGGTGGTGTTCTAAAAAGGAGGAATCCATGACCTTACAGGAGATTCTTGAAAGTGTAAAAAAAAGTGGTTCTGTATCTGTAGAAGAGGCAGAGAGAATCCTTAAGAAAGAAAGTTATGAAGAAATGGGATATGCGAAAGCTGGATACAAGCCGCAAGGCAAGAACCGGTTTCGCAGAAGTAATCTACTGCAGTAATAAGGCAGATGAACATCTTCTGAATATTTTTGAAAGATTATACAGAGAAGACGGTGAGGTATTCGGAACCAGAGCTTCCCAACATCAGTATGAACTGGTGAAGGAGAAGTTTCCGGAAGTGGAATATGATCCGATCTCACGCATCTTAAAGGTTGAAAAGAAAGATAAGAAGCGTATTGGTAAGATCGCCGTGTGTTCAGCAGGAACTGCAGATATTCCGGTTGCTGAGGAAGCTGCACAGACAGCGGAATATTTTGGTACAAATGTTGAACGTATTTATGATGTGGGAGTCAGCGGAATGCATCGTTTATTCTCCAGACTGGAGACAATCCAGAGTGCGAACTGTGTAATTGCAGTTGCGGGAATGGAGGGAGCCCTTGCCAGTGTGATGGGCGGTCTGGTGAGCAGACCGGTGATCGCAGTACCGACATCTGTGGGTTATGGTGCAAGTATGCATGGTCTTTCGGCACTTCTTACCATGATCAATTCCTGTGCGAACGGGATTGCTGTGGTGAATATTGATAACGGCTACGGTGCCGGCTATCTGGCAACACAGATCAACCGTCTGGCAGCAGGTACAGATGAGAAAGGAAATTGATTATGGGGAAAAACATTATATCTGGAATGTTATTCAGGGATAAGTGGTGATATGACGGTTGCGGCTCTTCTTGATCTGGGAGCTGACCGCTCAGTGCTGGACAGGGTGCTGAAGAGTCTTAAGGTATCAGGATTTGAGACAAAGATCAGCAGAGTTGTGAAGTCCGGAATAGATGCATGTGATTTTGATGTTGTGCTGGATAAAGATCATGAAAATCATGACCATGATATGGAATATCTGCATGGACATCATCATGAAGGCCATGAGAGCAATCACGCCCATGGCACAGGAACAGCGCAAGACCATCACCATCACGAACACCGTGGAATAAAAAGAAATTACCTATATTATAGAGCATAGTGCAATGACTGAGAATGCAAAGAAGATTGCATTGCGTATATTTGAAATTCTTGCAGAGGCAGAGAGTAAAGCACACAATGTTCCTGTAGATCAGGTGCATTTTCATGAGGTGGGAGCAGTGGACTCTGTTGTGGATATTGTGTCTGTGGCAGTCTGCCTGGATGATCTGGATGTTACAGAGGTGATCGTTCCTGTTCTCTGTGAGGACGGGGAACTGTCCGTTGTCAGCATGGCATCCTGCCAATCCCGGTTCCGGCAGTTGCAAATATAGTAAGTGCCAACCATTTACATCTGAAAATGACAGAGGTAGAGGGTGAACTTGTAACGCCTACAGGTGCGGCGATAGTGGCAGCAGTGAAAACAAAAGATAAACTTCCGGAAACATTTGAAATCCAGAAGATTGGAATCGGCGCAGGTAAACGCCAGTATGAATGCCCGGGGATCCTAAGGGCAATGATTATCTCACAGAGCGCAGAAATAGATGAAGAAAAGGCTCAGACAGAAGAATTCAAAACCCGGAAATCGGAAATAATCCGAAAGCTGAAAATCAGGAAACCAAAGATACGATTATCAAGATGGAAACAAACATTGATGACTGCAGTGGAGAAGTTCTGGGATTTGTCATGGAACGTCTGATGAAAGCCGGTGCCAGAGATGTGCATTATGTGCCTGTTTTTATGAAAAAGAACAGACCTGCATGGGTTCTGAATGTGATCTGTAAGGAAGAAGATATGGAAACGCTTCAGAATATTATTTTTTGAAGAAACTACTACGATTGGAATTCGTTATAGCAGAATGGAACGTACGATTCTTCCCAGAGAAACGAGAACCCTTCCGACTCCATGGGGAGAAGTTCAGGTAAAGGTATGCACTTTGAATGGAAAAAGAGCAGCTTTATCCGGAATATGAGAGTGTTGCACAGTTGAGCAGAGAAAAAGAGATTCCATTTGCAGAAATTTACCGTTATATTGTTTTGGCAAATAAAGAAAAATAATAACTTTCATATGTGAACCCTTTGGTTTCCCTGAGAGTACTCTACGCGAAATCAAAGGGGTACTTTTGTCTTGAAATAGAGTTGTAAGAGCTGTATACTGCATGTAGTATGAAGGGAGAAAAAGAAATGTTTTGCATTGGCATTTGCGATGATGATGAAGGACTCTGCGGGGAACTGGAAAAAAATGCTTTATGATTATGGAAAAGAGAATAAACTTCAAATGAATATTGATATCTGGTATCAGGGGAGAAAGCCTGTGCCGGTTTCTGAGAGAAAACAAGAAGATTCTTGATGTGTTATTTCTGGATATAAATTACTGACAACAAATGGAATTGAGGTAGGGCGTTTTATAAGAGAAGAACAGGAAAACATGGAAACTGCAATTGTTTACATTTCAGCGAACAGCAGTTATGCGATGGATCTATTTCGTGTACAGCCTACAGATTTTCTGATCAAACCTTTAGACAAAATAAAAGTTGGGAATGTCATGAACAGGATTCAGAAAATTTCGGAAGTCAGAAAAGGTATTTTTCGAGTACTTTGGCAGTGGATATTATTTCAAGGTGCTGTATAAAGATATTCTGTATTTCAGCAGTCAGAATAAAAAAGTGCATCTGGTTTTAAAAGACGGACAGAAAGAATTTAATGGCAAACTGAAAGAAATAGCAAAGAAAATTCCGGGGAAATTTCATTCAGATTCATCAGTCGTATCTGATTAATTTTGATTATATCGAAGAATGTTCTTATGAATCTGTGAAAATGAAAAACGGAGATACAATTCAATCAGCCAGCCATATCGGAAATCAGTGAGAAAGCAACTGGCGGAACGTGTGTGGAGGGACAGAGAGTAAATGTTTGCGTTGATAACTACATTAAGCACGAATCTTTTTGCGTACATATATAAATCTATTGCTTTATGAGGTTGTTCTTTTGGACAGATATTGAGGAAAAGAAAAAAAAAAAAAGAGCCTGTTATGTATTGTTTTTGTTTTGACAGCAGTGGTACATCTGATATTTTGTTCGCCAGGTATGAGTGTGATAACAAATATAGTGCTGATTTTTTTTTTGATTACAGTGTGTTATGAAGGAGCATTGAAAAGAAAATATTTGTGACACTACTTGTATATGGAACTAATATGGGATGTGATTTAGTAGCTGTTCATTTACTGACAGATTATTCAATAACAGGGAAAGTCGGTGAATGTGCTGCGTATATAACTGTACTATTATTGCTGATTTGCGATGTTATTTCAGAAAAAAATCTTGATTAAGAATAAAGGAGAAGATAAAACTCCGCATGGGATGATACTGGCGGTTATTTCAGCACTTTGTCTGGCAGAATTGCTTATTGTTGAACAGGAACTAAAAAATCGTATCCTGCTGGTGTTATTTGGATGTTGTGTTTTTGGCAGTTGTATTATTGATTTTCTATTTATATGATGTTCTGATAAGTGCGTATAAGAAACTGGAAGAACAATCTCTTATGGAAAAACAAATGCTCATTTATTCTCACCAGTTGGATGTGTTGATGCAATCGGAAGAGAAAAGTAAAAGCTCTACGCCATGACCTGAAAAAATCATCTGGGAGAACTTGCACTTATGGCTGGAAATCAGAATAATGAAGAAATTCGGAAATATATACAGGACATGGGGGAGTATATGCAGAACCAGTCTGAACTGGTCAGCTGTGGAATAAGAATCTTGACAGTCTGCTGAAATATCTTCTGGGACAGGCAAAAAAGAAACTGAATCATGTAGAGTATGAGGTACGGGTACCATCTGATTTGTGTATATCAGCATTTGATCTGAATGTGATTTTGGGAAACCTGACAGAGAACGCAATAGAAGCAGCAGAGAACAGACGAAAGATAAATGGATGTCAGTGGATATATACTATGAAAAGGGGCATGCTTTCCATGGAAATAAAAAACAGCTTTCAACATGAATTGGCTGTAAGAGAAAAAATAAATTATTGTCAACGAAGGAAAGAAAAAAAGGACATGGCATTGGTCTTGCAAATGTCAGGAAGATGGTAGAAAATATCAGGGATTTATGGATGTTTCGAATACAAATCAGATTTTTTACTGTAAAGGTAATGCTGTACTTATAAATTATGTAGAATCTATGAAAGATAGTGTAGTGGTAGGACTGCGCTGTCTTTTTATTTTGCAGAAAAAATTAGTCAAGAGGGAAAAATATTGTAACAGAAAACCTTATAAAAAAACCACAATATGTTCTGAAAAAACGCATTTCGCCAATTTATATATGAATTTCGCCATTTTAGAAAATTTTGCAATAAATATGATATTATTCAAATACAAATGATGAAAAAAAAAATATAGAGCTATATTTTTAGAAGTTTATATGATGAAGTGACTGGTATATTTTTTGCTTAATTATATAAAAAATATGGAGAAATATATTATTATGAAAAAAGTAAATTTTTAAATTACTGGCAGCAGGGCTATTGATAGGAGTTGCTTTTTGGCTGTTAGGATCCGATTTCTTTACATTCATGATATGGTGGGAAATTTTATGGATTCTTGGATTGGTATTTATGCCGATAACGGCTCAGATATTCAAAGGTTTTATGATAATGGATGGATGAAATTCAAAGGTTATAGCAATAGTGATATGCGGATATGGAGTATGGATTTTGACTTCTATAAAAGTGGTTCACTTTACCACATTGAGTTCTGTCGTAATTACTACCTTATGTGGGGGGGAGCAGTATTGCTTATGGAATATATGGAAAACAAAGAAAGGTTTTTCCGTGGAAACATATGGAACTTGTTTATTGGGAAGAAGTGATTTTTCTTTGTTGTATTTCTTTTGTGGACATATATGGCAGGATTTCATCCGGCAGCTCATGGAACTGAAAAATATATGGATTTTGGTTTTTATGAAGTCTATGATGCGTAGCACAAACACTTCCGTCAGAAAGATATGTGGTATGCTGGCAAAGCTTTTTTAACTACTATTATGGTGGTCAATATTTTGCGGTGTTTCTTACGAAACTTACAGGAACAAAGGTAGAGATTACATACAATCTTATGCGTACCATGATAGCTGCATTTGCGTTTGTATTGCCATTTAGTCTTGTGCGCCAGATGCTTAAGGATAAATTAGGTAAAAAGGGGAAGAGCATGGATAACAGATTTTGGAGGTATTTTAGCAGGTTTATCTGTATCCATGAGTGGAAACCTTCATTATATTATATATGGAAAAATTTTTTACATTACTGGGGATAAGAGAAGATTACTGGTTTCCAAGCACAACACGATTTATAGGATTTGATCCACCTGTGACAGGGGACGAGACAATTCATGAATTTCCTTCATATTCTTTTTGTTCTTGGGGATTTACATGCGCATGTGATTAATGTGTTTTTTTTGTTTTGGCAGTATTGGGGATTTTATATGCATGGATAAAAAAGAAATTCCGGTAAAAGCTGGAAACAGAAAGAGATATTTCTGCTGGGACTGTTCCTTTGAATTTTTCCTGTTTTCAAATACATGGGATTTTATGATTTATTATGTTGTAATATGTGGAACACTGTTTTTTGAAATTTGAAGAGATATCTTAATTCTACAGATATGAAACCTTCAGATATGAGAACCGGTATAAAATGGAGCGTTGTGCAATGGATAGAACTTCTGCTGACTGCGGTGTTGATTTCGTTACCATTCCATTTACAGTTTAAAAGTGTTATGGTACAGGGAATCGGAATAGTGAAAATTCATACGGCGTTTTATCAGTTTTGTGTATTATGGGCTTTTCCATTGCTTATATGTGGATTATTTGTCGTATCTACGCTGATAAAAAATAGGAATTTTACAAATAAAAAAAACAGGAATTTATTTTACAAAAATTAATGTTTCTGATTTATACGGAGTTGTACTTTCTCTTTGTGCAATGGGACTAATATTGATTCCGGAAATCATTTATGTAAGAGATATCTATGAAAAAAACAGCACCAAGAGCAAATACTATGTTTAAGTTGACTTATCAGGCATATATACTTTTTGCGCTTATGATGTCGTATATTCTGGTATTTTTTTGTGGCAGACAGAATAAAAAAAATTTTGCAAGAAACTAAATTGGATAATAGATATGAGAAAAAAGGTAAGATTATCAAAAGTGCAGATAACCGTTGGGGAATGGCAATAATACTTCTTATATCTACCTGTGGATATTTCGTAAATGCTACAACAAATTGGTTTACAGGTTTTCCTCTGAAAAAAATAAATACCAAACTCTCAATGCAACTGCTTATATAGAAAATGCCATTCCTGAAGATGCGGCAGCAATACGATGGCTGAATAAAAAATATTACAGGTCAGCCAACCGTTCTTGAAGCTTGCGGCGACAGTTATAAAGACTATGACAACCGGGTTTCTGCTATGACAGGATTGCCGACGGTATTGGGATGGTATGTTCATGAATGGTTATGGCGAAATAATCTTGATGAAGAAAACAAAAGAAGAACAGACGTGGAAACTATTTATACTTCAACAGATAAAAAAGAAGTACAGGAACTGCTTTGATAAATATGAGGTGAATTATATTTTTATTGGAAGCTGTGAATATCAAAAATATGAAGGGGTTAATGTAGCACTTTTAAGTTCATTGGGAGAAATAGTTTTTAAAAAGGAAAATACAATGATTGTGAAGCTGTAATAAAAAAGATTTCAAAAAAAGAAAACAGTCACATATTTGAGTGAATATCTTAATTCATCAGATGTAAGTGACTGTTTCTTTTTATTGCTATTTTTGAGGTAACTGTTTTGGGCAGATGATTACAGCATACTTATACTGTCGCTATTATAACGGCTATATTTAGCTTCCTCATATCTGATCATGATAAAAGCGGGTTCAATATCTTTTTACTGTTTGTGCAACATTACAAGAAATATTGGAGAGGAATTGTGGCAAAAAAACCTTATAAAAACACACTATGTTTTGAAAAAACGAATTTCGCCAATTTATATATGAATTTCGCTGTTTCAGAAAATTTTGCGACGAATGTGTTATCATTTAAATATAAGTAAGAAGAACTGAAATGTATCTGAAGAAAGGAGAAGTATCAAATGAAACATAACAGAAGCAAAAACGCAATGTTATTGATGATTATCTTTATTTGTAGTATTTGTTTGAATAATGTGTGGGCTCGTGAAACAGGGACGATGGATCAACTGGAAAAAGAGAATCCGGATGATGTAGATAAAATGAATAAAGTATTATATTATTATAATACTTTATTTTTGAAAACTATACGGAAGAAGAATTGAAACAGCAGGAGAAATTTCAGAAAAGTATTCATTTATTGAATGAATTATATTTTGAATATGGATCTTTAGAAAATATTCCGATTTTGCCTTTTTGACCCGGAAAATATCAGGGAGGGTGATTCATTATTTACGGAAGTTGTTGCTGGATAAATACAGAAAATAATGAGACATATTTTGTAACGGAAAATGATGATATGAAGTTGTTAAAAAAAATGTTTGGAAAAATTACAATATTACAATGGAAACTCTGTTACAAAATCAAATGAAGAGCTAACGGAAGCAATAAAGAACTTTCAGAAAGAAGAAGGGTTAACAATTGATGGAATAGCTGGAAACGAGGTATGGAGGAAAATAGATATTTTGATGCTGAACAAAGTGATTGAAGATGATTGAAAAAGATAATCATATTATGTTGGAGGTGATTCCGATGTTCCTGCATGGAATACGTATTAATTTTTAACGGAATTAAGTAAGTATGTTAGCCCACTTCTTCGGAGAAGCGTTTCTATGGGGAGGATAGAAAGCCCTACAGCGTAAGTATGGCTTCCATGGATACAATGGGTATGAGTATGTTCTCCCATGAGTAGAATCTGCTAAAAGAGAATAAAAACCTAAAAATTTTTGCGTACTGAAGGAGAATATCAAGAAAAAATTTGGAACAATTGATGAAGGTGGAAATTTTTGTTCCGGCAAAACCAGGTTCTCTGGGATAATTGATAAGTTAAAAAAACAGCCACATAACCGAGAGAATATATTGATATTCATTGGATATATGTGACTGTTTCTTTTATTTTTTATGAGGTGACTTCTCGTTCAATTCTAACTGCTGTCTGGTAATTCCTGTAATTGAGGCAGATAAATCTGATTGATTTGGTTAAATTACAGAGCACTTACTCCGTCATCATCATAACGGTCATATTCAGCTCCCTCATATCCGATCATGCGGATCGTAGCCGGATTGATATCCTTTACTGTCTGCGCAACATCAGCAACCGGGATTGCTTTTCCTTTGCGAATAAACAGTGGAACTTCATTCAGGGCAACTTCTACATAGTGATGTCCTTTTTCAAGAATCTCCTGAGAAATTGTTCCGTCAGGCAGGAATTTTACGAACATCATTTCTTCTGGCAGATATACATAGCGGCCTTTTTGCATTCTGTGTATAAACAGGTGCGATCATGATTTCGTTTCCGAGGAGAAGCTGATCTTCTACCTGAGTTGCGAATGCATCGTCTGTGTAGTCAAATGCCAGCGGACGGAACATCATGTCGTCGTTTAATGCTGCTTTCATGTATTCACTGTACAGATATGGAACAAGGCGATATCTGACACCGATCACATGGCGGAAGTCTTCGATATTTTCAAACTGGTAAGCTTCCTGTTCTCTGGTTCCCAGAGCGGGAGTGGTTTCTCATAAGAGGTGTGAATACACCCAGTGCCAGCCAGCGCAGTACCAGGTCACGTGTGGTATCTGCACCGAAACCGCCCAGATCTGCACCTGTGTAAAGGAAACCGCACATATTCAGGGATGGAAGCATCTTTAAGTTCAGAAGAATGTGTGACCACCAGGATTTATTGTCTCCCATCCAGATTCCTCCATAACTGATGCATTCCAATATAGGAGGATCTGGAAAACATCAGGAAACGTTTGCCAGGTGCGATTTTTTCAAATGCTTCGCCTGCTGCTCTTGGGTCATATTGTAACCAAAAAGATTATGCACTTTGTCGTGACGGATCTTCTTGACCATTTACATTGTGATAGAATCTTTTGTAATCCTCCGGATTGTTTGCAAGGGCGTTTACTTTATCACCGAGTGTAAAAAAATCCAGGTGCTTCTTCCTTGTCCATGAAGTTGTCTTTGATGTATTCTTTTAATTCAGCAACGCCTTCCGGTGTACAGAACATTGCAGGTTCGTTCATGTCATTCCAGAAACCGTCGATTCCTTTGGAAATGAGACGTTCGTATTTCTGTCCGAACCATGCTCTGGCATCTGCGTTCAGGACATCCGGGAAATGAGTCCAGCCCGGCCATACAGCGGAAACGAAATCACTGCCGTCTTCACGTTTGCAGAAGTAGTTCTTCTCAACGCCTTCTTCATAAACATCATAGCCAGCTTCTACCTTGACACCTGCATCGATGATCGGGACAAGGTGGATGCCTTTTTTCTTTCATTTCATTGACATAGGCCTCAAAGTCAGGGAAAGTTTTCCTGATTGACTGTGAAATCTTTGTAGTCTTCCATGTAATCGATATCCATGTATACCATATCGATCGGAATATTGTTTTCACGATATCCGTCAGCAGCTTTTCTGAAGTCGTCAGCAGTTGTATATCCCCAGCGGCTCTGACCGAAACCAAAATGCAATTTAGGCGGGATATAGCTTCTTCCGATGATTTTGCGGAACTGTTTTACGATATCGTAAGGGGTTTCACCCTCGATCACATACAGAATAAAGATCTGCATCCTCACAGGTGATCTTTTATCTGGGAAGAGAGGTGTGTAACCGATATCAAACTTCAGTTTTCCGGGATAATCAACGAAGAGACCGAAAGTCTGTTTTCCGGAGATTACGATGAAGTTGTGTGCTCCGTAGAGGGAGATTTTTATCTTCTGTATGGTTTGGCTGGTCGGAACAGTTGCTTTCATAAACGTATCCACGTTTGTTGATTCCGCAGTTTGATTCGCCCAGACCATGAGACAACATCGTTGTCATCCATGTCATAAGCAAAAGAGAAGCCGTTCTCTGTGGAGATAGTTCCGTATGCAGGAGTTCCCTCAGAAGTCGGGATAAAGTTACGATGGCATCGGTTTCAAATGGGGTCCCGTAAGTATATTTCTGAATCATTTTGTCATGTCCTCCTTAGGTTGAAAATGGTCAAGCGGATAAAATCATCCGCTTTGCTACGTGGCGCTACACCGAATAACTGAAACGCTTAAGTACTGTTAGAAAATATATAGGTGTTTTCATTGATTTCATATTTACAATAATAGAGGTTTGAGTGGGGAAATGCTACTGAAATTATGACAAATTTTATACGTTATTTTGACTTTTTAACCGAATCAAGTAAGTCCCCTTCTTCAATTACGAAAAGCAATGAGCAGTGGAGTGGATAATTTTAGCTGCTTGCTCTGGCAACTTGTTGTGCTTTAATGCTTTATCTTAATAGAATTTTTCTGTACATACGGTGAAAAAGTGCTAAACTGTTATTATTACACGAAAGAAAGGTTTATTTAACATGCTTCAACAATTGAATCATCAATAACGTCGTAAATAATTTTATCTGGGGTGTCCCGGCTATGATCTGTATTATCGGCGTAGGGCTTTACCTGAGCCTGCGGACTGGTTTTTGTCCAGATCCGCAAATTCCCGTATGCGCTTAAAACCACACTGGGAAGAATTTTTAAGAAAAAGAGGCCTCTGACGGTTCCATGACACCTTTTCAGGCAGTCTGTACTGCACTGGCTTCCACAGTCGGAACTGGAAATATTGCCGGTGTTGCAGGAGCTATTGCCATTGGTGGTCGGGCGCTGTATTCTGGATGTGGGTTTCCGCGCTCCTTGGAATGTGCACGAAATTTACAGAGGTAACACTTGCAGTTCACTTCAGAGAACGTAACCAAGAAGGGGATTATGTTGGTGGTCCTATGTACTATATCAAGAATGGTCTTAGCAAAAACTGGCATTTTCTTGCTGTACTATTCTCTGCTTTCGGAGTTTTAACAGTATTCGGAACTGGAAATGCTACTCAGGTAAATACGATCACAACAGCAATCAATTCTGCTTTGTTGAATTTCCAATGTGATCAGTCAGTCTTCTGTTGGAACTGAATCTGATCATTGGAATTGTTGCACGCTGCTGGTTGGTTGGTACTTACTTGGCGGAATCAAAAAAGAATCGGACAGTTTCCGAAAGCTGGTGCCCTTTTTATGGCATTTTTTATATTTACTTGCATTAGGTGTTGTTGATTTAAATATCGGAAGAGTTCCGGCAGTTTTCCATGATATTGTTTATGGAGCCTTTAATCCGTCAGCTTCTGTGACAGGCGGTGTGATGGAAGCTTTTTTATCAGTATGAAAAAAGGGTGTTTCCAGAGGCATTTTCTCAATGAAGCCGGACTTGGTACAGGGGTCTATCGCTCATGCCTGTGCAGATACAAGCAAGCCTGTAAAACAGGGGTATGTTTGGTATCTTTGAGGTCTTTGCCGATACCATCGTGATCTGTACTCTGACAGCACTTGTGATCCTTGTAAGCGGCGTGCCGGTAAATTACGGTGCAGCGGCAGGTGCAGAACTTACAATTTCCGGATTTACTGCTACATACGGAGGCTGGGTTTCTATCTTTACAGCAGTTGCCATGTGTTGCTTTGCGTTCTCAACGATTATCGGATGGGGACTTTACGGAGCACGCTGCATTGAATTCTTATTCTCTGCAAAAGTTATCCGCCCATTTATGATTGCCTATTCATTAGTGGTAGCAATCCTTGGCGCAACTGTAAATCTGGGACTTCTCTGGAGCATTGCTGAGACATTCAACGGTCTCATGTCAATCCCCAACTTAATTGGTGTATTCCTGCTTTCAGGAACCGCCATTACACTTACAAAAGAGTATTTCGCGCACAGAAATGATAAAAACAGTCTGGAGAGTTTTTCTTCAGGCTGTTTATTAGACCTGATGCTTGATGTTGGGTTATTGTTCAAACCCTTGCAGGGCATTAATAAAAATGACCGAATTTTAAATTTTTTTATTGATGTTATGTACTGCTTTTATCCGTCATTTTTTATCCACAAACCCGTCTGGATTCGCTTTTTGCGGCTTTTCCCTTATATAATATATAGATTTCAACGATTTCAGGAGGGAAGTGAGTGGACATTGAACTTTATTCTATTCACTTCCCTTTTGTATTTCATCAGGAGAAAGCAGGGGCATAGAATATTTTACCATAAAATGTGATGATCCAACTATGATCTGACAGAAAAAATAACAGATTAAAATATAAATCAGCTGTTCTTTAAGTGAAAATGTTTTCAGTACTTCGTTCTTCCATACATCTTCAGGATAAACATCGCCCAGATAAGTATCCCGTCCACAGTACAGTCCATAAAGAAGCAGCCTTTTTCCTCGACAGCCTCCGGTTCCATGATTAGTCCCCAGCGAAGCTGATCCATCAGATGAAGATAAAGAGACACACATAAAAAACCAGATTGCTGTTTCTGTTTCGCGATAGAAGTATTCCTTCCAGCTCAGAAGCTTTCTTAAAACTAATATTGTATGCATGAAAAAAGAATCTCATGCTCTGTATAAAAAAAATCCCACAGAGTTCCCAGGGTGATTCCATATCTGCCAGTACGAACAAGAACCTGAAACTGTCTCGGACCACAGGGCAAGCTGTCTGTTTCATCAGGGCATGTTTTACTGCCATACGGACTGCCCTGCCAATCAGCTCTCCAAGCTTGGAATGTCCGGAGGCATCGGTAAGTGTCAGCTCTCCCTCCATAGCCGAGGCAATCACCATTCCGTCAGTACACAGAACCTGTCGCGATTTCTTCTGAATAACAGCTTCAAGTAAAAGAGATGTGAAACGGCCGCTGCTTTTTCGCCTCCGAAGCAATCATCATTGAGCGAACCATGGCTGCCTCTGTTTTATTCTGATTGATATATAGATAAAAAACATTGATCGTACCGGTGGCAGCATCCGTAAGCGCGTTCTTTCATAGCAAGAAGAAGGATCTCCCGGACACATTCCGTTTGAATCAATTCCCCCTGTAGCTTACAGCAGTCACGGATAACTCCTGATAACAGATTTTCTCAACAGCACACAGTTTGCAGTCCATGCCGCTGTGCTGAGTGCGGTTGCTGTCTGCGGATCAATTCCTGGCTCTTTTTGTATGAATGTTCAGGTCTTCCTCATAGGTGTTTCCAAGCATTTCACATTCATAGGCACCATTCATGCAGTTGATATTTAAAAGCATGCGTGAGATGAGCAGTGATCGCCATTAAGAGGACTGGTGCTAAGAACCCTTTGTTTTTCCCTGAAAAAAAAAAACAGTACATCCCTTCTTTTGAAAAAATAAGTAAAAGCATCATTCATAAACATTCCTCTTTTTGTCTGTTCAATACAGATTTTGTTGTTAGGGAAAAGTATTCTACTTTGAATCCTGATCAAGCTGGCAGTATCTGTCTACTTTAGGACCTTAGCATAACAGCGGATCATGCCCAGCCGCTTTGTTGATGATCCATTCCCCGATAAATTCAGGATCATGGCGAATCTCCAGATACTGCAGGCGGTTACATCCATGAAAGATCCATTTTCCAAGGTATCTGACATTGGGCGGAATCACCACAGAGGTCAGATTACAAAGCACTTAAAAAAAGCACTCTCATCAAGAACTTCCAGCGAATCAGGCAGCTGCAGCGAATCCATTCCGCAGAAATAGAAAGCCTGCTTTCCGATAACCCTTAAATCCCCCGGAAAGAAGCTGGCTCAGTTTCTTGCATTTATAAAAAGCCCTGTCATCGATTTCTTCACCAGAGAGGCAGGGAAAAGCACTTCCGTAAAGTAGCGCATTCTGAAAAGAGCATTCCGGACCGATAAATGTCCGGTTGCTGTTCGGGGCGAACTCGAGGCTGTTCCAGTTTTTCGGCCGACATTAAATGCATTTTTGGAATACTGGTAAGGCTGGCGGGAATTTTGATTTAATGCAGATGTTCAGGAAGCTCTATTCTGCTTAGCCAGGAACATCCTGAAAGGCTTTGTTTCCAATCTGTTCCATTTCATGAGGGAAATACCACAGAACGAGAATATCCAGGTCTGTTAAAGGTTTCTGCTGAGATAGAGCGGCAGTTTTGTGGAAGTTCCATATTCTTTCTCAATATACTGTCCACACAGTTACGACGCGTAAGTGTCAGAGAATTTGACATAAAAAATACTCCTTTGCTGATAGACAATGTTGTTTTCTCTGTATGGGGTAGTATGGACTATGATAAAATAACAAGGTACCGATAACTGCCGGTGTTCTATATTCCCTTAAAAGGAACAGAGAAAAACATATGTAAGGATGATAATTCTGTAAAAAGAGAACACTAAAGAAGATCACCCTTCCATTTCTATTGCGTGTAGTTAATGGTGCGTTTATAGCAGGTATTCGACTCACGCAGAAGCTAACGCCATATCTCCTTCTCACATAACGTCTGAAATGGATATGAGATATGGCTGCACGTATACAGCAGCACGACTGTTCAGGATTCTGACCTGATTCCCTCTTAGCTGAAAGTCCGACATTTCTATACCGTGACTGAGCAAGAACTAAAAACCGGTAAATTGTCAATGAATATTCGATTAAATTGTATTATACACTTTTTTGGAGAAAGACAAATTTTTTGAGGGAACAAGATCAGGGAGGACGCGCAGGGAAAGCGTTCTTTTTCTGTGCGCTGGTTGATATTGGATGTGTGGGGATTTGTATGATTTGCAGGTAATGTTTTGGTTTTGAATAATTGCCGCATGCGTCTCGTTACTGGGAAGAAAGTTATACCAGCCAGTGCAGTCCGCTGTCACCGGAAGTAGGGAAAAAAGATATGCAGAGCCGTCCAAACGGAAAAAGAGAGGGTTGTACAGAGATGGAAACAGAACCTATAACGCAGATGCCGTAGGCGCATATAATATCCTGAGAAAATATCACTCCGTATCCGGAGTAAAAAAGAACTGTCCGTAACCGGACTGAAAACACCGGAAATAATAAAAGTAGCTGTATAGCTCTAAAGAGCAAACAGTAGTGGTGTTATGGACGCACCCTGAAAAAAGGCGGTATCCCGCCAGATTTCAGATGCTCTGGTAACTCAGTTGCCGAGTAGTTCACAACAGAGGTGTGGAAGATCATTCCTTTGATTTGTATATTATTCGCATTGTGGAGATTCTGAAGTGTTTTCTCAGACGTATTCCGGGGATAATAAGGGAAGTAATTATTTGTAATCGGGATATTGACAAATTATGGACAAAATGTTAAAAGATGGTTTCGTAAAAAGAAACGAATAGCGTTTAGCGCACATGTACAGCTCATTACTACGGTAATGATTGAAGAATGAATTGGTGAGAATCCCAAACAGGGCTTTAATCCCTTGTAGTATATTCAGTCTGCAATTCACTTTGTATTCTTGTAAGAGTATTCATAAAAGAGGGATACTTTAATATAAAGGATAGGAGTGGATTCTTGGTTTCAATACATTGATATTCCCTGCGAATCCGGCGAGGATTTTTACACTTTGATAACAGAATATCCCAGTGTCTGCTTTATCTTTAGCTTTCGGAAATCCGGTGAGATACCGGTACGGTCTCATCCCCACTGTAATAAGGACCACGAACACTGCGAAGCCATTAGGTATTTCTGAGAGGCAGTAAGTAGGTTAGGTATGTCTGAAAAATACTCTGGAACTTTAAGTCAGGAGACGGGCTTTAGAGTGTGTGTGAAATGAAGAATGGACATATATGCAGGCAGAGCAGAGGTTTATTTTGCACCCTTTTTAGGGAAACAGATATCCAGCACCAGTCTGAATGACTGCGAAAGATATTTTGCCAGGAATAACCTGCAAGAAACAAAACTTATTTTTAATTTCAAGGAGAGGGGAAACGAAATGAACATGAAAGTAAGAAAAAGTGTGATTGCATTCTTAATGGCAACAACAATGGTAGAGCTTACAGCAGTACAAAGCTATGGCAGATACAGTAACTGCAAAAGTGTCTATAAAGACAACTGGTTTAACAGGAAAAAAAGTGCGTCACCAGACATTGTGCCAGAAAAGTTGTTACAGTAACAAAATTCCAACGGTTCTGTTACTGCACTAGATGTTCTGAAAGCGCAAAGTTTCGGGATCTGATACTGAAACAAAAAGAGACTTTAAATGGTAAAACTTATCATTATCAAGGAGTTTTAAGTTTGGTGTGATAGTCAGTAATGGAAATTATATTCAGCTGTTAAATGGAAAATCATGCTAATAGCGATTTAGGGGAAAGTATTTGCAGATGATGGTACAGCAAATAAAACAGCAAACTCTCTTACTAACGGAAAGAGGGCAAATTTTCAAATTATCAGATCTTTGTCACAACAGAAACAGAAAGCATGAAGGTTACAAAAAATTCAACCTGAATAATACAGTTCATAAAAACAGATTGGCTTTCTGAGAAAGACTATACTATTCAGGTTGGATGACTGTATTGATAATACAGATAACTTAAGGGTATTTGATACTGTACTTTCCGACACTAAGAACACACTGTATGCTTAGATTTTTTTCTATGATGATGGGATTAGATCTTGAATTTTTTTCAAGTTATGTTCGGCAGGGAATCAGTGGATTCAGGTTCCGGGTTGGAAATAAAGTAAATTTAATAGCAAATAAAAAGATGAAGATACTAATGCTTTTGCCAAAGTTTCACTTTATAAAGCATTGGATTCTTTCATATTTTAATTTTAGAAGTGTAAATAGATATGAAGAAAAAGAAAAAAGAAAAAAAATCTTATATCAGTTAATATTCTCAGCTTTTCTATTATTTAGTAATGCCTATCTTGTAAGCTAATTCAGATATATTATCACAAGATTCAACAGGGAAATACTGTATTAATACAGAACAAGATTATTATAATTTTATCGAAAATATACCAGAGTATAATAATAAAACGGACCGCCACTATGTATTGACATTGACATTTCAGATGTTCAAACAACATCTAGTTTTGGCATATTGAACGGAAAAGGACACGCACCATTACATATGCTTCAAAAGAAGCAAAAAGAAAACATTGCTGTATTTCCTTTTCGTATGACGACAATGGAATTGGCTGAAAATGTACAAATTGATGAATCATATGCATATAATAGCGAAACAGATGAATTTCAAAACTGTCTTTTCGCGATGTGATGGAGGTAAAAGGAATAACAATTAAAGGAAACGTAACTTGTATTTATGACGATGAAGATACAGATGTTTATATAAAAAGGTGCAATCGAGGGAAACGGAACTTTAATGGATTGCTTCCATAGCAATAGCACGATTTGCAGAGTGATGAAAAAACAATCGAAGAAATAGCTGACGGTAGTATTTGATAATGATC
>VOFJ01000714.1_pt1 | contig 25477 bp, 55 predicted proteins | sample 5384081 | NCBI WGS metagenome assembly VOFJ01 (sample SAMN12384729, study PRJNA508395) | human gut metagenome | isolation source: healthy gut I | host: Homo sapiens | reverse complement strand
TCCGCCTGCTCATACAGTACCGGACGCCCTGCATCATCTCCACTCAAGTCCGGATCTGATCCTGCGGGACTTCGGACCTGCTGACCAGCTTTCCCGCGTCGCCTATGTCAACGTGGCGCCGCTACCATCACCACCACCGACGAAGCTCCTTTGCCAGCTGGAGCCGGGCGCGGTTCCCTCCGCCCGTCGTTTCGAGGTGCTGAAAGCCTTTTGAGAAAGACAAAGGTCTCCGCCGGCCTGCACATGCCTATCGTGCCCCTTCTCACCGACAGCGCGGAAAACCTGGAGGCCATCTACGCGGGCGGGCAGACGCCGGTGGGATTACCTGCTGCCCGACTGCTGAATCTCTGAAGTGCGCAACCAGGCAGTGAGAAGCCTGAGCTCTCATGCAGCGGAATTTCCCGCAGTACATGGACGCTTTTCTGCTGTTTCTACGGCAGAGGCCGGCGTGGAAGAAAAGCGCGTCCTTTACAGTTGCCGCATCAAGATCAAATACGGCATTCTTCCATGCACAGGCGCCGCTGGAAGCCGGATCCGGCCAGAAGAGGCCAGCAGCTGGAGTCAAGCGTTTTGAGGCGCCTGCGCTTTACAGACGACTTTGACAGCAGCCGGTACATCAGATTCTCCAGCTGCTCCTCGATGGACTCAACCATGAACTCCCTCCGAGCTGTGCAGATTGCCGCTGCACGGGCCGCAGCCGCAGATGGTGGCAAGTCCGAAAGCCGGCCAGATGATTGGCGCTCGATACGCCTCCGGTAATGACCCAGGAGAATCTCGCGAAGCCAGCTCAGAAGCAGCGGCATCCAGCTTCTCCATCAGCGCCTGTAACCTGCGTAGGGTTCATCAGGGATCTCATTGAGGAATTCCCCCTCACTGGACACCGGCCACCGAAATGGTATCGGCCAGCTGCGCCGCGGCAGCTTGATCCGGTCAGCTCCTCCCTGGGTTTCTGAACCTGATGTCCACCTTCCAGGTTCCATGTCTTCGCCACCACGTTGACGCGTTCCACCGCTGACGACTCCGGCGGTTACCGAGGTTCCCGCCGCCCGAGATCCTGCAGCGCCGCCAGGGCCGTAATCCACCGGGCCATCTCTACGATGGCATTGGCGCCTTTTTTCGGAGCCACTCCCGCGTGAGCCGCTATTTCCTTTAAACCGCGCGACCAGATCCGCGCCGCCTTTACGGCTTCTGACAAATCCCTTTCCGTCGCGGCCAGGCTCAAAGACAAAGGCGTATTTTCCATGCTCTGCCAATTGGCAGAACTAGTCTATGGATCGGGCGGAGCCGATCTCTTTAATCGCTGTTGAACGCCAAGGCACAGCCGCAGATCAGGCCGCGTCTCCCGCAGCGTTTCCGCCAGGGTGACCGCCAGCAGCAACGAAGGCCGGCCTTCATGTCCGACGACGCCGGGGCCGTAAAGCCATCCGCCTCGGTGGGTCTCTCCGCCGCCGTCCCCTGCGCAGGGAAGACAGTGTCCATATGGCCCACCATCAGCACGTCAAAAATCCTCCTCGTCGTGGCTCTTGGCTCAGACGCGGGTCCCCCTCATCAAAGGTTTCACAAAGAATCCGTCGTTTTTCAGCCTGCCGGACAGTATTTCCGCTACCCTGCGGATTCCTTCCATATCTTCGCTGCCGCTGTCTATATTCACGATCGCTTCCAGCTCTTCGCGATATTTCTCAATATTCACATTTCGTCTACCTTTCTATCAAATTTAATGTATAATAATACAACTGGAGGTATCATTTTCCCATGAAGCTAAATCAATTATACTACTTCAAGTGCGTTTGTAAATACAACAATATTACGAAAGCCGCCAATGAACTGCATTTCAGCCCGCTGCTCATACCAAGGCCATCCACGAGATCGAGGAGGAGCTGGTGTCGTCCTCCTGCAGAGAACCAACAAAAACGTCCAGCTGACCAACGAGGGGCAGCTGTTCCTCAACCGCTCCACCGCCATCCTGTCCGATCTGGAAAGCCTCATCGACGAGATGAAAGATCTGGGCGACATGCGGCAGAACCAGCATCCGCATCGGCGTTCCTCCGGCCATCGGCACCATCGTGCTTCCTCAGCTCAGCCTGCGGCCCAGGAAGAGTTCGGTCTGAGCTGGAAATCTTCGATCGCTACGTCGTATGACGCCATCCGGGCCGTGGAAAACGATGAACTGGATCTGGCCATCGTTCTTCTGGACGATACCTTCTATCCGGAACATCGATTCCGCCACCATGAAGGAAACCAGCTTCTGCTTCTGTACTAACTCGCAGAAACTTCTGGCTAAAGAGAAAGCGTGCCATCCTCGCATTTCAGCTGAAACGAGCGCATCATCTTTCCATCCCGGCGAGCTGGATCCACAGCTGTTCAAGAAATACGCCGTAACGCCTAAATATAATCCTTCGCTCCAACCAGGTCACCGCTACGCAACTATGGCATCAACGCCAACCTGGCTCTACCATGCAGTTTCCGGAAGCCTTTGCCCGGGACCCCGAGGTCGTCGCCATTCCTTCTGGCCGATCCTTCCTCTGACCATCGCGGTGGTCAAAAAAGCGGGGAAAGCGGTTCTCCGGAGTCGCAAAGCTCTACAACAGTATCTAAGTGAACATCCTGATAAACAGCACCGCTTTGAAGGGCCAGCCCTTCAGCAGTTTTCGTATGCGTATCATCAGAGTCCGGTCATATCGCGTCCGCCCGCCGATGTCGCTGGCCGCGTTTTTGAACGGTTCACAGTGCTTGAACGGTCCATAGTTTTCAGGACGACCTGTAATTCTTAGAACGGTCCGTAGTTGATCACCGTCGCGATCACCATGAACACCGCGCAGGTCACGATCCAGATGCCCATGAGGAGCTACATATTTCAGCCATCTTTCATACGGGATCTTCGCGACAGATAAACTTCCCCATCAATACGGAGGGAAGTCGGAATGATAAGTTGTTGGTAAATCCGTCTCCGAACTGGAAGGCCAGAACGGCGGTCTGTCTGGTCAGGCCCAATACGTCAGCCAGCGGCGTCATCCAGCGGCATCGTCGCGGCCGCCTGTCCGCTGCCTTTGATGGAATGAAAAAGTTGGTGACAGCCTGTACCAGCAGCATGCCTACAGCGGCAACACTCTTTGGCAGATAAGCGATCAGGCCGACAGCCCATGCAGGAAGCTGTCGATGATCATGCCGTCAGTCATGACGACCAGGATCGCTCCCGCGATACCTACTACCAGCGCGCCGAACACGATGCTCTTAGCGCCGTTGACGAACTCTGTCGCGATCTTGCTCGGTCCGAAAGCCGGCAAGAATACCAGCGCCCAAGCCCATGATGATGAACAGGGCGAAGATCTCAGTCAGGTACCAGCCGTATTTGAATACGCCGTAGATCAGGATGCCGAAGCAGATCAGCACCTCCAGCAGGATCAGATAATCTCTCTTTTTGTCAGGTCCTGCAGATTGTCCAGGTCCAGCTTCTGGTCGCTTTCAGCGTTTTCCAGCTCTACCACGTGGGACAGGGTCGGATCAGCCTTGACCTTTCTCGCATAGCGGGTCACATAGATGGCTGTAATGATCAGCATGACGGATCCAGACAGCAATACGCAGTCCCCAGCCTGAGAAGATCGGCAGCTCAGCGATTCCCTGGGCGACGCCTACGGTAAAGGCGTTCATGATGCCGGAGCTGAACCGATGGAGCGCCCAGGGTCACCATGGACATGCCGACGATGGCGTCATATCCCATGGCTCGCGAGGGCGATGCCGATCGGCACGAAGATGATGCCCCTCCTCGTTGATGCCAAAGGTGGCGCCTGCCAGGGCAAAGATGGCCATGACGATAGGGATCATGAGCTTTCCTTTCCCCTGGTGGCCAGGGCCAGCTTTCCGATGCCGCGCTCAATGGCTCCCGTTTCCATGATGATGTTGAACATGCCTGCAACAACAAAGATAAAGAAGATGATCGACGAAAGCGTCGTTGAAGCCCTGCGGAACCGCTTTGAACAGCTCGAAGAAACCAATCGGACTGGATTCAACGGTATGATAGCTGGCCCGCGTCGACCACAGTCCGTCCATCGACTTCTACACGGTCATATTCGCCTGCCGGCATGATGTATGTACAGACTGCAACGATCAAAATAACGGTTGCCAGAATGACATAGGTATGGGGCATTTTGAATTTTTTTCTTTTTTTCTTCTCGTCCATAACTCTTTCCTCTGCTTTTTCAAATAATCTGATAATTCCTTTCGGTGGTTTTAGTATACCGCTGGTCAAAACCGTCCGTAAAATATCAAAAAAAAGTTGTTTTTGCCATAAATTTTAGTTATGTCAAACAACTTTTCTGTATTTTTAAATTCTTCTTCTGTGCGTATAATGAGTATCAATCCGAAAAACAACTCCAAAAAATCCCAAAAAAAGAAAAGGAACCTCTGATTATGGATTACGCAAAGTTAGCATTAGAACGTCATGAGAACGCCCGCGGGAAGATCGAGATCACATCTACAGTCCCTCTGAAAGACGAGCAGGATCTGTCCACCTACTATACCCCCCGGCGTGGCGGCCCTGTCTCGCCATCAAAGAGGACCCCTCCTGGCCTCAAAGTACACAGCCCGCGGCCGCATGGTCGCCATCGTTACCGACGGCTCCGCCATTTTAGGGCTGGGCAACATCGGCGCTCTGGCCGGTATGCCCGTCATGGAGGGCAAAGGCCGTCCTCTTTAAGCACTTTGCCGGCGTCGACGCCTTCCCATCTGCCTGGCGACCCAGGATCGGAAGAAATCATCGCCACAGTAAAGAATATCGCGCCAGGCTTTGGCGGCATCAATCTGGAGGACATCGCCGCGCCTGCCTGCTTTGAGGTAGAACGCCGTCTGAAGGAGGAGCTGAACATTCCCGTATTCCACGATGATCAGCACGGTACCGCCATCGTCACCTGTGCCGCCCTGTACAATGCCCTCAGGCTGACCGGCCGCTCCATGGACGCCGTCAAGGTAGTCATTAACGGCGCAGGCGCTGCCGGATGCGCCATCGCCCATATGCTGCAAGCTGGGCTGCCGCCAGATCCTGCTCTGCGACAGCAAAGGCATCGTCTCCGCGGACCGCAGTCTGACGCCGGCAAAAAAAAGAGATGCTGACGATTACCAATCCGGAAAACCTGTCGGGAACCCTGGCCAACGCCATGGTCCATGCCGACGTGTTTATCGGCGTCTCCGCCCGGTCTGCGTCACCGCCGATATGGTAAAATCCATGGCCCCGGATCCGATCCTCTTCGCCATGGCCAATCAAACCCTGAAATTCATCCGGACGCGGCAAAGAGGCAGGAGCGGCTGTCGTCGGCACCGGCCGCTCCGACTATCGAACCAGATCAACAACGTGCTGGTCTTCCCCGGCCTGTTCCGCGGCGCCCTGGACGCCCGCGCCGAAAGGATCACAGACGCCATGCTCATGGCCGCCGTCCACGCGTTGGCGGACCTGATCCCAGAGGAAGAACTCACGCCGGAAAACATCATACCGTCCGTCTTCCATCCTCAGGCGGCAAAAGGCCATCGCTGAAGCTGTGCGGAAGGCCTGGGAAAAACCGCTGAGTTTAAAGGGAACTGCCAGGAAGATCGTTTACCGCAAGCAAAAAGGGCGGCCCAAGGCCGCCCGTTTTTTGCTTCGGCAAAAATGCCGTTCCAGTTTATGATCGTCTCAAATAATTGAACAGAATTGAATAGATGCTCCGCCCGCGGACAAGCCGCGCGGCTCTGATGTAATTCGTGTAATTCGATATATCTTCTGTGCTTACGCGCACAAATTACGCGCACGAATCATGCGCTGAATTATGCGCCGAAGCCGCTGACTACGGCAACGACCATCAGGATCGCCTGAACGATGATGATAGCGAAGAAGATCGGGAAGATGAACTTCCACCACTTGTCCAGCTTAACGCCAGCAAGTCCGCTCATGATAGCGGCGAAGGCAGTCCGGCCATACGATGTTGGACAGGCCGTCGCCGAACTGGTAAGCCAGAACCGCGGTATCACGCGTAATTCCAAGCAGGTCTGCCATCGGCGCCATGATCGGCATGGAAACGGCAGCCCTGTCCGGAACCGGACGGAATGAAAAGAAGTTCAGAACCGTCTGCATGATCAGCATGAAGATAGCGCTGAGCCAGATCGGCAGGTGGGACAGCGGCAGGGGACAGTCCGTATACTACGGTGTCGATGATGTTGCCTTCCTGCAGTACGATCAGCGTCGCACGAGCGATACCGATCATCATGCAGGCGGTACAAGCATCTTGGAAGCCGGACGCGAAGTGGTTGCCGATCTCGTCCAGACCGTTTCTCATGATGATAGCCGCGACGATACCCATGATCAGGAAGATCGCGGAGATCTCAGCGAAGTACCAGCCGTTGGTCTTAACGCCCCATACGACTACCGCGATACCGGCGATCAGGTCCAGAAGCACCAGCTTCTGCTGGATTCAAAGGCCTTTTCTTCTCCAGTGTTGGCATCAAGAATAGCGCTGAAATCATCGCCATATACCAGGCTCTTGGTAGGGTCCTTCTTGATCTTCAGCGCGTAGCGCTAACCAGAGCAGCCGCTACGATCAGCATAGCCGCGTGGCAGATGACACGGAAGCCCGCGCCGGAGGTGTATTCAACCTCAGCGATACCCTGAGCTACACCTACAGTAAACGGGTTGATGATGGTCGCGCCGGAGAAGCCATGCCTGCGCCCAGCGCCACGACAGCCAGACCTACGACAGCGTCATAGCCCAGTCCGATGAAGATAGCCGCGAAAATCGGAATGAACGGCAGCCACTCTTCGAACATTCCTACAGTAGAGGAACCCAGTCGAACAGAGCCATGAAGATCGGGATAATGATGACGCTGCTGTTGCCCTTAAAGATCTTCATCAGGGGAAGGATACCAGACCGTCAAAGGCTCCGCTTCTGATGATGAAAGCCGGTGGACGCGAAGGCGATGAATACGAAGAGAATACGATCTCGCCGGCGTTGACCATGCCGTTGAAGAAGGACTGGAAGAACGTCAGGAAGCCCACAGGAGATGCGTCGACCTCGTGCCAGGTTCCCGGTACTACAACCTCTCTGCCGTCAACATCAACACGGTCGAAGTTACCGGCAGGAATGATCCACGTCAGAATGGCGCAGACCAATACGATTCCAAATAAAATGATAAAGATGTGCGGAAGATGGAAACCCTTCTTCTCGCCAATCTTCGGGTCTTTATTGCTCATAAAAACCTCCTTGCTTAAAATTTCTTTCTTAATCCAATATGAATCACAAACTGGTCATTCACTGCAGAGTTTTTTGATCATCTCTATATAAATCTCTGAGATTTTCTCCAGAGAATCTGCATTGACATGCTCATTGGCCTCGTGAGCCGTCATCGGCCCCGGACCCAGAATCACACGGTCGCTTTCAAAGAAAGAAGCTTCCGTAATGCCGAAGAACGGCTTTCCCGCGTTTGCCGGTCAGCGCCTCGTACTCCTTCGCCAGAGACCCTTTGTTCTGGAAGGACGGAATGTCGTTGATGATGACGTAAGTGCCGTCCAGCCCCTCGATAGCCTTGTCCACGGCCTCCCGGATGCGCGGATATTCCACCGCGGAATCGCAGATGCGGAAATCCAGGTACACCGTAGTCTTGTCCGGCACCTTGTTGATAGATGTGCCGCCGTCTATGATGCCGATATTCATGGTCGGATACGGCACGTCAAAGAACGGGCTCGGCGTCTTTCTCAGCTCTTCCTCAAAAATCCAGCATCCTGTTCAGGAAGCGGACCGCGTTCTTGTTGGAGTTCTTGCCGTCGATCGGCGTGCTGGAGTGGTCGTAACCCCCGTAAAGGTGAAGATGTATTCCAGCAGCCCTTTCGAGCCGATCATCGGTACCATGTCCGTCGGCTCCGCGACCAGGACATGGGCAGGAAAATCCGTTCCCGCTTCTACCAGGTCTTTGATGCCTCAAACATGATCTCTCCTCATCGTAGGTGCAATATACCGTCAGGCCCCGCTTCAGCTTTGACAGGTCCGTGTTTCCGATGGCCGCCATAAAGGCCGCGATGCCGCCCTTCATATCGCAGGCGCCCAGCCCGTACAGCTCGCCGTCCGCTTCCGTCAGGACAAACGGATCCGTCGTCAGCCGTCCGTGATATCCACGGTATCTGTATGTCCAAAAACCGATGGCGGGATCGTCGCCATATCGGGCGATCAGGACTTCCTTTCCTGTCTCATCGCTTTTCCTTCGCTCTACGTTAAACCCAATCCCTGTGAAAAAAGTTTCCGATATAATCCATGATCACATCGTTGTCCTTGTCCGCGATGGTGTTGATCGCCACAAGATCCTTCAGTATTTCTTTTTGCAGTCATTTCGCTTGCTCCTTCCTTTTCACGGTAAAGTAACAAATCCCACTATTATTATACAACAAAATTCATAAAAATGCTCAATTAAATTACAAAATACCAGCTTTTTTTTGCCTTTGTCAAGAAAACAAGCCCTTTGTCAGGAAAAATCCTGCCCGTTCCGGGGCCGTCCGGCTACGATCTCTCCTCCACGGTGATCTCCGTTACCGCCGACAGGTCCAGCAGCCCCTTGTCCACATCGAAGAGGACCGGCGTCATGTTCACCAGATCCGCCAGCCTTTCCGGTCCACCGGCACCGTCCGCGACACCGTGAACCGCTCCAGCAGGTCAAAACGCTCCAAAAATAGTCCAGCACGTCCTCGTTGGAATATGCCTCGCTGCGAAGCTGCTTTGCCGCCGCCGCTCTCAGCTGGGCCATGTGATTCGCGCCTGGGACCACTTTGATGACCACGCCGTCCTCTGCCAGTATCCGCGCGAAACTCCCCGTAGTTGGCCGGCGTGAACACGTCCAGGACCACGTCAGCAGCCCCGTCCTTTACCGGAATATTGGTGATGTCCGCCACCATCCACTTCACCGGCGCGTCGCTTCTGGCCGCCACCTTCACCGCGTCCGAGGCGATATCAAAGGCCAGCACTGGCCGTCCGCCCCGATCTCCCTCAGCCGGCGCTCCACGGCAAGGCCATAGAAGCCCCTCTCCGCATCCGGCGTCCACAACAGTCAGAGGCTGGATCAAGGGTGTCCGCCGCGGCTTTCACAGCACGTCCCGGCCCTGCGGTCTTTGATACTTCTGACAACGGCTTCCGTCACGCCGTCTACGATGTGGTCGTAACAGCCCGCTTCAAAGACCCGGCGTCGGCACTCAAAGAACTGGCGGTCATAGCCCTTCATCGGCTTTGACGCCTGCAGAAAGTTGACATAGCCCTTTGATGAAATATCAAAGCGGTGCTCCTTCTTGCAGATCCAGGCCGCCCGCGTGAAAGCGGATCTTCTTGCCGCAGATGGGGCACTGGAGCAGGTTCTTTATCTCATAGAATTTATCGATTTTGTTCATAGTCGTCCTCCCTTGGACCCGCGGGGCAGAGTGTTATACGACGAGCTGCGGCCCCGGCCGGCATCTCCAGTAAAGCTCTGCCGGCCCCGGCCGCGGGGCATCTCCGAGCATCTCCAATAAACTCTGCCTTGCCGCTCCCCTTTGGCTCGCAGGGGCAGAGTGTTATACGAGTGTTACAGCAGGGGCTCAGCACCCGCAGCAGGCTGTCCGCCAGCACACCGAAGAATCCGCGGCGGCAGTCCTCCTGATGCATCTCCCTGGATACCCCAAAGACCGCCTCGCAATCCTTCTTCAGATCGTAAAGGGCCTGGCAGCCGATGAGCAGGGTGCCGCATTCAAAGTGGAGGAACAGACTTCTGTAGTCCATATTGATGGTCCCCACCACGCCGATCTTGTCGTCAGAGAGATAGCTTTGGCGTGCATGAAGCCCGGCGTATACTCATAGATGCGCACGCCGGCCTTCATCAGAGGCCGGTAATAGGAGCGGGTCAGCCTGAAAATTGTCTTCTTATCCGGTATGGCAGGGGTGACAATGCGCACGTCTACGCCTCTTTTCTGCAGCCAGTTCCAGAGATGTGTCTTCATCTCATTGTCGATGATCATCAGATGGGGCGTAAAGATATATACATAATCCTCTGCCTGGCTCAAGATCTCCAGGTAGACGTTTTCTCCGATATTCTCATCGTCCAGCGGAGAATCGGCGTAGGGCTGATGCCGTCGCTGCCGAACTCGTCAGGGTGATGGACGTGAGGCCGGAAGGGACAATAATCCTCCTCCGTAGGCCGGAAGGAATTCCACATCTTCAGAAACATGACCGTGAAGTTCCAGACAGCATGTCCCCGGATTCCGGATACCCGTGTCCTTCCAGTGGCCGAAGCGCTGGATCCGGTTGATATATTCATCTGCCAAGTTGAAGCCTCCCGAATAGGCCGTATGGACCGTCGACGACCAGGATCTTCCGGTGGTCTCTGTTGTTTGTAGACCAGAGAGCAAAGGGCTTCAGCGGATTGAAGGAGAACCTTGACGCCTTCCTCCCGCAAAGCGGCCGTCTCCCGCGCCGAAAAGTGTTGATGCTGCCCAGGTCGTCGTAGATCAGGCGCACGTCCACGCCTTCTGCGGCCTTTCGCTTCAAGGATCTCCGAGATGGAATTCCACATCTCCCCTTCAGCTATGATGAAATACTCCATGAAGATGAAAATGCTCAGCGCCGGCCAGATCCTCCAGCATATCGGGGTAGGCGTCATCTCCAAGAGCGTAGTAGCGGCTGGCGGTGTCCGTCCACGCGGGATAAGGTCCTCTGCTGCCGATATAGTTGACCGTATTCAACAGCCGGTTTCCCATGATCTCTCCCAGATCCTCTTCCTGTGTCAGGTTGTCGTTCTGCAGCCGGTCCAGCACGTCGATCTTCCGCTTCAGCGATTTAGAGGGCCGCTTGTTGCCAAAAAGACGTACATGGTGACGCCCAGGACCGGCAGCAGGCAGACCAGGAGGATCAGCCCATCTTATAGGCCGGATTGTCGTCCCGCCATACGATAAACAGGCACATGAGAGCCGCGATGGCGATGAACAGCAGATAGATCCATATGGCGTAGGTGGCCAGCTGAAGGATCATCAGGCCCAGCCAGCCCATCTGGATCAGGATCCAGCGCCACTGTGATCGTCAGTCTGTTAAAGATCTTGTTAAATCCTTTTGCTAAAGTTGGTTTTAATACTCAAATACCCTTTCCGAGAAAAAAGGGCTGCCGCCCGCTGATCCGCAAGGACCAGCTGTGCGGCATCCCCATCTGGTGTCGATGAAACAGGAAAACAGTCTCCCTTCATCTGTTACAGGCCGAGGCCTTTGCATACGTTGGTCATAAAGTCCTGCACGTTTGTGACTATGCCCTTGGCTGCAAGACTTCCTCTGTCACCGAGCTTGTTGGCGGCGAACTCCGACGTGTCTACCATGTAAAGTAGACCGGTCTGACGGTGCCGTCAGGGAGAACCCGGTAGGTCGGCGTCATATTGCCGGTCGCAATCGTGTGCAGCACTGTCGCCATGCCGATGACGGTCGTAGCCCTCCGCACATGGGAACGAATGGTATCCTGCGCCCCCCACATATGTATGCTCATAGACCTCCGGCAACGGGCCGTCGTCGCGGATGGAGCCGTTCAGGACAAAAAGGCACATCGTTCTTGACACAGGCGCAGATGATGCCGTCGTGAATCCTTCCTTTTCGATGAAGGTCGGGATCGAGCCGTGAGTGTTGATGCAGTTGATGGTGTCCAGATGGTTATAGTGGCCATCTGTATGCGGCATCTGGTTGCGGGATATCCATGCCCAGAGCAGGTGCCCAGATAGCCTCCCTCCAGATCGTGGGTGGCCAGAGCGTTTCCCGCCAGCAAAGCGCTGACGTAGCCGTTTTCCACCAGCTTGGCGAAGCACTCTCTGGCCCCGGCGTCAAAGGAACATGCCGGGCCCAGAACCCACACGATGTACCCGCCGTGGGTCCGCTCGTACTGCAGCAGCTCGATCAGCTGCTTGTAATCGTAGCTGAAGCCTGTTTCGCGGCTTCTGCCTGACGAGCCGAGGTCGCCGCCTTGGCCCCTGCTTTCGCCCTTTTCAAAGCAGTCGGCGTGGACGTAAATGCCTTCTTCACAGTCCTCGCTCCGTCCGACGACCACCTGGTCGCCCTGCTTCAGGTTCGGAACTCTCTCACGTGTATCTTTCCGTTTTTTCAAAGAGACAGGCACGCAGTCCATGCGGCTGTCCTCGGCCAGATACCACTTTCCGCCCACTTTAAAGTATTCCGGAAAGATGGAGGTGGCGTGGAAGCCCTTCGGCGCGGCCTTGTCCGGCGCCGCTTCCGGCAATTTGGCGTTAGAGCGCCTTAGCGAACTTCTCCTGAGAGAAGTCCGGTTCTATATATCTCGGTAATTTAAACATCTTTACTCTGCTCCAAATTTATTTCGTGATCTTGTCTACGCCCATGTATTTTTTCAGGACCTCTGGAATTACCACGCTGCCGTCAGCCTGCTGATAGTTTTCCAGAATGGCCGCCACAGTCCTGCCTACTGCCAGGCCGGAACCGTTGAGTGGTGTGCACGAACTCCGGCTTTCCCTTCTCGCTCGGAATCTGATGCCCGCTCTTCTCGCCTGGAAATCCTCAAAGTCGCTGCAGGAGGAGATCTCCACATACCGGCCATAGCTCGGCATCCACACCTCAATATCATAGGTCTTGGCGCTGGAGAAGCCCAGGTCTCCGGAGCTGAGTCTGACCACTCTGTACGGGATCTGCAGCTGCTTCAGCACTTCCTCCCGCGTCAGCGGTCAGCTTTTCCAGCTCGGCATAGGAAGTCTCCGCTTTACAAATTTTGACCAGCTCCACCTTGTTGAACTGATGCTGTCTGATCAGGCCTCTGGTATCTCTGCCCGCGGAACCCGCCTCCGGCTCTGAAGCAAGGAGTGTACGCGGTGTAGTAGACCCTGGCAGCTCCGCCTCGTCCATGATCTCGTTGGCCCGCAGATTGGTCACAGGAACCTCTGCCGTCGGGATCAGGAAGAAGTCCTTCTGCGGTACGTAGAACATGTCCTCTTCAAACTTCGGCAAGCTGGCCGGTGCCTGTCATAGCGGCTCTGTTTACCATGAACGGCGGCAGGATCTCCTTAATCCTGGTCGATGGTGCAGGTCCAGCATGAGAGTTGATGACAGCTCTTTCCAGTCTGGCGCCAAGTCCCTTGTATACGGTAAATCTGGCGCCGGAGATCTTGGCGCTCTCTCAAAGTCAGAATATCCAGATCTTCACCGATAATCCCAGTGGGCCTTCGGCTCAAAATCAAATGTGGTCGGCTCCTGGAACTTTCTCGGAGCTCCACGTTGGCGCTGTCGTCCCTCACCGTACTGCACGTCCTGATACGGCGTGTTTCGGAACGCCCGAATGGCCGCCCGCAGTTTTCCTCCACGTCGGAAGCACCCGTCCAGCTCTTTGATCTTGCCCCGGACAGCTCCTTCATCTCGGCCATGATGGCCGTGGTGTCCCTCGCCGGCCTTCTTCAGCTTCGGGATCTCTCTGGACACGGTGTTCTTTGTTTTCATCGCTTCAACTTCGGCCAGCACTTCTCTTCTCTTCTCGTCCAGCCCGGGATCTTTGACCGACCGATGCCGAAATCGCCTTTGCCCCTGAATTCCACTCTGGCTTTTTGACGCCTTCAAAGTCTTCTTTCAACTGATTCTCTTGATATCTAACATTTCTTCGCTTTCGATCCTCCATGTTATAATAAATTCTTCTTATATCTGATGTACAAATTGCCCATGGCTCCGCAGTCTTTCTCTGCATTTCCAGCTGCAGCTCCGACGCCAGGTCGTAATTCCCCTTCGTCCAGGGCCGCCTTGGCTCTGGTCAGAAGGCACTTGTCCGTGATGGTGTCCTTGGCGATCTCGTGCCTGATCCGATCGATCTCCAGCCAGTTCTTGATGTCGTAATCGGAGAAGTCGTCCTGGCTGTGGCGCGCCTGCAGCCTCTGATGAACTCCATGGTCTGCGGAATGATCCTGTCATGGAGTTCTGTCTTCCACTGGGACAGAAAAATGCTCGCGGTAGGAGGCCAGCACGATATCCGGCATGACGTCTCCCGCCTTCAGGATTTCCAGTCTTTCAGGATACAGGTCAAAGGCCTTCAGGTTTTCCCACACCGTGGCAGGGGCCTTTCAAACAGATGCTCCCGCTCTTCCTCGGTGAAGTCCTCGAAAACGTCGTCCTCGCTGCGGTATTCTCTCTCCGTCTCCAGATAGAAGTCCTCTTCTCCGTGCTTCTTGGACAGGGACTTTTCCAGCTCCGCCGGAGTCTTGCCGGCGGCCAGCACAGCTTTGATGCCGTCCAGGATCGCCATATAGGAAGCCGCGATGACCAGATAGGTGTTGCTCTTCGGATTCGGCGCTCTCAGCTCAAAGCGGGTGGACATCGGGCTCTTCGGATCCCGGATCAGGCCTACCAGCACGGTCCTGTTTCTGGACGGCTCGTCTACAGCCCTGCCCAGAGAGGTTACGATGCAGACCGGCGCCTCATAGCCCGGCTTCAGCCGGTTGAAAGGAATCGTTGGAGGAGCTGACGAAAGGATTGATCACTTCGTAGTTCTTCAAGATGCCCATCAAAGCGCCGTAGCCCAGCGGGTTCATGAAGTCCTTGGCGAAATCCGCCGGAGCGAACAGGCTGACCATTCTGCCGTTTTTCAGCTTGGCCGCCAGCCCCAGATGGGTATGCTCGCCGCTGCCTGCGACACCCTCAAAAGGCTTTGCCATAAAGGTCACGTCAGGCCGTACTTGGTGAAGATGTCTCTTACCACGTATTTCACCTGATTCTCGTTGTCGGCGGCCTGCATGGCGTCTGAATACTTCCAGTCGATTTCCAGCTGCTCCATGACGTGGTCATAGTGGCCGGTGTTTTCCCATCTTGGCCTTGACGCCGCCGACCTCCTTGTGTCCCATTTCCACTTCAAAGCCGTATTTGTCCAGGATCATCAGGGGTCTCTTCCAGGGCGGTCCGCACTTCACCGTAGGTCCTTTTCCAGTACTGCTCCTTCAGCACCTGGGCGGTGAACAGCTGCTCCCGGTCGCCTTTGTCGTCCGGCGTCTTGACCCAGAATTCCAGCTCCGTGGCGCTGGTGATGACCAGCTCCTCGATGTCCTCCGCGCTGTCGATGCCTTTGATGTGCTCAAAGACGTAAGGGTGCTCCTTCAGCTCCTTGAGCAGCTCGCTCTTAAAGTGGTTCAGGGCGTCTCTGAGAATGACCCGGGAGCCTACCTCCGAAATGATCGTTGTGGACCAGGAAAGACGGTATCCGCAGAGTACCGACAGGGGAAGACCTGTTCTAAAGCCTATGTTACGGAAGTTGTAATCCACGTACCAATGCACGCTGAGATCCGGAATGATGTCCACCTTGGCGTTATTCAGTTCCCGCGATCTTAGGGCAGGGCAACGCTGGAGCCGTCGGTCTGTACCCGCAGGTCAGAACCTTGTCGATATCCTCCAGGAACACTTTGACCGGTATCTTCTCGTCTGTGTCGTGGCCGCCGATGTCGATGCCTACCAGAGAGACGAACTGGACCTCCGGGTGCTCCTCTAAAATTTTGGTGATTTCTTTGGCAGAATGTTTGTCCGCCGGTATTCTGAACAACATTTTATCTAAGTCGTAGTCCAGCATATTGCCCTCCTTTGTTCTGTTTTTTGTTCTTCAATTTAACGGCTTTTTGGGACATTGCAGTAACCACGCAATGTCCCAAATAGCCTTTTATTTATTTAATTATACTGAGTAACCAGTCATCGCTGAGTATGCAGTCATCACTGAATAAGCAGTCATCCCGCTGAGAGAATCAGGATCAGCTCAGCTTCTTCAGGCGGCTTCCAGTTCCTCCATATACTCGCCGTACTTGGCCCAGTCGCCGTCCTTCAGAGCAGCCTGCGCGTTGTCGTAGGCCTTGGACGCCTTTTCAATCAGGTCAGCCGTGCTCTCGGTCTGGTTTTCGCTGCCGCCTTCGCTGGTCTGCGGCTTCTGCGCCTTCTCCGCTGGTTCCCTCACCGAACAAAGCGTTCAGCGCTTCGCCCAGAGTAGGCTCGTAGGCGATCTTGTCGTCGTAAACCACGATAACGCGCTTGACCTCCGGAATCGCGGGGTTCTCCGCTTCCAGATAAACCGGCTCTACGTACAGCAGAGGATTCGATCGGAATGACGAAGAGATTGCCCTCTTATAGGAGGAACCCTTGGAGCTCCACAGTGTGAAGTCGCTGGAGATCTCCGTATTCTGGTTGATCTGGGCCTCGACCTGCATCGGTCCGTAGATGGTCTTGCTCTTCGGGAACTGATACAGGATCAGCTCGCCGTAGTGCTCGCCGTCATTTCTGGCCACCATCAGCGCCGTCATGTTCTGCTTGGATTTCGGCGTGTACGGAATGGAATTGATGAATTCCGCGTCCTTTTCGCCCGGCAGCTTAACCGTAGTAGTTCGGCTCCATAACCTGCTGTTCTGTGCCGTAGATCTCGTTGGCGATATCCCACACGTCCTCGTTCTGGTAGAATACCTTCACGTCTTCCATGTGGTAACGGCTGTAGACCCCTGCCTGGATATTGAACAGAGTGTTCGGATATCGGATATGGGCCTGCAGGCTTTCCGGCATCTGGTCGATGGTCTTGAACAGCTTCGGATAGATCTGCTGGAAGGTCATGGCGATCGGGTCGTTCTCGTCTACGATGTAGAAGTCGGTGGTGCCGTTGTACGCGTCAACCACTACCTTCACTGAGTTTCTGATATAGTTGGTTCCGCCGATCTTGCCGTCATACGGCTCGGAGTACGGATAATAAGAACTGGTGGTGTAAGCGTCCATCATCCAGTAGATCTTTCCGTCCGCCACTACGGTATACGGGTCGTTCTCATAGCTGAGATACGGCATGATCTTCTTCACGCGCTCTACCACGTCCCGGTTGATGATGATCTTGGAATCGCTCTTGATGTTGGAGGAAACCAGGATCTTCATGCTGCGCTCTTTGATGGAGAACAGGATCCGGTTGAACAGGTTCATCTTGATGCCCGCGGTGCCCTCGTACTGGGTGTACTTGTTGGAGCTGCCCTCTGGATAGTCGAACTCGTCCTCGCTGGTGTTGACCAGGATGTAGTCGTCGGAAAGCTCTCCAAAGTAGATCTCCGGGCGGTCCACCGTGATCTCCTCTACTGAGGATTCAGGCGGAATATTTTTGATCAGCACGTCCGGCTGTCCGCTGGCTGTCACGGAGTCCACGCGGGACAGGGTGATGCCGTAGCCGTGAGTGTATTTCAAATGTCTGTTGAGCCAGGTCTGGTTGATCTTCTCCTCGTCGATCTCTCTGGGTGGAGAGATAGGTCTGGGTCAGTTCCCCGTCGATCATGTATCTGTCCACGTCTACGTCGTTGAACTTGTAGTACTGACGGATACTCTGGGTCTGGTTGTAGAAGGTGTTGACCGGCTGGTAATCGTTGATCCTGATGTTGTTGATGGTCTCCGGATTGTTGACGATGTCCTCGCTGGTCAGGTTATTGTCCGCCGCAAAGGATTTTTCCTCTACGTCGTTAAGCTGGTACGCGTACTGGGTGTACTCGATATTTCTCTCCAGATACTGAGCTTCCTTTTGTTGATCTCGTCCGGAGATACGATGAAGTTCTGCACCAGATAACCGGCGCCGATGCCTACGGCTCCGATGATGATCATGATGACCGGAATGGTCAGGATCTTCTTGAACTGTTTCTTGCGGATATGATGGACCACAGTCACCGCGCCGAACAGGGCCAGCACAGCCAATACTCTGTAGACCCACAGGGTGACGTTGACGTCCGTAAAGCCCGCGCCGTAAACAGCGCCGGTGAGCGTGAAGCAGGTCGAACTGCTTCAGCAGGAAGTTCAGGGCGATCATGATGAAGAAGATCACGCCCAGCAGGGACAGCTGTCCGCTGGCGATGTTCATCAACTGCCTGAAATTGTTGTCGTCCAGCTGCCGTCTCGGCTTCTTCTGCTGAGCTGTGGCCGGACCTTTCTTTCCAAAAGGCCCCGAAGACCTTGTCAAACGGGTTGTTTCCTCCCATGCCCTCAAAAGGATTTCCGCCGCCGGAATATCTGTCCTCGCCGTCGTCAAAGGCGGGACCGGCAGGCTCTGCCTCGTCATCGTGCTCAAAAGATATCAGGGCTGTGCATGGTAAGCAGGATCGTGTAATAGATCACGGTAACGATGATCAGCAGCAGCACGATGCCGATGAACATTTCGTTGAGCTGCTTCAGGAAATCCAGTCTGAAAATATAGAATGAAATATCCAGATGGAACAGCGGGTCTTTGATGTCGAAGTCCGTCGCGTTGATGAACTGCAGGATCTCAAACCACAGGTTGGTCACCGCGTAGAACGCGGTCACCAGGCCAAATACCACTGAAATAATGCCGGTATATCGGTTCAGCTTTTTCATGTCCGTCGCCTCGTGGGAAGCGATCTTCTTGAAATAGCCTTTTTCAGCTGTTTCAGGTACAGGTTGACCAGAAGTGTCAGGATAACGAAAACGGGTATCCCCACTTTCAGCTCTGTGAACAGCTGAGTGAAAAAATACGCTGACATATCCCATTTCTTTGAACCATAGCCAATCGGTGATGAAGTCGATCAGTAACAGGAACAGAGCGACAATGATCACAATGAACATCACGATCACGCTAAGGCGTCTTTGCCCTTTTGTATTGCCTTTACTCAATTTTTTCTCCTCCTAAATTTTCTTGACGGCTACGATCTTCATAGCCTTCTCATCTGGCTCTATGTACACGATATGATCTTCTTTCTGCTCTTTCTTCTTGCTGTCTACAATGGTGACGGATGTCCGCACATAGAAGCCAGTGCTCCCTACCCGGATCTCTCCGATGGCAAGGCGGTTCATGCCGTATTCTAAATCCTCGTCTCCTTCCAGACTCTCGATCTCCTCGTAGAAGTCCGACGTTTCATCGACCACGTTCAGAACCTTGTTGTTTTTTTCCATTTATTTTATCTATCCATGATGAATAGTACTGGACCAGCGTTCCGACCAGCTCCTGGCCGTAGGTCACGTCTGTGCCGTCCTCGGTATACCACGGCTTGTCGGCAAAGGTGTAGGCGCTGCCGAAGTCCTCAAAGCCGTAGTCCTCGCCGTCGGCAAAGGTCAGGGACTGATCCTCCTCGATCAGCACGATGTTCTTTCCTTTGCCCTTCTGCTCCGCGATCAAAGCCGCCAGCGGGCCTTCCTCCTCTTCCTGCGGTTCGGCCGCCGGATCTTGCTCCTCGGCGTCCTCTTTCCCGCTGAAAAGGTCCATAACGCTGCCGTAGGCTTTGTTGATGACCCTGGCCGCCTCTGACTGAGGCGCGAAATACTGGATGCCGATGACGACCAGCTCCGCCGCCACCAGGATACACAGGATAATGGCGATGACCTTCAGAACCTTCCCCTTCTTAGGGCTTTCCTCAGAATCATCATCATCGCCAAACACATCATCAAAAGGTAAGTTTATGTTCTTCTTTCTTCTCTTCTCTGGGGGACAGGACTCCCCTGCTTCCGGCCCTTTTCCGGCTTGTCTCTCCGGCGTCGGCTCCGGCCTTTGCCCCCGGCCTCGGCGTCAGCCGTCGTCTCTGTCTTCGCAGTCTCCGGCTGTTGAGTCTGCCCTCGCCGTCTCTGTTTCTGCCGCCGTCTTGCCTGTCTCTGTGCCGGCCCGCTGCCGCGGTCTTTTTCCTGACGCGGCCCGGCAGGCTCGTCTTCCGCTTCGACTACTATGCCCTTCGGCGCTCCGGACAGGACTACCCCACAAACTCCGGCCACTTTTTTTCTTCTTTTTTTTACTGGGGATTCTCCGGCTGTCCGCCGGCCTCCCGGCCTTCGGCCGCGCTGCCGGCCGCCGGCTCTGTCTTTTCCAGCAATTCAGCCATGACCTGTTCCGGGCTGCGCCCGTCTCCAGCTCCGGCGGCTCCCGGCTCTTCCTCCGGTTCCTCGCCGCTTCTCAGCTTCTCGTACTCCTTGTCCAGCATGGCCTGCAGGGCTTCGTTCTTCTTATTATAGGTATAGAACTCCGTCCTGGTTTCTCTGTGGCCCAGGATCCTGGTCGGCTCTTCGTTGTCCACGCCGTCCTCGGAATCCAGGCTGCCCATATCGGCAAAAAATGGTTTCTTCAGAGAGGCTTCTTCTCCAGCTTCTTCACCGGCTTTCGCCGCGCCGTCTTCTGCCTCCTGGCTCTCTGTCTTCAGGGGTTCCGTAAACGTCTCTCCGCTTTTCTTCTAAAACGGAGGACCAGTTGAAATCTACGTCTTCTGTCTTTTTCCTGGCGGTAGGGTATCCGTCCAGGTCCCAGTTAAATTCTTCTATATGGAATTTCCGCTTCGGCCGCTCTTCTGGCTGCTCCGGGGACTGTGCCGTCCGCGGCGTCTCCTGCGGCTCCTCTCTCCGGAAAGCCGGTACGAAATCTTCCGCGACCCTTGTTCCGCAGTTGCTGCAGAACTTGTCACCCGCGTCTAATAGCTTACCACATTTCTTACAATACATAACTGCCTCCTGCTCACATCTATTCCCTGATCTGGTCGCTTAATTCCTCAAGTGTGTAGTACTTTCCCTTTTTGGACACAGCGCAGTCTCTGCTGAAGTATTTCCGCACGGCCTGTACTGTGTTTTCTTCGCTCTTTTCTTCGCCGGTTCCTTCTTCTTTTTCTTTCGCTTCTTCCGGTTTCTCTGTCACCGGCTCTGCTCTGTCCTGGATCTCGGACGAGGCAGTATCAACAGCCGCAGCCTCCGCACAGTCAGGTATCCTCGGACGGACACCCTTTGATGGCCGGGTCTGCTGCCGCCGGGGGTGTTTCCCTCCCTGGACGGGCCGCAAGGGGTCCTGACGGACGGTGTTCTCGATGGCTTCGATGGCTCTCGGGCGCGCGTCGGCGCCGACTCTGTTGTCTATGTACACCACGCCGCTCTGCTTATCGCTGATGCTGCTGACGGCGGTATTGATCTGTGTAACGGTGTCGCTGATCTGGGAAAGGAGCTCCCGTTTCTTCCGGCTGGCGCGGACCATGCGCGCGACAACATAGATCGCTGCCGCGATCACGATGATGATAAAGGCAATTTGTATTTCTTCCTGGTAATCCCATATGAATTCTGCCAGTCTACCGAACACATTCATCCGCATTTCCTCCTAGTGCATTTCATTTTATTATACAATAAATCCGTCTGCTTGGCAAATCGAAATGGGCGTTTTTTTTTGTCCATTTTGTGAAATTCCAGAGAAAAAACTCGGACAAAGTTTAAAGAAAAAAGAGCCGATCCCGGCTGTTGTTGGCTCCCCGTTATCAGCTCTCTCTTCGTTCCGTTTCCGTCCGGGTACCTGGTCTAGTACTCGTTCTTGTCGGATCTGTTCCAGTTGTTTGCCTTGTCGCAGTCCTTCTGGCTGTTCTTCTTGCAGTTGTTCTGCTTGTTCTTGCTCTGGTTTTTCTGATTGTTTTTCTTATCCATTTTTCATCCCTCCTCGCATTACATAGTGTGTGCAGAGCGGCACAGAATATGATTGGAAAAAGTTGTGGCGGCGGGCGGCGGGCTGGCGATGTAGCTGGTGTTGCGGCTACCGTGGCCGGTACGCTGGCGATGTGGCGCGCCCGGGCAGCAGTTTGATGCGGCTGGACAGCAGTTTGATGCGGCAAATACCAGCCTTGACGCGGCAGATGACTGCAAAGCTCAGTTTCAGCAGTGCTGCGGTCATTTTCTTTCTCTAAAGTCAGTGGGTTTTGACCGCAAAGCGGCGAATTGACAGGTGTGCAGTCAAATATGCCGGGAATATACTCAGCTTTTATCAAAATCCACCCGCCAATCGGCTTCGACATGACCGCAAGCTGCCTTTATTTTAGCTTTTGCAGTCAAAAATTTCCCATCACCAGAAATAGATTTGACCGCAGCCTGCAAATTTTGATTGATTGCAGTCATTTTATGTTTCCCGGCAACTTGGATTATAACCGCACACCTGCGATTTTCTGCTTTTTCGCAGTCATTTACCTCGTCAGCATTCAAGCCATAGGCGAAGATTTCCGGCCGCGGCTCCGGATTCGCTTTTACTTTTTCACTGCGCTGTACTACAATAGTAGATAACTCTGGGGCAGAGGAGTTTAGAGAGAAGATATTCAGAAAAGGATAAAAGTGCGAGCTATGCTGAACAATTTGATTTTTTTGCCTCAACGCGACGATTCCCATCTTCCTGCTGATGATCCTGGGTCTGGTCTTTATGAAGCTGCATATTTTTGACGAGGTCTTTGTCAAGAAGATGAACGCCTTCGTGTTCAAGATCGCCCTGCCTGTGCTGGTCTTTTACGATCTGTGCAAGGAGGACTTCTACGCGGTCTGGGACACGAGGTACGTGCTTTACTGTTTCTTCGCCACCCTGCTGTCCATAGGACTTGTGACGGCGCTGTCTTTCTGCCTTCGTGACAAGTCGGTTCAGGGCGAATTCATTCAGGTTGCCTATCGCAGCAGCGCGGCCATCATGGGCGTAGCCTTGATCCAAAATCTCTACGGCGACGCCGGCATGACGCCGCTGATGATCATCGGCTCCGTGACCTCTTTACAATATTTTCGCGGTCATCGTCCTTGCCGTATTCCGGCCGGAGCAGCAGGAGCATCTGGAACAGCCTGGACGCCCTTCATCGTCGGCGCAATTTGCCCAGCAGAGGTCGGAGGAACTCGGCCGGAACAGCCTGGACGCCCGCCCCGTCGGGGTCATTTGCCCCGCAGGATTCGGGGACTTCGCCGGGCGCAAGCCGGCAGCTGGCACCGCGCCCAACCGGAAACAGCTGGCTGACACGGCAAAGAGCGTGGTGACCAATCCGATTCTGCTGGGTGTTCTGGCAGGTCTGGGCTGGGCTCTGCTGCAGCTGCCTCTGCCGCCTATCGCCGACAAAACACTGGAAAGCGTGGCGCGGGTGGCAACGCTTGCCGCTGGGTCTCATGGCCATGGGCGCTACCTTTGACATAAAAAAGCCCTTTCGGGCATCAGAACCGCTGGGCTGGGCGCCTTTATGAAGACTGATAGGCCTGGGCTGCATCTTCATTCCTGTGGCTGTAATTCTGGGATTCCGCGGCGACAAGCTGGCCGCCGCTCTGATCATGTGCGGTTCGCCTACTACGGTCAGCTGCTACGTCATGGCCAAGAACATGGGCCACGACGGCACATTGACCAGCAGCACCATCATGCTGACTACTTTTTCAGCGCCTTCACGCTGACCGGCTGGCTGTTCCTGCTGAAGAGCCTGAGCCTGCTGTAGACGCCAGGCGTGGACGGAACCAGCCGAACGGCCCGCCTGGGCGGCGAGGCGGTTTGGCATTTCGTTTGTCATTGACGCAAAATCCGCTGTTTTGCCAAACTTTTGCCGCAAAGTTTGGCATTTTTGTTTGGCATTGAAACAAAATCCGGTTGTTTTGCCAAACTGTGCCGGGCCAGCCGAACAGCCCGCCGTCAGTCTTTCTTTCTGGTCAGCGGATATACGATATACAGCCCTATGACCGCGCCCATTCCCATCGGTATTCTTCCAAAATTCCTGCGATCAGCAGATCATAATCATAATCACAATACAATTATGTCATAAGTACAGTCTCATGCGCTTCTTTTTACTATAGATTTGAAGAATCGTCAAGAATTTCACTGCTGGTTTTTCTTCGTCCGGCTCCATGTCGATTCCTTCAACCTCATCTCTCAGATCCTCTTCCAGATCTCCTTCAAAGCTGTTTTCATAGATATCCACCAAATCGGCTTTACAAATGCCGCCTCCTTCCAGCCTCTGGCTCTATTTCCACGTCGTAGCAGACGAATGGTTTATAGCACAGACGAAATGGAACCAGCCATGCGAAATTGTACCTTTTCAAATGCCAGATGCCTATTTTATAATCTCTGCAGACTTTGTCCATCGCCGCTCTCGGATCTTTGAACACCGCATAGCCCTGGCGGTTGGCTCCAATTTCAAACTCCGGCCCAAAAAGCGGCCCACTCCTCCGGATCAACGGTACCCTTCATATTTTCCTCTCCGGGTATGTATTCCTGACAATACGAAAATTCCGAACTGGCGTGCCGCAGCGATAAGCGGCAAATTGGTACAATGCGAATACGATCACTGCGATGATAACCAGAACTATCAGTTTCTTTATTCTCGCGTTCATATCTGTTTACCCCTTTCTTTCGATGCGTTCAAAAACAGCAGGCAGAGCCGCCGGATAAGCTTGCCTTGCTCTCATAGCCATCGTCTGCCGCGTTCCCCTGCTTTGCTGAAGCTGTCACATATTACCGCACCCGGACGCCAGACTTAAGCCTCTTATCCATCACGATTATTTCTCTCTTGCTCTCCCTTTTTCTTTTTCCTTTTCGAGCCGGTCTAAGATCAAGCCTATGCCGATTATAGCCAGGGAGAAAAGAACAAGACCCAGGTCAGAATCAGCATCTCCGAGTTCGGAAGAAAGTCCATCCAATGTGAATCCAACAAACCCGCATGCTATACAGCACAAATATATAATTACACTTTTCATACCATTACCTCCGTCAGGTCAAGTTAACTTTTGTTTTCCGCAATAAACTTTTTGAAGATATCCTCTGACAAATGTTGAGATTGATCCTATACTGGATTTTCATAAAAGTACCATTTCACTGCCTCTGCCGAAGCACGGATCATTTACTGGTTACTGTCCTTATCTTCTCCCTCTTTGCTTGCCGCCAGCTTCCCTGCGTCTATGGCTCTATGTCTTTCTCGATCAGCTATATTACGCATATATTTAGGCTGTGGGCCTTTGCCTGAGTAAACATTTTTTCCCAAAATGATTTCTCGGCGTTCTGCTCATGCTCTTCCTCTTTTTTTGCTTAGGCGGTGCTGAAACCCCCGTCAACATCATATCTTTGAGGGAAGTTTCATCTTCGTCCTTTTGTTCCCCATTATTTTCTTGCCAAGTAATAACGAAGTACTATCAAAGACAGTCCAATTGCTATCACTATGAAAAAAAGCTCGCTCAACATAATATATCTCCTTTCCTCCTGCACTATATGAAAATTCCTATAGTCAATACCCTTTACAACTGCATTTTTACAGAACTTACAACCGCCGTCCCTGAAAGTAATAGGTTGTTACGCCCCCAAATTGTATCCAACAGGAGCTGCAATAATCAGGATCAAAATCCCAACATACTTCATGATTGTTTTATTGATTGTATTCTTCTTTTGAAATAATCCCTATCATTTATTTACTTTTATTTATAGTTTTAGTATAACAAATTATTAAGAAGAAGGCAAATACTTTCGCGAATCTCTCTATCTGCCTGCAAACGTTTTTCTCCGGATCGCTCTACTCTGCTGTGCTCATGCCGCGACCGGCTCCACGTGACGCTGGACACTGGCTGAGCGTAGATGGGCGTTGCTGAACACCGCTGGCGTTTTCAAAATCTAATGAAAAACGTTTTCTAAAGAAAACAAAATTCGAAAAGAGGTTACAGCTTCTTTATCGCATGTTCTATCTCTAATATGACGAAGCTGTGGACATTGTTGTCAGGGACGCAACTACGAGAATTATACACAAAATCAAG
>VOFJ01000197.1_pt1 | contig 25509 bp, 39 predicted proteins | sample 5384081 | NCBI WGS metagenome assembly VOFJ01 (sample SAMN12384729, study PRJNA508395) | human gut metagenome | isolation source: healthy gut I | host: Homo sapiens | reverse complement strand
ACAACTTCTAGTGCCATTTCCATATTGCTCTGACCACTACAAAGCCAGACATCCCCAATCAATATGTCACGCAGCACGATTTTCGTCTTTCCTTCTACTACTAAACTTTGTCCTATCATACACACTTCCTGAGCCGGCAACTCAACAGACCAATTCCCCTTTATATCAGCAACCGCATGTACTGTCGCGTTCCCAAACGTGACTGTGATTGATTCACCTTTGATCAGCAGTGCCAAATATATGAATGGGAAGTTCACGTTGTATAACCATATTGTCTGAAAACAGGCTATGCAACTTGACTGTTGCTGCCGCCTTAATGGCAGGCAGCAACAGAACAATAAATATATAAACTAACCTATTCATCAGCCGTTTTTTAGGCATGCGGGTAATTGCAGGAAATTTCACTTTAATTGTCCATTTCCCATCAAGCAATACTCTGAAATTCACGACCAGATTCATGTATCCGCTACGAGTCTCATCGTCATACTTCAAGTAGTTACCCAATATTCTATAGCAATATTGATATTGCTCACCTCCACCCGGGGCAAACGGAAAAGGAGCAAACGGATATTTAAAGATGGCAGATCGCTCGGTGTAATTGGGAGTTTCGAAACATACATCTTCCAATTTGCTACGCTCTGTCCCTCTGTTCACTATTTCCCCGTCTTTCCAGCTAAAAAGGATTATCATTCTTGTCACATACTATAAATTCGATTTCATTCTCACCGTCCGGATCATGTTTAAAATCGTAGATTCCGGCAGCTTCTATGGGCCCCCAACTTCCCACTTGCGAATTCCAAGAGTATGCTCCCTCTCCTCCATCCAACATCCAGTAAGGATCGCTTTCTTGGATAGCAGCAACGAAAATATCCTTATAGACTCGAGTTCCTGCAGAGTTGGACATCTCTACTGATATTTTATACTCACCGGAAGGAACCGCAGTAGATGCAGATGAGAAACTTATTTGTCCTCCCGATTCTGATATACGCATCACAGGGGCATTGATAACAGTTATCTTTTTTATTAATCGCATCAATCGTTTTATCTGTTTTAAAGTCATACGGCTTTTCCCATACTCTGGTTGCTATTGGGTCGGTTAAAATCGTAGTCATTTGCCCATCAGGGGCCCTCTGCTTCTAATAATCTGAATTTTAAAGGGTAGGAGGTTCCATTAATATTAGGTGGAGCTGTGGTAATCTCAATCCCTTTCTGCACAACAAAAAGGATTCTGTACATATATTATTTTATCAGAAATGTATCCGTCGGGAATTTCTTCACAGCCTATAAAGGTTGTCATAGAAGAAAGCATTGCCGCAATATACAAGCAACTCACATATTTGCTTTTCATAAGTACTCAGTTTTAATTGTTATTTATATTCATATCTGTTAAAGAACAATGGATGTTCATCCCTTAGCACATGTAAAATACCTGTTTTAGTAATCAAACCGGATGTTTGGCAATAGTTGCTGACATCCTTGTCCTGTAGTGGGACATTGGAGCTTTCATCCAATCCGTTGATTATAAATGTATAGTACAGGTATTTATTAACAGAATTGGGGTACATTCTCGGTATAAAGTTTCGTTTTCTTCAAACTGATATTCATATCACACCCCAGCATGCACTTCAGGGTGACAGCCTCACCTGACATTTTCTCCAGATCAGAACGATTCACCTGCTGCTCTACAATATACATTTTTTAGCGAATCCTTAAATAAGGGCAAGTCTTTTACCAAATCATCATACGTATACGTAAGTGTTTCATTGCCGGTTTCTTGATGCAACATGTATTCTTTCTGTTTCATATAGTGTTTAATGCTGTAGTTGGTCGGCATGAAAACAGTTACACCTTTCTGATCCAGCAAGTCCAAATATCCGGCTTTCTCAAACAAGTCAAGAGACATTGAGAAGATTCCAAACCGATTTGCTCTCAGATAATCGGTTGTAATGGAATCAACATAAGCACTCGAAAGTTCTCCATCATCATCACCGCATGAAACAAGTACAGGTGATACCATAATTAGCAGTAATATAAATCTTATAAATTTCATGGTTTTCATTTTTTTAGGATGTTAGTTATTGCATTTTGTCAGTCCAATAAGGAGTTTGATGTACATACTGGTTGTCAATAATCAGCGTAGAGTTCACCGGCCATAAGTATCCTTCTTGTGTGTACCGGTTCATTGTGTAGCCATTTCGTCCGGCATACTGCCCGTTGCGTACCCAGTCGTATAGATTATGTCCTTCCAGATAAAGTTCTCTCTCATTCGCTCTTCGCAAATTCCAGTGCCGAGTTGATCGTCCGGGATGTTATCAGCCACAGTATCTGAGATGCCTGCTCTTTTCGTGTATTTTCTTTTAAATAAGCTCTTGCCAGATCATATTCTTGCAATTCGTAATGAGCTTCTGCCCGAAGAAGATACATATCACTCAATCTGAACAGAACAAATGTATTATCCATCTCCCAATTCAGCTTGTCTACGTCAAGATATGTAATGCTCGAATACTTTTTTGGTATACTGGAATTTCTCTTCTCCCCAACGTTCCCAACAGTCGGTTCTTCTTCTATCTCCATTCGCTGTATATTTATCAATTATATCTAAGAATGATTTTTCATATTTAAATACCGATTCATTAATTCTATCCGTATTTATCGGATAACCTAGAAATCTGGAAAAATAGAATTTTTTTGAGAACTTTTCACCATCTCCTCTACTATAAAGGAAACTCGAAGATAGACTCTATCGACTTGCCACCGCCATTCCAGATTTTCAGATAATTATCCATATTTTGAAGATCATATTTGCTTGACTGTTCAATATCATCTATAGCAGCAATAGCGTCTTTATAATTCTGAGGGTCAATCACAGATTTATTTTTTGCGTGATTCTTCCACATAAGAATATGAGCTCGTAGTGCTTGGACAGCACCTCTATCAGCTTTCGATGCTCGTAGTCCATGTGTATCATTCCATGATAAATAATCGTATGCGTCTTTCAAATCATTTAGGCAGTTAGTAAGAATATTCTCCTCTGTCTCCATTGGTATATCTCTAACCGTTTCCGAAGCGTCAGATACGGAAGTCGTTACGTACGGAACTTCTCCCCATAGACGAACCATAAAGAAATAGACATAAGCATGAACAAAAGAGCCTCACCAATATATTCATTCTTTTCTGCTATTCCATTCTGCTGATTTTCATCAAATTCATTCCAAGGAATATCGGAACAGAATTTATAACCACATTTGCCACATTCAACGTTTTATAGTATTGAGACCAATCAGTAAAATAGGTATCGGTAAACGTGTATTGATAATTCCCTTGAGATGGACTTTGGTTTATCTGTGACAAGTTACTCCAAAGACCTGTAGGCTGATCACCATAGGTAAGGACTCTTTCTCCTTCTCCAGTCATTATTACATCTCTAAAAAGCCAATACATTCCATTGGTTCCAGCTGCTACATCCGCTTCTGTTGTCCAAAAAGACATTACGCGTAGGAGCATCATTAGGGGTGGTAGTCAAGAAATCATCACATGAGGACAACCCCAGCAGTATACTCATTGCAGACATTATTATTATCTTTTTTCATACTTTTCAAATTTAAAAATCAAACAACAGTCCAATTGTAAACTTCCGTGGAAGCCCGTATCCATTACCTGTATAATAACCATCCGGAGATACATTACTTGGGTCAGCCGCAAGTGTATTTTTACTCTTTATAATAGCAACATTTTCTGCAGTCAGAGATAATCTCGCATTATTAATGCCCCATTTCTTCAATTTATCGAGATTATAGGAAAGCATGATGGTATTTAGTTTCAGGTAAGAACCATTTTCAAGAAATAGAGATGATCTTTCAATAAAGTTATTATTGTTCATATATTGGCTGCGAGATGGATAATTCGTATTATCACCGTCTTTCTGCCAAAAGCTGTAACGACTTAAATCAACCATCATACGGCGTGCCACAAAGTCTTCTGCATAATACCAATGTCCATCTGCAGGATTCGCATAGTTGGCTCCCGGTCCGCCGGAGAATCCAACTCCTTCTTCATCTGCCCCATATTGTGCCGAGAGAGGGGTGCCATTGTTTTGGCAAACTGTGTATTCAGAATATCTCGTCCCTAATGTGAACGAAGTCTGAACAAACAAACTCAAGGTCCGTATGACAAATTTGTGTTCAATCCTCCCACCCATTTCGGATTAGGATCACCAATTGGCTTCTTATCTTTCCAAGAGACATACTGATTGTCTTTATCTACGTCTTCATAATCAGCCCAACCTACTTGTACATATTGCCCACTTTCATTCTTATATTTCAAACCGGTATATGGATCGAAAGGTATCATATCCTCGTTTAAATAGATCCCGTTATACTGAGACAAGCGGAAAGAGTTAATTGGCTGCCCGACCATCAAATATCTATTATCTTCCACTACAGTCTTATTTCCATCAGGAAGCTGCATGATCTGGTTCTTGTTATATGAAATATTTGCATTAATATTCCACTGCCATTTTGAAGTAGCTGGAAGGACACGAGCCACTAAAGCTAGTTCGACACCTGCATTTCTTTACAGCTACTGCATTGGTGTAGTATTTCTCATAGCCGGAAGTCTTGGGAAGCATGAAACTATAAAAAAATACCATGTTTCTCCTTGTTATAAATATCTGCAATCAAAGTAAAACGTCCATTCAAGAACTCCAGGTCCATTCCCAAGTCCCATTCTTTAGTTTCTTCCCATGTCAACTCCTTTTGCGCAATACCATCTGCAAAGTTAGGGATAATCGCTCCACCGCCATCGTATGTTGATGAGGCTGCCATATACCTTTATGATGTCCATAGAAACCGGAAGGTAAAGAACCCGACTTTCCCCATGATCCTCTAAATTTTAACAAAGAGACAACATCCTTTAGATTATTCATAAATGGTTCTTCTGAAACGAGCCAAGATGCACTAGCAGTGGGAAAGGTTCCCCATCGTTGGTTAGAACCAAATCTAGATGACCCGTCGAGGTACGGATAGAGGACGAAATACTATAGCGGTCCTTAAAGATATAAGAAGCACGAGCGAAAAATGAAGCAGCTTTCGCCTCTTCTATCCCGGAATAAGCTGTCAGATTATCTTTGCTCACTCCATTTACCACATGAATATAGTCTGAACTTAAATACCTGCCTTCCATACTACTATACTTACTAGTAATTCCCTCGGCAGACTGTCCCTAACAGAGCCATGACCGAATGGGCACCGAATATCTTGTTAAACGTAAAATAGTTTTCAATATTCCAAGTAGTCATCTGTCTGCTCTCACTCAAAGCGGAGGACATCCTATCTACATTTGCCGTACTTGGCTCGGATTTATCCAAACGAGAACTTGATTTTACATAAGAGAACTGAGTGTTGAAGGATAAGACTTTTCCTTTCAATATATCATACGAGGCTTGTTCACTCAACCGTATCATATCGTCACTATTGTCATAGATGGCCTGCTCATAAGAGCCCAGCATTCTGTTTCCTATCAATGTCTGTCAGTTGAAGAAGGGTAGAAGGCATATTGGATATATCCATCCCAATAGCATTATTAACAGAGTTTCCGCCGGGGACAGGTTCCCTTTGATTGACATTGTATGCGACAAAGTATTCAGTTCCAATCTGCTACCTACCTTATTCACAAAATTACCGGTAAACGAGAAACGTTCAAATCCTGTTCCAATGATCGTACCTTCCTCCTTATAATATCCACCTCCAATGCGGTAGTTTGCTTTCTCGTCTCCACCGGAAACAGTCAGATTGTAGTCATGCACCACCCCATTCTTGTAAAAGAGATCAAACCAATTGGTTGCATTATTAAACATCGGGTTAATACTATCCGTCAATATCTGAGGAAAGTAGCCTCCAAATTATTCTCATTGCCATAGATAGCCATTTGATCTAGTTTTGCTCTACGCTCGGCAGCGCCCATATAAATTTTAGGAGTAACGGGCTTTGTCACGATACCAAAGCGACCATTAAAAAGAAATACGCGGTTTTCCTTCTTTACCTCTTTTCGTCGTGATAATCAAAACGCCATTTGCCGCTTTAGAACCATAGATAGCTGCTGCTGCCGCATCCTTCAAGAAGTCTAAGGTGAGAATGTCATTCGGATTGATGTTTGACAAGAAATTGGCACTCGAGGCGCTGTATCCTACCACCGATGGGTCAACGGGCACACCGTCCAATACAATCAACGGCGAACTGGTCAGATCGGCACTGCTCACTTCCGTATTACCGCGCACCGTAAATGTATTTCTTCCGCCCGGCTCTCCCGAGAATGTCTGAATATTAACTCCCGGAACTGCCCCCCCTGTAACATAATATCGATAGATGGAGCAGTAATTCCCTGCAAATCATCTGCCTTTATGCTGGTTACGGCTCCATGCACATTACGTCTGGCTACAGACTGATAACCAATCACTACGGCTTCATCCAGCATCTGAACGTTTTCTTCCATAGTAACTTTTATAAAGTTTTTATCGCCTACGGCTATTTCCTTTTTTCTGATAAGAGACAAAAGTGAAGACCAATGTAGCATTCCGATCGGGAACCTGAATAGAAAACTTTCCATCAGCATCAGTAAGCGACCCCACAGAAGTGCCTTTTACCATGACGGCAACAGATGGCAGTGATTCTCCGGTCGCCTTGTCAATAACTACCCCGGTTATGGTCAACTTTCCTTGTGTGATGGCTTCCGGTTCCGGACTGGATGCATTTATCGGAATAGCAGCCGATAATTGCGAATGGTACAGAAATGCACCTAGAATTAATAACCTGTAAATGCTTCTCATACTTAAAAGATTTTTAATGTTATAGATTAAATTAATTAATTAATTGCGTATCAACGTGCTATCCATAGCTTGAAATTATCAAAAAGCCACATATCCTTCCTCCGGAGTATAGGTTACCTGATACAATCCAAGCTTTATTTTCTGATCCGGACTTACCGAATAGACGATCGGACTTCCCGGCATATTTGTCCAATGCGCTCCATCCGTACTCGTTCTGAAATAGAATCGGTTTCCACTTCGCTCCACTTGTAAGAAACGCTCCAGATCCCATCCTTTATCATTCTTGTATTGAATGCGCCCATGAGAAAGCAGCGTCAATATATTGCCTACATTATAATAAGGGAATGTTCCTAAATGTATAAGTTCTTGTCCCCGCGAGTAGTGGCTTCCCGCAAAGCAACCATGAGTCCGCCTTCATTAAAAGAGACACCTTTCTTTTCCTTCATTCCACTGAAATCTACGATCTCCACTTCTGCCAAGAAATCACCATCTACTTCTTTATATAGAAAAGGTCCGTTATCTCTGCCCGGCAGTTGGAAGTTACGACCGGCTGACTTTTATCATTAGTTGTCCCTGATCTGTCAGTGCACTCACTTCATCCAATTGATAGCCTGACAAACCGTCCCAAATACCTTTCTTATCAGCTGCTTTCACAAAATCGTATTGCTTTGAGAAATCATCGTATATAACTTGGAACTGATTTTCATCCGTAGATACTTCTACCTGATCAAACTCTTTTATATTGCCAAACGTATCCTTCACTCTTACTCGATAGCTGTATTTCTTTCCCGGTTGCAAAGAGGTATCGAAATACTCAAAGTCATTGATCCAACCGGATTGTTTGCCTGTGGTCAGATTCTCAAAAAGAGAAAGAGAGACCAAACTCATTGGTATCCATTTTCATGCCTAGTCTTACGATAGATGAAGATACGGCCCCTAACTGAAAGAAATGATTGAAGAGATTTTAAATCATTCATATCTTGGCTTTCAGCCAATAATGGTGAATCCGGAATTCCTTTCTTATAAATATCAGCAACCTCGTCAGCAGTCAGAGGGAGGTCATACAAAAAAATGAATGCATGCTATTCTTGAAAGCCTGTCCTTCGCCATACTTCTTCCCAATCGTAACAAAGTCACTCAGAGGCAGTCTTAACATTACATTTTTCTCTTTCATCAATTTGCCATCCAAATAAATTCTTTCCATAAAGCCATCAAATGTGACGGACAATAGAGTCCATCTTTTTTGTTGCTTGCAATCCCGGCAGTCCCATATCTTCAAAACTACCGTGATGGGATACTACACCGGCTTGCGTATCTGTACCGTATCCCAATACTACCTTTTCAAGTTCACCACCTACATTTGTCAAGTCGGCTATGCACTCGTTTGTAGAGATGTTTTCCATGTAAATCCATGCCATCAGTGTATAAGGGCTATTTCCAGTGAATGCTTTTCCCAAAGAGAAATCAGATCTGAATTCCTGCATTCCATTAAAAATGAAAGCAGATTTATTATCTTTAGGACGAACGGCAACTTTCTGACCAATAGCATTAAATCCTTTTGTTTTGTCTTTCCTGTTCTGAAGACGGGAAATACTCTCCTTCATCGGATAATCGTCCGCATTGATTTCGAAGATCAATCCTTTCCTTTGAGGAGCTGCTTCGGTTGATTCGCTGCCAAAAGTCATATCGGCAAATGAAACGGGATTCTTCCCCCCATTGAATGCTTTCAGATTCCAGATGGCTCCAGACAAACCGTTCTGTTCGTTTCCGGTAATCGTCAGACGCAAATATCTAGCCTTCGCCTTCCCTGCATCCATCATCGGACTTCCGGCTTGTGTGTTGGCTCTCCTGTCGGAAAAGACCGTCCATTCTTTTCCGTCCAATGAGGTCTCAATCAGATATTGGTAGAATGAGGTGGCATGTTCAAACTGTGTCCAAACTCTGGTAATGGATGTTTTCTTTCCTAAATCGACTTCTATCCATTCTTCGCCACAAGTACGCGGGCGCCAAAGTGTGGCATTATTGTCGTCAATGGCATATTCCGGCACGAAGTCTTCATTGTAATAGGAAGATGCGCGCACTTTCTTTCCCAACAACAGATTGGGATAAGGATTGGTATTCTTTTGCAGATAACCTATCCCTTTGTGACTTGCTTCCACTTTTTAAAATGCGGCCTTCATCATCGAATACCAGTCTGTCGGCAGCGACCTGTCGGTGCATTCCTCTTGTAGACTGTGGAATATTGTGACGGTGGTAAACGATATAATAATCATCCCCTTCTTTAAGAATGCTGTGATGTCCCGGCCCGTGAATGGTTTCATCTGCATTGGTAGCAAGTATCGGGTTATTATCAGCAAAGGTAAAGGGACCCATCGGGCCGGTTTTTACTCGTTGCATATTGGACCCGGTAAGTATTGTCATGGCACGATCCCGAAGAATAAGTCAAATAGTAAATGCCGTTACGCTTAAATACGTAAGGAGCTTCGAAGAAGTCAGTAATCTGTGTATTCGGGATGAGTGTGGTATCCGAGAATGATTTCATGTCCAGATTCAGTTTGCCTACACCGCAACCATGATTGGGATAAATCCCCCAAGTACCCCAATAGAGATATACGGAGCCGTCATCATCCACAAATGTTTGCCCGTCGAGGGTGATGGACATCTTCACATAACGGTCGGGCACTAAAACGGCTTCTTCTTCTCCCCAAAATATTCTTTCCAAGGTCCTACGGGGTATCAGATACACCGCAATAGATTTGGCAGGGTTGGCAGTAATACATATAATATTTGCCATCCTTTCCCTTCATCATTACATCCGGTGCCCATATATAATGTGTATTCGGCCAGTTCATCGGTTGTATGCTCCAATTCACAAAAAAATCTTTGAAGTCCACACTTGTGAAGGACCGAGTCCTCCACCATTTCCATCCGTAGTAGCGTAGAGATAATAAGTATCTCCAAACTTTTTTGGATAGTAGGATCGGCAAAGTATCCCGATAATGGGATTGCCTGCTTGCGGCGTATTGTACTTCACTTCTTGCCCAAATGACAGTGCGGAGGCATAGAGTGAGAAATATTATAAAGAAGATAGTTCTCATATTCATTCTTCTATTTATTCAATAATCCATTCGTGTATTCCACTGGCGCAATCTTGGGGGAGATCCACTTCAATCTTAACAGCTTTGGTAGTAACAGGTTCGAAGTCGGTTGTATTGATGATATTTAGTTGTATGCCATATTCATTCTTGGCTTTCACTTCTTCCCAGTTACCATTATTATCATAATAAAGTCTCCATCTTAATGGCGCTTTACAACCACCTCCGTCGCTGAACCAGAATATTCTTGATTTGGAAATCGTATAAGGTTTATCGAATGTGTAGCTCACCCATTCCGTCTGATTGGGAATGAGGCCACCAATGAAAAAAGAACGGTAGATTATGATCATTGGAACCTGCCGGTAAAAAGCTGGTCGCGGATTGCTTCTATACTCATATTATTGACTGAACCATCAACTTTACTGAGATTGGCAATAGTGGCTGCCGGTTTGGGCTTAGCTGCATCTTTTGTCGTAGCATACCACATCAACATCGGGCTCGGTTTGCGCTGCGCCCAAGCGTAATAAGGAATTGCCTTGAAATCTATTCTATCCGCCAGATTCGTCTGCCCGGTGGAATCTCGTTGGGTATGATAAGCTTTTGCATGAAGCGTAATCATGCCATTCAACAGTGTATCCATCTTACAACTGATAGCAGCTGTATCCGGAAGCAAAATATCGAGTATTCGCGGTTCTCGGAAGTCAATCCCTTCTGAACAGTAAACGATAGGGCCACGCTGCAAAGCCACTTTATCCAAATTAGCAGTCACCTTCGTGTTACATGCCACTCTGCGTACCTCCAATGGGAAATTGACGGTAATCTTATCGCCTTTTTTCGCCATTCGCGATGGATGGTCAAGTAGCCTTTATCCAATTGAATGGGAACTGATTGTCCGTTCACCTTAACCACTGTTTTCTTTGCAGATTTATCTTTAAAAAGCAATACAATTCATTATCTGGCGCCGCCTCTTCACGTGCCATCCCGGGATACGAACTTTTACAGAGAAAGTAGAACGTTTGGCAGGGGCAACCGTAATCTCTGTTAGTCCTTCCCAAGGCATGTTTCCTGTTTGAGTGATGGTAATGTCACGTTTACCTACTTTAAAAAAGTAGAAGTCGTAGGGATAAACAAATTCACATAGATCTGATCATCTTTTTACTGCATAAACATATCCCGATACGGAAGGAATAAATCGGCTGACATTGGACGGACAACAAGCACAACCGAACCAGGCACTGCGATTCGCACCATAATTCGATTCTAAAGGATTGGGATAGAAAAACCGATCTCCGGAAACAGATACTCCGGACAATACATTATTATAAAGTGCCCGTTCAAGCACATCAATATATTTAGCATCTCCTTCGAGCAAGAACAGACGTTCATTCCAGAATACATTAGCGATGGCAGCACAAGTCTCGCAATAAGCTGTCAGATTGGGAAGTTCATACTTGCCTCCAAACCCTTCGTGACCTCCGGCAGCACCTACACCACCGGTGATATACAACTTTGTTTTAGCAATATCCTCCCACAACTTTTTGGAAGCTTCAATGTAACTCATATCTCCTGTCAGGGCTGCTACATCTGCCATAGCAGTGTACATATATACAACGCGCGGACAGAATGTCCTACTGCTTCATCCTGTTCTATCACAGGTTTATGGCTTTGATTATAAGCATCTCCGGGAAGATTACATTTCCCTCTGGCATCCAAGAAGAACTTGGCTAAATCGAGATACTTCTTTTCTCCTGTGACTCTATACAGTTTCACCAATCCGATTTCTACTTCCTGATGTCCCGAAACGTTTGAAGCGCCTCCCAGCCAAAGTCTTTGCATAATAAATCGGCAGCTTTGATGCAGACGTCCAGCAGTTCACGTTTATGTGTTGCTTGATAATAAGCCACTCCCGCTTCAAACATGTGTCCCAGATTATAGAGTTCGTGACTCAAAATATGTGTTTTCTCCCATCGCTTACTTCCAATCCAAGGGTGAGAATCATTTCCCATAATTGTGCGGTAGGTATATAGATAGCCGTCTTCCTCTTGTGCCGCCTTCATATACGAAATGACAGAATCTACATAGGCTTCCAATTCGGGATCTTCGTCTGCGCTTAATGCGTAGGCTGCTCCTTCAATAACCTTGCTAACGTCGGAATCATCAAAAAGGAGACTCAGACTTAAACTTACCTTCCATTAATCCACCGGCAACCTTGAAATTATCAATTCTTCCGGTCGACTCACAATGTGAGAAGGCGATGGGGATGGTGACTTCTTTATTCGTATGAACTCGTTGAGTCCAAAAACTGTCCGTCAGGCGTACCTTATTGAAGGGGATCGGGGTGATATTATAATCAGCCTTTTGGGCAAATACTGTCTGCATTCCCAGTAAAAGGGCGATCATGATGCATGCTTTTTTCTATTTTTCATATTTTATAGTTTTAAAAGGTTCTTAATAGCTACTTGATTACATGATTAGTTCACTTTCCATTCAATCACTCCTCCCGATTTATCTTTCTGTAGTTGTGCTACGATTTTCAGTCCTTTTTGTCTTCACCGGATGGAAGTCAAGCGTATTGTAACAGTCTTTTTTCACCGGATATGATGTCAAGGCCTCAACTTCCCTCCATTCATTGCCTGCCTTGTAATAGAGTTTCCAACTTTCCGGCACACGATAATCTCCATCATAATGATCGAAATCCAACCAATACACTTGGACACTTGAAACCGTATAGGGCTGATCAAAATCGTATGCTAATGTCTCCGCTGTACCTTTCTTAAGCCACCAATAATGATAAGGCTTCGAGTTATCCGAAGAACTTCGCGGTTCCCACTGGTCGTTTACCCCCATGCCCAAGCTTCGACAGCAGCAGAAGCAGGAGCAGGAGCATCCTTTTGAATCGGAGCCTGTATCATTAAAGTTCTTGCTTTGCTGGCAATAGTAGGTTCTGGATCGATGCGGGCATATTCATCTGCTTCCGGAATCCATACTGCCATTTGGTCAGAGCCACGGTTGTTCCAAGTAGAATAGGGGATAGCTTTGAATGGCACCTCTTTAATGCTGCCATCTTTTGTACTTCCTTGGCAGGCATCGATGAGCACAACTATACCATTCAGCAAAAGTAGCGTCATAAGTAGCTTCCATCGGTGTACCATCGGGGGATAAACTTATTGAATACCGTGTTGCCTGTCTGATCTTTGCCTTCCAGACAATACATGACAGGCCCTCTTTCGATTGCCAGGTTTACCTTTATCGTCTATTACTTGATCATTGGCCTTAATGCGTCGCACATTCATTGGGAAGTTTATTTCTATCACATCGCCTGCTTTCCAGCGGTTGAGCAGTGTAGCATAACCATCTGCAATGTGCATTTTTGCTTTCTTTCCATTGACTGTAATTGTGTATTGAGGAGCTTTATCCGTAAAAGAATACAAGTCGGTAGGAACAGGAGCATCTTGTGCCCATCCGGGAATACGGAGATGCATGGCAAACTCATGTTCGTTGGCAGGAGTTACTTTAATAGCTATTTTTCCATCCCACGGATAACGGGTGGTCTGTTCCAGTTTTACCTGATTGTTGTTTGTTTCTATATCGGCTTTGCTCTGTATATAGAGGTTCACATAAATATCATTAGATTGAGTGGCGTACATATAATGAGGAACGGAAGCCATAAAGCGGGTAATGTTTCCCGGACAGCAGGCACAGCCAAACCAGCGTTGACGCCCGTGTTGCCCCATCGATTCCAATGGATTATCGTAGAAAAATTTATCACCACTGAGTGATACGCCCGAAATGACCCCATTGTAGAGAGCACGTTCGAGTACGTCGGCATATTTGGCGTCTCCCGTTGCAAGAAAACATGCGATGGTTCCAATATACATTGGCAATAGCGGCACAAGTTTCACAATAAGCGGTGTGATTGTTCAATTCATAATCCGGGCCGAAGCCTTCGCCTTGGGCACGGGAGCCGATTCCACCGGTAATATAAAGTTTCCTGCTTTTGCCATATTATCCCAAATACGAGTCAGTGCGTGAAAATAAGCCGTATCTTTAGTGAGCGATGCTACGTCTGCCACGCCCGAATACAAGTATCCGGCTCTTACAGCAGCATGTCCCACTATTTCGTCTTGTTGCAGGATCGGTTGATGATCTTGGCTATATTCATTCAAAGTATGACCGTCGGTTCCGCGCCCAGTCTCTTCTACGAAGTACTTCGCCATTTGCAGGTAGTTGCTGTTTCCCTGTCACCTTATAATTTAGCTAAGGCCATTTCTACAATCGGATGTCCGGATGGAACATGCTTTTGACCTTCGTTGGGACCGAATACTTTGCATACCAAGTCAGCATTTTTTAATTGCCACGTCCAGTAATGTTCGTTTGCCGGTAGCTTGATAGTGGGCAACAGCGGCTTCGTAGAGGTGACCACAGTTATAAAGTTCGTGGCTGTTGATTTTTTCCCATCGCTGTCTGCCCCACCAGCCAGAGAGTCGATAGCATTTATTAGTAACGCAAGTGGTCAGATATCCATCAGGTTCTTGTGCTGAAGCGATCAAATGAATTACGCTGTCTAGATAGGCATCAATTTTTTTATCATATTTCACCGCCAATGAGTAGGAAGCTCCTTCTATAATTTTATAGGGATCGGTATCGTCGAAAGAAAAAGTCACCGCGATGCTCGCCTTTCATCAGACCACCCGCAATGGCAAAGTTATCGAATCGGCCGTTCTTCTCGCATTCTTTAAATGCAGAGGGAATAGATACGATCCGATTCGTCTCAATACGAGAGTCCAGAAACTATCGATTAAGATGGACTTGGGTAAAGGGAACTTCATTAATAGGAGCATCGGTTTCGTATAGAACTGTAGTGCATGCGTATGCAGTCATTAATAAAATACCACAGCAAAGGATCTCAATTTGTTTCTCATAAATATAGTTATGTTTTTAATATTATTCAGTAAATCAACAGATGCAAAGTAAGGGAATTAATAGGAAAAGAAGTGGAAATAAAATCTATTATAATGCAAGAATCGTCTGATAGTCTTTGAAGTAAAGGAAACAGATCGTTTATTGATTATCAACCATTTAAGTATTTACAATAGATAATTATCATACTAGTTTGGACTATATTTCTATCATGCATATTGTTCTGAATGCTAGAATAGGGAGATGAAGTTACTATCTTTTTATGTTGACCGATTACTTTTTAAGAAACTTATATATCCTTAAATCCGCAACTAATCATTATTTCATAAATCCAACCCTTTTGGTGGCATATTCTATGTCATGAATGAGTTTTTTCCGTTTTAAATATGTCTTCACTGGATTTGCCACGGCATCCCTATCAAGATTTATTACAACACTTGCCAAATGGGTGAAAACGGAAGAACAAATAAGATTGTGTTACAATCTTATTTGTTATGAAGACTTTGCGCAGATCTAATTTAGTTACTGACTTTGATAAGAAGCAGTGGTTCAACAAGCATACATCTCCCGAAAAATAGTCTATTCCGATAACAGAATAGTACAAGGAGGCTTGGAGAACCTTGATTATTCGGTTAATTGGACAATTGTTTCATTGCATTGTAGTATTGAACTCCTCTCTTTTTCTTTTTTTTTTTCCGTTACTTTGCATTCAATCAAATAATATACTAATGATGAAAAACAGCTTCACTTTCCGCCTACTCTTGTTGACCTCGGCTATTCTTTTTTAGTCGGCACATTATCCATGAATGCCGGAAACGTATATACGTTGAACTCACCCAACGGAAAAATAAAAGTAGAGATCGGTACCGACAAACACTTATCCTATTTGATCATACACCAAGAAGACACACTTCTTGCAAAGTCAGAAATAGGATTGACTCTCCATTCCGGGTTCACACTGGGAGAAAATCCTGTGGTAGTAAAAAGCAAAAAAGAAAACGATAACGGAAAACATCGTTGCCCCATTCTATCGCTTCAACCGCTTTACCGCTTCGTGCTATGAATTGGATTTAAAGCTGAAAGGAGGCTTCGGCATCCTTTTTCGTGTCTACAATGAAGGAGTTGCCTATCGTTTCTACACCACTCACGCTTCGGAAATGACCATCAAGAACGAACTGGCAGAATTCAATTTCAGCAAAGACCATGCCGTCTACCTTCCTTATAGTACCAACGACCAACAACCATTGGCTATGGCTTTCCAGAATATATACGATGCCACCACTTTATCTCAAGCCGCCTCCAAACTCGCATTTCTTCCTGTTACCATCGACTATGCCAACGGGATTAAACTAACGCTACTGGAAGCTGATCTGGAAAATTATCCCGGCATGTTTGTCGAGTCGCAAGGCAATGAACATCGCCTGCAAGGAAAATTCGCTCCTTATCCCGCTAAAACAGATTTCTATCCGTGGCGACAACAAGAATACGTGACTAAAGCGGAAGACTTCATCGCCCGCACCTCAGGCCCCCGTTCCTATCCCTGGCGCATACTCGCCATCACCGAAAAAGATACGGAAATGCCCGTCAACAATCTGGTATATGCTTTAGCATCCCCCAACCGCATCGGAGACTACTCATGGATCAAGACCGGCAAAGTAGCATGGGACTGGTGGAATGACTGGAATCTGAAAGGAGTGCCGTTTAAAGCCGGTATCAACATGGATACCTACAAATACTACATTGATTTCGCCGCCCGCAACGACATTGAATATATCATTCTCGACGAAGGATGGTATGATCCGAAGAGTGGGGATATGCTGACCGTTATTCCCGAACTGGATCTTACCGAACTCATCTCATATGGCAAAAAATAAGGGAGTTGATATCGTGTTATGGACTGTTTTTAATGTGTTGGACAGCCAACTTGAAGCTGCCTGCGAGAAATATGCCCAAATGGGAATTAAAGGATTCAAAGTAGACTTCCTCGACCGTGACGACCAGAAAGCAGTAGAAATGGTATATCGTATTGCAGAAGCCACCGCCCGCCACCACTTGATTCTCGACCTGCACGGCATCTACAAACCTACTGGTTTAAACCGCACCTATCCTCACATCCTCAACTTTGAAAGCGTCTTTGGAATGGAAGAAGTAAAATGGACCGATATAAAGAATAACATGCCCGCTTTACGATGTCACCTTTCCTTATATACGTATGATGGCAGGACCGGTGGACTACACGCCCGGTGCCATGAGAAACGGAACGAAAACTGACTGGAAAGCGATGTATCATACCCCCCCAGTATGGGCACCCGCTGCCACCAACTGGCAGCATACATTGTGCACGACTCACCCTTCACCATGCTTTGTGATGCTCCCAGCAACTACCAGAATGAGCAAGAATGCGTCGACTTCATCACTTCCCTTCCTTCCTGTTGAGACCGACTTTACAAAGATCTTATCCGGAGAAATGGGCAAATACATCGTGACAGCAAGACGTAAAGACATCAACGGTATATCGGCGGAATGACCAACTGGGATCAGCGGGATATAGCACTCGATCTTCCTTTTCTTAAAGGAGGGAGAACAATATACCGCCACTCTATTTACCGACGGAATCAATGCCAATAAAAATGCAGAAGATTATAAGAAAGAGACTTTCATGGTTACCTCAAATAGTCGGTTGAAAGTACATCTTGCCTCGGGAGGCGGCTTCGCACTGAAACTACAACTGATGCCGACTCCTGCGAAAAAAATAGCTATCCGTAATAATAAAAGAATGGAAAATAGACGGACCCCCCATTGCCGTAAAGAACGAAATACCTTCCTTTTATCAGAAGTATCTTGATTCCGAAGGACTATACATCGTCTCTTCGGACAGAGTTTGCGACGAAGCATTGCTGCAAGCACATCAAATCGTTTCGCTGATGCTTGCCAAGCGCCCCGACGTAAAAGCAAAGATGGCAGAAAAAAAGGATGCCACGTCATGATACTGGGCGAACATGAAGAAGTATGCGACTTACCCGAATACGCTCATATATGCGACACTCCGGAGAATATCGTTTTTTGGAATAAACGCGCCAGAGGTTTCGGGGGTTCTCCCGAAGATGACTATTCCGCCAGTTGCGGAGAAGAAAATGTATTGGCATTGCCTAGCGACCGATATGCAGGAGAGAACATCTTAAATTCATGAATTTGCTCATCTCATCCATACAGTAGGAATCGTAGGAGTAGACCCTCATTTCGACAAGCAACTGGAAGGACTTCTACAAAATGCCATCAAGCAGGGACTTTGGCAGAACACCTACGCCCTCTCTAACAAAGAAGAATATTTTGCAGAATGTGTTCAGTCTTTCTTCAATTGCAATCGCTACGCAGATCCGTCTGACGGGATTCATAATTCCATCAACCGCAGAAGCAAACTGAAAGTCTATGACCCTAAAATGTACGAATTACTCAAACAGTACTTCTATGAGATAGAAATACCGATCTGTAACACGATTCATAAATAAATCTATTAATAAACACAATAAATCATTTTCAATGAAAATTACATCATCGCAACCGTATTGGCAGGCTCCCCCTGATAGGAGCACATGCACAAGTGAAGCAGACGCCATCGCACGGTTACCCCATCACTCCCGTTCCTTTCACTTCCGTAAAAAGTAACTGATGACTTCTGGGGGACAACGACTGAAAGCCAGTCGTGAAGTTACAATTCCTCTGGCATTCAGCAAATGTGAGGAGACCGGAAGATATGAAAAAACTTCGTGAAAGCTGCCCATCCGAGTGATACGTATAAAGTAGGCGGATTGGCTTTTGACGACACGGATGTCTATAAAACAATCGAAGGAGCCAGCTACCTACTGCAAACGTACCCCAACAAGACGCTGGAAAAGTACATCGACAGCGTATTGGTCATAGTGGCCGCCGCCCAAGAACCGGACGGGTATCTTTACACCGCACGTACCATGAACCCCAAGCATCCGCACGATTGGTCGGGGCCGGAACGCTGGTCGGAGGTGGAGAATTTGAGCCACGAGTTCTATAATCTGGGTCACATGGTGGAAGGGGCTGTGGCTTATTATCAAGCTACAGGCAAGCGGAACTTCCTGGATATAGCTATCCGTTATGCCGACTGCGTATGCCGCGAAATAGGAGACAAACCGGGACAAACTGTTGCCGTACCGGGACATCAGATTGCAGAAATGGCGTTGGCGAAACTTTACCGGTCACAGGAGACGAGAAGTACATCGATCAGGCAAAGTTCTTCCTCGATAAGCGCGGGTACACCACTCGCAAAGACGAATACAGCCAAGCTCACCGACCCGTCACAGAACAAGATGAGGCGGTAGGGCATGCCGTTCGTGCAGCTTATATGTATTCAGGCATGGCGGATGTAGCCGCCATTACGGGCGACAGTGCTTATATTCATGCCATCGATAAGATATGGGAGAATATCGTCGGCAAGAAAATATATATTACCGGTGGCATCGGCGCCACCAGCAATGGGGAGGCCTTTGGCAAGAACTATGAATTGCCCAATATGTCAGCTTATTGTGAGACTTGTGCGGCTATCGGTAATGTGTACCCTGAACTACCGTCTATTTCTGCTGCATGGAGAAGCAAAATATTATGATGTGCTGGAACGTACTTTGTATAATGGCCTGATTTCCGGCGTATCTTGGACGGAGGCGGCTTTTTCTATCCCAATCCGTTGGAAAGCATTGGTCAACATCAACGTCAGCCTTGGTTTGGCTGCGCTTGCTGTCCATCCAACATCTGTCGTTTTATCCCATCGTTGCCGGGATATATTTATGCTGTAAAAAAGATAAAGAGGTGGTTGTCAATCTGTTCCTCTCCAATACTTCCGATCTGAAAGTAAATGGCAAAGCTGTGCAACTCGTTCAGGATACTCATTACCCTGGGACGGTGATATCACAATAAGCATCAAGAAGAACAATGCCGGGAGTTTTCAACTGAAATTACGTATCCCGGGATGGGTAAAGAATCAGGTAGTGCCGAGCGACCTTTATGCCTACAGTGACGGAAAGCGACTCAGTTATTCGATTACTATCAACGGAGAAAAAAGTAGAAAGTGATTTGAAGAACGGATACTTCTGCATCAACCGCAAATGGAAAAAGGGAGATCAAGTGAAAATACATTTTGATATGGAGCCGCGCACCGTGAAAGCCAACAATAAAGTAGAAGCCGATCGCGGACGTATTGCCGTAGAACGTGGTCCTATCGTATACTGTGCCGAATGGGTGGACAATGATTTCGATGTGCTTAGCCTGTTTATGAATCAGGCCCCAAAATTCGAGCTCGTAAAGAAACCGGATGTATTGCATGGCATCAATGAACTGAAAACAGATGCTCAGCTATTAAGTTATAATGATGAGGGACGCTTGACAACGAAGGATGTCAGAGTTACCTTAATACCTTTATTATAAAAGTTTCTTGGGCAATATCAGGGGAGCTGGGGCAATGGCTGTGTGGTTACCGCAGGAGTTGAGTGCTTCACGTCCCAGCATGCAATAACATTGGCATCCGAAAAAAGTATGCCCTCGCATAAAGTGACAGCTATTTCAGCCATCAATGACCGATTGATTCCGAAAGATGAAAACGACCGGAGCATACCGTACTATCACTGGTGGCCCAAGCAGGGAACTATCGAGTGGATTTCTTACGAATTACCTCAGGAAACATTGGTGGCAAGTGCTACGGTTTATTGGTTTGACGATGCCCCGTGGGTGGTTGCAGAGTGCCTAAAGCATGGAGGATTTATTATAAAGATACGGCAGGAGAATGGTGTCCTGTGCAAAATGCAGATTCGTATGGAGTAGTTAAAGGTGCGGCTAATACAGTGAACTTCGATCCGGTAAAACGACAGCAGTGAAACTGGAAGTAATACAACCCGATCAATTTTCTACCGGGTTGTTTGAGTGGGAAGTAAAATAAATATTTGGCTCCTTTCTCGTGCGGCAATGATTCAAAGCCATGTAGAAAGGAGCTAATCATTCATTTCTTTTACTAAGACTTAATACTGTGTACGCAAAGAACTAGTGCTCATTATACTTGAGCTTATTCGTCTAACAGCTGGTATTTCCTATTTTTCTTTCTTTGTAATTCTCTTACGACTCAAGAATGCCCAGACCATCACCCCGATCAGCAATAAAGCCAGGGACGCATAAGCTATGCTTTCCGTAACATGCAAGCTCTGCGGGTCAAACCACATCTCAATCGTATGCTGGCCTGCGGGAACATTCATCACACGCAAGATATAGTCAGCACGGGCAATGTCCACCGGCTGTCCGTCAATCTTGGCCTGCCAGCCCGGATAATAGATCTCAGAGAAAACAGCCACTCCATCTTTAGCAGAAGAAGTTTCATATACCAGGCGATTCGGTTCATAGCTGGTCAGACGAATGGTAGATAAGGAGTCTTTGTAACCTTTCGTCACACCCTTCAACTGATCTTTAAATCTCGCATCAACCACTGCTGTTTCCGTTGGAAAAATATCATTCAGCGCATCAATCTCTTCATTTGCATTATTGACATACTGCACCTTATCCACAAACCAGGCATTACCATATGCATACGGATTCTCAACAGGAACAGGCTGTCCTTTCTCTCCGGCTGGGAAAATAAAGTATTTCGTATTCAGCATATTCAATACGCGGAATTTGGAAGCGTCCACACTATCCATCGCACCGCCTGCGGCGGCAACTTCCTGATAGGCATCCTTCATTTCCGGAGTGATATGATGATCGATCATTTCTTGATATCGACGCAGCTTAGCCGCATGATAACCACCCACACTCTTATGCCAATATGAGGTATTATTTTCATTGAAAGTATTGCCGGGGAATCCTACGAAATTCAACACCCGATAATTCAAAGCCGTATCCTGAAGAATTATCTCATCCGTCTGAGTTTTAACGAATGCTCCTGTCTGGTTTGACTTCGACACAAATTGTTCATCATTCAAATAGCGCTTATTGACAGTCCACATATCAATCAGACACAGAAGCACGATACCTGCCATAGTAAAAGAAGCCTTCAACTTTTTCTGCTGATAAAGGAATAATAAGAAGCATCCTACTACTATAATAAAGAAACTGCGCCATGCATCCGAAGTCAGCATTGCCTTTGCGCATTTCAGCCAGATTCGTAATGATCGGAGATAAATACTCGGCAGGCAGTCCTTGCTGCAGAGCTGCCATCTCTTGTGCCGGAATATAACTAGAGAAGAAAAAACTCCCGGGGCAACAGCCAGAATCAGTGAAACACCGGCTGTTAATACCAAAGTGATAATTACTCCTGTCCGATTTTCTTTCAACTTTAATATTTCCGGTTTAGCCAGCACTTCTTTTAAGGCAAAGACCGCTAATAAAGGTATCGTAAATTCAGCTATAACTAAGATAGAAGATACGGCACGGAACTTTATTATACTTCGGTACATAATCGATAAAAAAGTCCGTAAGTCCCATAAAATTCTTTCCCCACGAAAGTAGAATAGAGAAGACGGTAGCTCCCAGTAAAGCCCATTTCAGCGGTCCTTTGACAATAAAGCACCCCAATATAAACAGAAATAAAACAAAAGCTCCCACATAGACCGGTCCAAAAGTCATGGGCTGATCGCCAAAATACTGTGTCAGCTGCGAATAGATGTTACTATACATCGGATTCGCCTTTGCCATAACAGTCTCATTCTTGGATAAAGGAACCGATGCCCCTCCCTTTAAATTCGGAACCAGCAAAGTAAGCATTTCGCAATTCCATAACTCGGTTCGTTATATAGTTACGGTCCAGTCCGCTGCTGGTCTGTTTGGCAGCAGGTCCTTCCTGTTTCAGTTCACTCTTTCCGCGCATAGTCTCCCTTGCTATACTCATAAGTGTGGTATAGATTAGACAGGTTCGGATATACCCTATCGCCGCAGCCAATGCCAGAACGGCACTTGCCTTGAAAAAATGCGGCAACTCCTTCTTCTTATAAAAGCATCTTCAAAGTAAGCTCTACAAAAAAGAGGATGACAAACATGAAGTAGTAGCTCATCTGAACATGGTTCGACTGAATCTGAAGCGCGATAAACAAAGCAGTCACAATCCCTCCCAACAGATATTTCTTCCGATAAGCCAGTACAATACCGGCAATCGTAGGCGGAATATAAGCCAATGTGACCAAATTTCCAGATATGCCCTGCCGATATCAAAATAAAAGAAATAGGAGGAGAAAGCCCAGATAATCCCCCTAAAGCAGATAACCAGACAGACAACCCGAATGCCCGCAAAGGATATAAAACCCGAGCATCATGATGAAGGTCAGCACCACATAAGATGGAAGATACAAGTGATAGATGTTTTTCTATCCACTTCAACGGTTTGGTAGAATCATAACTCGGAGACATCTGATAGGTAGGCATGCCACCGAAAAGAGAGTTTGTCCAGCGGGTGCGTTCTCCCAGTACGTTCAAGATATTCCTGAGCTTCTTGACCGGCTCCCACTCCAGCCACCGTATCGTGCTGAAAAGAATACGACCTTCGATATCAGCCGGAAAAAAATAAGCAAAAAAGAAAGAATGATAAAAGCTAAAATAGCAATTAAGTCGGGAAGGAACTTTTCTTCATAAAATTGACAATTGACAATTTTGGCGAAGGTCAACAATGACAGCCCGGGAGTTTACTCGCACTATAATGTTCATTGTCATAGTCAATTGTCAATTGTCAATTTCGTTATTTTAATAGCGATAGTGTTCGGCTTTATATTCGGTGCTCCCATTCACGCCTATATAGCAGCTTGTTCGGGAGTAAGTTGTTAGTTTTACGCCGATTTTCTCAAGGTGCAGACGTGCTACCTCTTCATCAAGGTGCTTAGGCAAACGGTAAACACCGGTTTCATACTTCTTGTTGAACAACTCAATCTGAGCTAATGTCTGGTTGGTGAATGAGTTACTCATAACGAATGACGGGTGACCGGTAGCACAACCCAGGTTCACCAGACGACCATCGGCTAATAGAATAATGCTGTGTCCGTCGGGGAAATAATAGCGGTCTACCTGTGGCTTGATATTCACACATTTGATGCCGGGGGTAATGCTTAAGAGCATCCACTTGGATTTCATTGTCGAAGTGGCCGATATTGCAGACAATTGCCTGGTCTTTCATCTTCTCCATGTGATCGATGCGGATGATGTCGATATTGCCTGTTGTAGTAACAAAGATATTACCTTGTGTACAAGCCTCTTCCATAGTTACTACCTCGAAGCCTTCCATTGCAGCTTGCAGGGCGCAGATCGGGTCTACTTCCGTAACCAGTACACGGGCACCGTATGAACGCATGGAATGTGAACATCCCTTACCTACATCGCCATAACCGCAAACCACTACTACTTTACCGGCAATCATTACATCTGTGGCACGTTTGATACCATCGGCCAAAGATTCACGGCAACCATAAAGATTATCGAATTTAGACTTCGTCACTGAGTCGTTCACATTGAATGCCGGGAACAGCAATTTCCCTTCTTCCTGCATTTGATACAAACGGTGTACACCTGTCGTAGTTTCTTCTGAAACGCCACGCATTTCGGCAGCTACGCGATGCCAACGGGTAGGATCTGCAGCCAATACACACTTCAGGATAGCATTCAGTTCTATTTCATCTTCCGCATGGACTTCTTTATCCAGAATAGAGGCAGTGCTTTCGGCTTCATACCCTACGTGTATCATCATGGTAGCGTCACCGCCATCGTCAACGATTACCGTAGGACCTTTGCCGCCGGGGAAGTTCAACGCCTGAAGCGTACACCACCAGTAATCAGCCAGTGTTTCACCTTTCCAGGCAAATACGGGAACACCACTTGCAGCGATAGCAGCAGCAGCATGGTCTTGAGTCGAATATATGTTACATGAGCACCAGCGTACTTCGGCGCCCAGTGCCACGAGGGTTTCAATCAGTACCGCCGTCTGGATGGTCATATGCAGGGAACCCATTATACGAGCACCTTTCAACGGTTTTGTTTCTCCATACTTTTCGCGAAGAGCCATAAGGCCGGGCATTTCTTGTTCTGCCAGATCGATTTCCTTGCGACCGAAGTCGGCAAGCGTAATGTCTGCCACCTTGTAGGGCAGAGTAGAGAATAATTCTTTAGACATATTAATCAATGATTTAAAATAAAAAGTGATGCAAAGATAGAACATTCTGATTAGTAGGGCAAAAGCTATCCTTCTTTTTATATTATAATAACTTGGGAGTTCGTTTCTTGAATTTTTATTCTATATTTGCAACATAAAAATGCATTTTCTACAACACTAAAATAGTTATTATTCATCTTCTATGGAGGATTACAACAACAAAACAAAAGCGGAGCTGTTAGAAATTATACAAAATCTCGAAAAAAAAGTAGAGCAGCTTTCCTCCGAATCAGTCTCCGGCAGAAAAAGAACGCTTTCGCGACAGGTATTCAATCGGATATTAGATAATCTGCCCGATATGCTTACCGTGCTCGACCGCGATGCCAATATCGTGGAAACCCTGTTTCCTCCCCGTCAACCAATCACGTAGAAGGTACTACAGCAGACAGCATTACCCAATCCAACATAAAAAGATATTCTTCCGGAAGATGCGTACAAGAACATACGCAAGAATATGGAGCAAAGTTTTCCGCTCC
>VOFJ01002183.1_pt1 | contig 25513 bp, 37 predicted proteins | sample 5384081 | NCBI WGS metagenome assembly VOFJ01 (sample SAMN12384729, study PRJNA508395) | human gut metagenome | isolation source: healthy gut I | host: Homo sapiens | reverse complement strand
GTTACGTATTGCTGGAGAGGAAGAAGAAAACGGATGAGGATGAATTAACAGAGGATGAGGAGAAGGAGAATGGAATTCTCAATCCGAAGATGGAAAAGCAGTTACCATTATGGGAATTGTCGCCGCAGTTATCATCGTAGGAATCGTCCATTTGCCTGGTTGGTAATATCTCTGGAATTTTCCGCTTTGGCGGCAGCAAGAAAAATGATACCGAGACAGAGATTGCAACAGAAACCGAAACAGACACCGAAGATAAAATCAAAATGATTGATTTGCGTGGTCTTACTTTTGAAGAAGCACAGAATGAAATCAAAGATAAGCAGTTTTATATCAAGTTAGAAGAAGGCGAGAGATTTCCTCTGATGATTATGAGGAAGGACAGGATTGCCGGTTAAGTAGTGTGAAGAAGGGTGAATATGTAAAGGCTGGCGATACCGTTACTGTCCGTATCAGCAGCGGAGCAGGAGATGTCTCGACTCCCGACGTAGCCGGTTATAAGTCTCGTGGAAGCCAGAAAAAATTAGAGTGATGCGGCTTTAGCGGTAAGCACGATTATGATTACAGCGATACTAAAAGCAGCAGGATTATGTTATCAAGACCATTACCGGATATCGGAACCAATGCGAAGAAGGGTATTACCATTACCCTGATTTTAAGCCGTGCGGCTGAAAGCGTGCAGGTGGAACGCCAGATATGCGTCTGCCGATTCAGTATGCACTGTATTACCCAAAGCGGAAACATTTATCCGGGAAGCGTCTGGATCTTTTTTTTGCTCTTCGTGACCTTACGTTTGAGCGCCCGGATACGGATACCTTCCGTGGGCTTTCCCTGGCATATGATGCTGCCAGACGGGGAGGAAATATCCCAACGGTTTTTAATGCCGCAAATGAAAAGGCAGTGGCAATGTTTCTGGACAGAAAAAATCGCTTATCCGGAAATTACGGAAATGATTGAAGCTGCAATGGAAGAAGTCAGCTATATCGCACATCCGGATTTAGAGCAGATCTTAGAGACAGAGCAGGCAACATATGAATATATAGGGGCAGGTTGGTAAAAAAAAATGAAAATTGTATCATTTCTTATCGCATTTGTAATATTTAGTATTGTAATTTTATTTCATGAACTGGGGCATTTTTTTGCTTGCAAAGGCAAACGGAATCGGGTAAATGAATTTTGTTTCGGCCTTGAATGACTATCTGTGGGATACAAAAAAGGCGAAACCAAATACTGCATTAAGGCATTTCCGTTTGGAGGAGCCTGCATGATGGAAGGGGAAGACGAAGATTCGACGGACAATCGTGCATTTGGTAAAAAGCCGGTATGGGGACGTATGAGCGTCGTATTTGCAGGGACCTTTTTTAATTTTATTCTTGCATTTATTTTCGCGTTTATCCTGATGAGCTGTGTGGGATATGATAAGCCGGTTCTTTCCGGGGTAATGGAAGGATATGCCGCAGAAGAGGCAGGTCTTCAGGAAGGGGATGAGATTATCCGGATGAATCATTTTTCGGTTCATTTCAGCAGAGAAATCACTGCATACGGAACATTTTCATTCCGGGGAAACCATTAAAGTCACTTATGCAAGGGATGGGCAGAAACATACGACAACACTGGTTCGAAACTGGATAAAGAGACCGGAAGATATCTGTACGGATTTCAGACCATGGGAAATGTCCGGGTAAAGGGAAACGTGCTCACAAACCTAAAAAACAGTTTTTATGAGGTGCGATACTGGATTTATACCACTATCCAGAGTCTGAAAATGCTTGTGACACGTCAGGTATCTCCAAACGAACTGAGCAGATAGGGTCGGTATCGTAAAATCAATCGGAGACACCTATCAGCAGTCTGTAAAAAAATGACGGGTATTACTATGCACTTTTGAATATGCTCAACTGGACGATTCTTTTATCTGCGAATCTGTGCGTTATGAATCTGCTGCCGCTTCCGGCGCTGGACGGAGGCCGGCTGTTATTTCTGATTATTGAGGCGATCCGCAGAAAGCGGATTGATCCAAACAAAGAAGGCATGGTAAATCTGGTTGGTTTATTGTATTGTTGTTTGGACTGATGTTTATTGTTATGTTCAATGACATTCGAAAACTATTTATCTAAGAGGCTAGAGGCGTTATGATGGAGAGACATATCACAAAGGAAGTACAGATTGGAAACAGATGGATTGGAGGAAATCATCCGATTGCGATTCAGTCTATGACAAATACAAAGACAGAGGATGTTGCGGCAACGGTGGCACAGATTAAGCAGCTGAAAAAAGTCGGTTGTGAAATTATCCGCTGCGCGGTTTCCGACGCAGGAGGCAGCTGCGGCGATTTCGGAAATCAAAAAACAGATTTCCATCCCGCTGGTTGCGGATATCCATTTTGATTACCGGCTTGCGATTGCCGCCATGGAGCACGGTGCGGATAAAATCCGTATCAATCCCGGAAACATTGGAAGTCGTGAGCGTGTAAAAGCGGTTGTGGATGTGGCAAAAGAGCGCCGGATTCCGATCCGTGTCGGCGTAAACAGCGGATCTTTAGAGAAGGGATCTCGTGGAAAAATACCATGGTGTGACCGCAGAGGGAATTGTGGAGAGCGCAATGGATAAAGTGAAACTGATCGAAGATATGGGCTATGATAATCTTGTGATCAGTATCAAATCCTCGGATGTCATGATGTGTGTCAAAGCACATGAGCTGATCGCAAAACAGACGGATCATCCGCTGCATGTGGGAATCACAGAGGCGGGAACACTGATCAGCCGGAATATCAAGTCTGCGATTGGTCTGGGACTGATTTTAAATCAGGGAATCGGCGATACGATCCGTGTATCCCTGACAGGGGATGTTGTAGAAGAGATCAAATCCGCAAAACTGATTCTTCGTACCCTCGGACTTCGCAAAGGGGGCGTGGAAGTGGTTTCCTGTCCGACCTGCGGAAGAACCCGCATTGATCTGATCGGGCTTGCCAATCAGGTAGAAACGATGGTTTCGGAATTTCCGCTTGATATCAAAGTGGCGGTAATGGGATGTGTGGTAAACAGATGGGGAGAGGCAAAGGAAGCCGATATCGGGATTGCCGGAGGTGTCGGCGAGGGTCTGATTATCAAACATGGAGAAATTTACAAAAAGTACCGGAAGCAGAACTTCTGCCGGCACTGCGTTATGAATTGGAACATTGGGTGAAGACTGATGTCAAAAGCATTTCGTGAAGCCTTTCCGACACTGAAACTGGAGGAAGAACTCGAAGGGCTGTTAGATACAACTGAAGTGACAAAAATAAGTGCGAATCATGAACATACTCATATTCGCATTTATTTGCGTGCAAAAAAGACTTATTTTCAAAAAAACATATGGAAACTTGAAAAAGCGATTACCGAACAGATTTTTTTCAGAACCGGGCCATACAGGTAAAGATCATAGAGTCTTATGAGCTTTCCGAACAGTATACCCCGAAGTCTCTGATAGAGGTGTATAAGGACAGTATTTTAGATGAACTGAATGCCTACAGTGTGCTCGAATACAATCTGTTGCGGACGGCGGACATGGAATTTCCGGAAGAGGGGACCGTCTGATTCTGACGATGGATGAGACTATTATTGCCAAAAACCCGTACGGATGAGATTATCGAATTTTTAGAGAAAGTGATCTGTGAGCGCTGTGGAATGAATCTGAAAATATTTCCACAATACCGGAAACCGCAGGAGAGCAAATACCGGAAAAATTCCGAAGAACAGATCCGGCAGGAAGTGGCAGGAATTGTTGCGCGGACGAAGCTGGTTATGGAAGGAAAATCCCAGGAAACGGAAGAAAAAGAGAAAAAAACTGTCGAAACAGAAGAAAAACAAAGACAATTGCAAAAACGGCAGGAAATCGTGCAGACACTTCAAAAAATGGTACAAATTATGCAAAACCAAAGCAGAAGTTTGAAAAGCGGGGAGAGTTCCGCCGGAAATTCGAGTCGGATAACGGCAAAAAATCCATGAATCCGGATGTAATATACGGAAGAGACTTCGAAGAAGAGAGCATGGAGATTGAGAAGATTGACAGAGACCGATCGGAGAGGTTGTGATCCGCGGAAAGATTCTGTCGGTAGATACCCGTGAGATCCGCAATGAAAAGACCATCATTATTTTTTCCGTGACGGATTTTACCGATACGATTGTTCTTAAAATTTTTTGCGAGAAATGATGATGTACCGGAGCTGTTAAAAGAAATCAGCGGGGGAAAGTTTGTGCGTGTCAAAGGTGTTGCAACCATTGATAAGTTCGACAGTGAACTTACCATCGGTTCTATCGTCGGAATCAAGAAATGCGCCGATTTTACAACGGTCCGTATGGATACCAGCGTAGAAAAACGCGTAGAGCTGCACTGCCATACCAAAATGAGTGATATGGATGGCGTTTCAGATGTCAAGGATATTGTCAAGCGTGCCATGAAATGGGGGCATAAGGCGATTGCCATTACCGATCACGGGGATGTGCAGGCGTTCCCGGATGCCAATCATACCGTACCGTCCGATTCGGATTTTAAAGTCATTTACGGCGTGGGAGGCATATCTGGTCGATGATTTAAAGGGGATGGTGACGGACAGCCAGAACCAGGATCTGGATGCAGATTATGTGGTATTTGATTTGGAGACAACCGGATTTAGTCCGGAGACCAACCGCATTATAGAGATCGGGGCGGTGAAGGTGCAGAACGGAAAGATCGTGGACAAATTCTCAACGTTTGTCAATCCACAAGTGCCGATTCCGTTTCGGATTGAGCAGTTGACGTCGATCAATGATTCCATGGTGATTGATGCACCTGTCATTGCAGACATTCTTCCGGAATTTATGAAATTCTGCGAGGGATGTGTTATGGTTGCCCATAATGCCGATTTCGATATGAGTTTTATCAAGAAAAAAACTGCCAGAGGCTGGATATTCCATGCAAGCCGACGATTGTGGATACGGTTGCCCTGGCGCGTGTCCTGCTTCCGAATCTGAACCGTTTTAAGCTGGATACGGTTGCAAAAGCGCTGGGCGTATCCTTGGAAAATCACCATCGTGACCGTGGATGATGCCGGATGTACGGCAGAGATTTTTGTGAAGTTTATTGAGATGCTCCGGGAGCGTGGTATGTCTACCTTAGACGAAGTGAATGCAATGGGAACCTCATCGGTGCAGAATGTACAAAAAAGATGCCGACGTATCATGCGATCATTCTTGCCACCTGCGATCAGGGGCGGACAAACCTGTATAAGCTGATTTCGCTGGCGCATATCAAATATTATCACCGGCGTCCGAGGATTCCGAAGAGTGAATTTATCAGGTACCGGGATGGACTTCTGATCGGGTCTGCCTGCGAAGCGGGAGAGTTGTACCGGGCAATTTTAAATGGCCGTCCGGAGGAAGAAATTTCTAGACTGGTAAACTTTTTATGATTATCTGGAAATCCAGCCGCTCGGAAACAATGCATTCCTTGTAAGAGATGAAGATTCTCCGGTTGCGTCCAATGACGATCTGATTGAGATCAATAAAAAAGATTGTCCGGCTCGGTGAACAGTTCCATAAGCCGGTGGTGGCAACCTGTGATGTGCATTTTTAGATCCGGAGGATGAAATTTACCGGAGAATTATCATGGCAGGGCAGGGATTTAAAGATGCGGATGAGCAGGCTCCCCTTTTTCTGCGGACGACGGAAGAGATGCTGAAAGAATTTTCTTATCTGGGCAGTGACAAGGCAGAAGAGGTTGTTATTACAAATACAAACCTGATTGCGGATATGTGCGAAAAAAAATTTCTCCCGTTCGTCCGGATAAATGTCCGCCGGTCATTGAAAATTCAGATAAGATGCTGCGTGACATCTGTTACAACAAAGCACATAAAATGTATGGAGATCCACTGCCGGAAATTGTGCAGGAACGTTTAGACCGGGAATTAAATTCCATTATCAGCAATGGGTATGCTGTGATGTATATCATTGCGCAGAAGCTGGTTTGGAAATCCAACGAAGACGGCTACCTGGTCGGATCGCGTGGATCGGTCGGAAGTTCTTTCGTTGCGACAACTTGTCCGGTATTACGGAGGTTAACCCGCTGCATGCGCATTATCTGTGCAAACATTGCCAGTACAGCGATTTTGATTCGGATCTGGTAAAATCTTTTTCCGGCCGAAGCGGCTGTGATATGCCGGATAAGCTCTGTCCGCGCTGCGGAAAAACCGCTTTCCAAAGAAGGGTTTGATATTCCTTTCGAGACGTTCCTGGGATTCAAGGGAGATAAAGAGCCGGATATCGACCTGAACTTTTCCGGCGAGTACCAGAGTAAGGCACATAAATACACCGAAGTTATCTTCGGGGGGGACAGACCTTTAAGGCAGGAACGATCGGTACGCTGGCGGATAAGACGGCATTCGGTTATGTCAAAAATTATTATGAAGAGCGCGGCGTACATAAGAGAAACTGTGAAATTGACCGGATCGTACTTGGATGTGTCGGGGTGCGTCGTACTACGGGACAGCATCCGGGCGGTATCGTTGTTCTTCCGATGGGGGAACAGATTTATACATATTTACCCCGGTTCAGCATCCGGCAAATGATATGACGGTCGATATTACGACCACACATTTTGATTATCACTCGATTGACCATAATCTTTTTTAAACTTGACATTCTCGGACACGATGATCCTACCATGATCCGTATGCTGCAGGATCTGACGGGCGTAGATCCGACGCAGATCCCGCTGGATGATAAGGCTGTCATGTCGCTGTTTCAGGATACTTCCGCACTTGGCATCACGCCGGATGATCTGGTGAACTGTCAGCTGGGAGCATTGGGTATCCCGGAGTTTGGTACAGACTTTGCCATGGGCATGTTAATAGACACACAGCCAAAAAGAATTTTCGGATCTGGTGCGTATTGCAGGGCTTTCCCATGGTACAGACGTATGGCTGGGCAATGCACAGACGCTGATTCAGGAAAAGAAAGCAACGATTTCTACCGCCATTTGTACACGAGATGATATCATGATCTATCTGATCAGTATGGGACTGGATTCCGAGGAATCGTTTAAGATTATGGAGAATGTCCGGAAGGGAATTGTGGCAAAAAGGAAAATGTGACAAATGGCCGGAATGGAAGCAGGATATGATCGATCACAATGTACCGGACTGGTATATCTGGTCCTGTGAGAAGATTAAGTACATGTTCCCGAAAGCCCATGCAGCCGCGTATGTTATGATGGCATGGCGCATTGCCTACTGTAAAGTGTTTTATCCGCTGGCTTACTATGCAGCATATTTTTCTATCCGTGCGACCGCGTTCAGTTATGAGCTGATGTGTCAGGGAAAAGAAAAACTGGAAGGATATATGCATGAGTACGAAAAGCGCAAGGACGAGCTCTCCAAAAAAGAGCAGGATACCTACAAAGATATGCGTCTGGTACAGGAAATGTATGCCAGAGGATTTGAATTTCTTCCGCTGGATATCTATAAGTCAGAACCGCATCATTTTCAGATTGTGGATGGAAAACTGCTGCCGGCGCTCAATACGATTGACGGACTTGGGCGATAATGCGGCAGTTGCGATTGCAGAAGCGGCAAAAAGACGGAATTTTTTCTTTCCAAGGATGATTTTAGGGAACGGACAAAAGTATCAAAGACAACCATAGAACTGATGAGTGATCTGGGATTGTTTGGCGATATGCCGGAATCCAATCAGCTTTCCCTGTTTGATTTTGGCGCGTAATGTTATGGAAGTTTTGAAAAAAAAAGAGGAGGAACCGCATGTTTGGGTTCCTCCTCTTTTTACAGTCTTATAAATTTATTTTTTTGATAACGCCGGGATGGAAAGCGGTGAGTGTTCCCGGATGATCGGTCGGTGTACAGAACATTTCTTTTGTCTTAAAATCGGTAAAATAGATGTAACTGGAAGTGACGTTGATATTGGAGTAATTGCCCTGTGCCAGTTCCTGATATCCACTGCCGTCATTTTTGATCATACAAAGGCCGGATTGTCTTCGGAATAGCGCTGATAAAAAAAATACTGCTTCCGTATACATTGTAGAGATCCAGACTGTCCTTGGTAAGTGTAACCGGATGACCGGATTTCATATTGGTATGTACCAGGGCGTTGTTCTGATCCACATCCATATAATAAACATTGTCGTCACTGGTTACAATCGGTTTGAAAGAATTACATTCATAGACTTTGCTTAAACTGTCACTGGCGGTATCCAGCTGATAGATGGCGCCATCACTTTCCGTTCCGCTGGTATAAATATACTGACCCAGCGTGCTGCACGTAAAAATGTAAGGCGAATATACTTTTTTGCGTCCTTCGCCATCGATTCCGATCTTGTAAAGCGTTGTAGCATCCTTGTCATCATAGTGCAGATAATAAATGTAGTTTCCGACAAGCGAGGCATACAGGCAGGGATCTTTGTCTAAAATTTTAGTGTTTTTCTCCATTCTGGTCAATTCTGCACAGACTGTTTCTTGCGTAGGAGAAGAAATCAAATCCGGTTCCATTATTTTTCATTATTGCGTACATAGTATACATAATGGTCATCGGCGTTGATATACATGACACGGTCATAACTGAGTTTTTTTTTCAGATGATTGCCGTTTGTATCCATGGAATACAGCCGGTAATCGTCATCCGGATTGGCAAAATAAACGGTTCCGTTTTTCTCACAAAACAAGCCGGCATTGTAAAGGTTTCCGGCAGTATTTCCGTTGACATAGCTTGTGTTGTATTTGATCTTACTTTTCTGATGGCTGTAAAAGCCCAGTCCTGCAAATACTACGACCAGAACAGCAATTATAATTATGGGCAAACGTTTTTCATAATATCGAGTCCTCCTTGGTAAGTTGTATCTTGCCTTTTATACCTTTGTGTTATAAAATTTTATCATAAATCATGAAGGAGCGCTATATGAAAGATTTACTAGATATCCGAAAAGATATTGATAAAATTGACGAACAGATCGTAAAAACTCTATGAGGAACGGATGAAACTGACCTCGGATGTGGCTGAATACAAAATAAACACCGGCAAGCAGGTTTTTTGACAAAGAGAGGGAGGAATCCAAGCTGGCAACGCTGCAGAAAAAAGCGGAAAGTGATTTTACCAGACACGGAATCCGTGAACTTTTTGAACAGATCATGGCGATGAGCCGTAAGAAACAGTATAAACTGCTGACGGAGCATGGAATTATGCCTCCGCAGGAGTTTGAGCCGATTCACACGCTGGATTATTCCAATGCAAGGATTGTTTTTCAGGGACTCGAAGGTGCCTACAGCCAGCTTTTGCCATGGAACAGTTTTTTGGAGAAAACTGCAATAATTTCCATGTGGAGAGCTGGAAAGATGCCATGGAGGCCATTAAGAACGGGGGAAGCGGATTATGCGGTACTCCCGATCGAGAATTCTTCGGCAGGAATTGTCTCGGAAAATTATGATCTTCTGGTGGAATATGATAATTATATTGTCGGGGAGCAGATCATCCGTATTGATCATGCACTTTTTAGGACTGGAAGATGCGGATGAGAGAGATATCCGTACCGTGTATTCGCACAAACAGTCACTGATGCAGTGCAGTGAATTTCTGGACAGTCATGCGGACTGGGAAAAATTCAGTGTCAGCAATAATGCCGTTGCAGCCAAGAAGGTCAAAGAGGATGGGGAGATTTCCCAGGCGGCGATTGCCAGTGCAAAAAAATGCCCAGATTTATGGGTTGAAAGTATTACGCAATTCCATTCAGAATAATAAAAATAATTCGACCCGGTTTATTGTTGTGACAGGGAAAAAAGTATATACCGATCAGGCAGACCGGATCAGCATCTGTTTTGAGATCAATCACGAAAGCGGTGCTTTATATCATGCACTGTCGCATTTTATTTATAATGGACTGAATATGACAAATATCCAGTCACGTCCGTTACAGAATAAAAACTGGGAATATCGTTTCTTTGTTGATTTTGAGGGAAGATTTGAGGATCATGCAGTGCAGAATGCGCTGCGCGGACTTCGGGAGGAAACAATTGCATTCCGGATTCTTGGTACGTATTAGTCAGAATTGGTGAAAGAAGGTGGGCGTATGGCAATTCACACATTTGCAGCAATTTATATTGGCACATACGATGTGAGCCTGAAGGTATTTGAGTTTACAAACAGAAAAAGTTTCATGAGGTGGATCACATCCTATCCCGGCAGGAACTGGGGAAAGGTGCTTACGGCACCGGGACAATCGGATATGAGCAGGTGGAAGAACTCTGTGAAACACTGGCGCAGTTTAAAGAGATCATGGAAAGCTACAAGGTAGACAGTTATGAAGTCTGTGCCGCAGCCGCACTCCGGGATACCACGAATGAGATATTTGTTCTCGACCAGATTTATCTTAGAACCGGATTCCGGGTAAAGGTGCTCAGCAACTCGGAACACCGTTTTATCAGTTATAAAGCGGTGGCGGGAAGTCCAGTGTTTGAGGAGATGATAAAGACGAGTGCAGCAGTCGTGGATGTCGGCGGAGCGAGCGTACAGATTACGTTATTCCGCAACGGAAAGATGATCACGACACAGCACATGGAAGCGGGCATCATGCGCTTGCGGAATCTGCTTGGAGACCGCGGATATTCCCTGAAAATGTATGAAAACCAGATTGAGGAATATGTCAATAAAAAACTCGAGGGATTCCGTGCCATGTATATGAATACGCCGGTGGATTATCTGATCCTGATCAGTGACTATGCCGGCGGCCTGGTCAAAAAAAAATTGAGGAAAAAGGCGGAAAAAGCAGGCAGGTAAAGCTGGATAAATTCTCTAAATTTATCGATAAACTGCTCAAAAAAACGCTGGAGGAGATCACAGCGGAATTAAATCTTTCAGATGAGAGGGAACCGTTAATTATTCCGGCACTTGTGCTGTATAAAATGATGGCACAGAATGTGAATCCCAAAGAGGTATGGGTTCCGGGAGCAAATATTCAGGATGGTATGGCATTTGATTATGCACAGCACAATAAACTGCTGGCATCGACACATGATTTTGATGCGGATGTCATTTCGGCGGCCACATTTTTATCGGAGCATTACCACAGTTTTTCTCCACACATTCAGACACTTTCCAAGCTATCCATTAAGATTTTTGATGCGATGAAACAGGAACATGGACTTGGAAAGCGAGCGCGTCTGCTGCTTCAGGTGGCTACAATCCTGCATGACTGTGGAAAGTATGTCAGCTTTGCGGAAGCGTCGGAGAGTACGTATCATATTATCATGTCCTCAGAGATTATCGGTCTGACCCATCAGGAGCGGGAGATTGTTGCACAGATCGTGCGTTACAATACCCTTCCTCTGGACCCGTATGAGGAAGTCGCCGATGTGCTGAGTCAGGAAGAGTATCTTTGCGTGGCAAAACTTTCGGCAATTCTTCGTGTGGCAAATGCGCTGGATCAGAGTCATAAACAGAAGTTTAAAAATATCCGGATCGCGGTAAGGGAAACTCCGATGTACTTTGTGCCGAAGATACGCTCTAAGAGAAATCTTGGGGCGTTTTTTGTTGCACTTTGGAGCGAAAAATAGTATCATAAAAGGCAGAACCTTATACTTTCTACAGATTTTCCTGTTACACTGGATGCACAAGGAAAGGAGAGTCTGTATGGACAAATTGACGAAAAAAAGGGCTGGACGGTACCCAGCTCAAGACCATTGCGCTGGCGCTGATGGTGCTGGACCACATTCATTATTTCTTTGAATTCACCGGCTGCATCCCGGTGGTGTTCAGTATGCTGGGGCGGCTCAGTGCGCCGCTGTTTCTGTTCTGCACGGTGGAGGGCTTTGCCCACACCCATGACCGCAAGCGGTATTTTATCCGCATCTGGGCTATCGGCACAGCTATGGCGGCGCTGGAATTCTTTATGATCTACGCCAAGGCCTTCCGGCGCGGGGATGACTTTTACCCGCTGAATGCTATTTTTCAGGATCTGATGCTGCTGTGCATCGTCTGGCAGGGCATCGACTGGCTGCGGGAGAAAAAATACGCAAAGGGCATTGGCGCTATTGCCGCCGTTCTGTGCTGGCCGTATGTGGTGGTAGTATTTCTGCTGCTCTTCCCCGGGGTACAGGAGATGCCCATTGCTTCGTCAGTCGTGGCCTTTGTCATCACCAGCCCGCTGCCCATGTGGACAGCCATCACGGACGGCAGCTGGAGTTTTCTGCTGGGCGGTGTGCTGCTGTATGCATTGCGCGGACGGCGCAAAGTGCAGCTGACAGTATGGGCACTGGTGATTTTCCTGTGTGACTTTGCGCTGACCTTTGGGATGGCTTGCAGACAGGAGGGTTTGTGTGGACGCAGATGTTCACCGACTACTACGAGTGGTTCGGCGGTAGCGGCGGTGCTGCTGATGCTGCTGTACAACGGGCAGCGCGGCAGCGGACATAAGCAGCTGTTCTACTGGTTCTACCCCGCCCATGTGTACCTGCTGTATGGAGCATCGTGCCTTGTTTATAACATGTTGAGGTGATCTTGTGGCGAATATTCTGGCCGTGGATGACAACCCGGACCTGTGCATCCTGCTCAAGACGGCCTTGGAGCGGGATGGTCACCGGGTAGTGACATGCAGCTCCGGGGCAGACCTGACCGAAGCACTCTGCCGCTGGTCGGACTGTATCCTGCTGGATGTGATGATGCCAAACGAAAGTGGCTTTGCTGTCTGCCGCCGGATCCGGGAGCAGACGGATGCACCCATTTTGTTTCTGACGGCCCGGACCGATGAGGCATCCGTGCTGGAGGGACTGGGCATTGGGGGAGATGACTACCTGACCAAAGCCCTTCCGGGTGGGCGAACTGCGGGCGCGGGTCGCGGCCCATCTGCGGCGGCAGAACCGTGTTCCGGTGTACCGGATGGTGCGTGGCGGGGTGAGCTTTGATATGTCGGGAAAATCGGCGTCCTACGCAGAAAAAAAGAACTGCCGCTGACCCGCTCGGAGTACGCGATCTGTGAGTATCTGGCGCTTCATGCTGGGCAGACCTTCACCAAGGAACAGATCTACGAAGCCGTGTTTGGCGTGGATGGAACAGCGGACGACACCGCCATCACCCAGCATATCAAAAACATCCGGGTCAAGCTGCGGGCAGCAGGGGCACCGGAGACGCTGTTGAAGACGGTGTGGGGGGAGTGGGCTATCAATGGAAAAGCGAAAACTGATCTCGCTGCGGGCCGTGCTGCTGGGGTATCTTGTGCAGACAGCGGTGAGCTGCATTGTGGCAGCGGTGCTTTGGTTCCTGCTGTTTTTTTGTGCATCGACAGCGGATGGCTTCTTCCGGCCAACCGGGCGGCGCGGGTCTCGAACGAGGCAGTACAGAACATCCTGCCGTACCGGACAGCGAAAACATTTGACCCGGCTGAGCTGGACCCGCTGTGCCGGTATGTGCTGTTTGATGCAGAGGGGAATACGGTGCTTGCCACCAACATGGACCGTTCCCATCTGCAAAAAAGCAATGCGGGAGTGGGCGGGGAATCTTCGCTGGGAGATTGGATACGAACAGTATTATCTGCGCGCGAGATTGCAGGACGGGACGGTTTGTCTGCTGCAATTTGACTACGCAGTGCCCTATGCAGACCCAACTCTGCGCGATATTCTGCCGGATGTGCAGACGATGCACTTGATTTTGGGTATTTTCCTGCTGGTGGGGGGTGGTCGCGTGGAGCACCCACCGTTCCGGTGCGTTTCCGAGACGGGAGACGGCTCGGCTGACGAAGGCGTCCCGGGAGGTGGCCGAAAAAAAGGGCATCGAGGACAGCGACTTTACCGGGGCAAAGGTGCGGGAGTACGATGAGGCTCTGCGTGCGTTGCAGCTGATGGGTGAGGAACGACCGACAGTCTGCAGGCCCAGTGGGAAATGGAGCACCGGCAGCGGGAAAGCATCATCCAACTGTCTCACAAGCTGAAGACGCCGTTGACGGTCATTCAGGGCAATGCCGAGCTTCTGGCCGAGGATGAGGGCATGACCGGGGAACAGAAGGCCCAGCTCGACGCCATCCTTCGCAGCACCGGAGAAACGCGGAATTATCTGACCCGCATCCGCGCTGAGGTGCAGACGCCCCTGAAATACAAGCGAAGACCATAACAACAGCCGCCCCGCTGCGTTGAGAGAACAACGCAGCGGGGCGGCTGTGCGGTATCGGAAAATGTCACTGCATATTTGCCTTCTCGATGAGGCTGCGGATGTGGTGGGCCAGCATCTCGATGGCGGGGCCGTTTTCACCGCCATTGGGGATGATGATATCGGCGTTGCGCTTGCTGGGCTCCACAAAAGCCTCGTGCATGGGCTTGACGGTGGCGCGGTACTGGGTGATGACGCTGTCCAGCGAGCGGCCCCGCTCCTTGACGTCCCGCAGGATCCGGCGGAGGATGCGCTCGTCGGCGTCGGTGTCCACATAGATCTTGTAATCGAACAGCCTGCACAGCTCCGGCTCGGCCAGGGGCAGGATGCCCTCCACGATGAGGACGGGGGGCGGGCTCGATGTGCTGCACCTCGCTGCTGCGGTTGTGGTCGGCGTAATCGTACACCGGGCAGTCGATGGCGCGGCCCGCTTTCAGCTCCTTCAGGTGCTCGATGAGCAGGTCGTTGTCGAACGCGTCCGGGTGGTCATAGTTCAGCTTGCAGCGCTCTGCAAAGGGCAGCTCATCGTGGCGCTTGTAGTAGCTGTCGTGGGAGATCGAGACGCACCTCGTCCTCCCCGAACCGCTCCTTGAGCCGGTAAGCCAGCGTGGTCTTGCCGCTGCCCGAGCCGCCTGCGATGCCGATGATCAGATTGTTCATGTCCAAAAATCCTCCCGCCTGCCGATTCCGGTAGAAAAACCGGTCAGAATAAGCTATAATAGGTATATTGTTGGGGAACACCCCTGTTTCTCACTGCTTATGATATCACAAATCCACTGTTTTTGACAGAGTAAGAGGAAAATTGATGAAAAAAAAGATCGTTCCGGCCCCGTATATCGACCAGACTGCCCGCTGGGTGAATGGCTGCGAGAGCATATCAGCAGCGTGATGCTGCTGCAGGCTGTGGGCATTCCCATTGACCCGGATGTGTTCATTGAGCGCGACCTGCCCCACGCCCCCCTACTGGGAACAGGAGGGCAGGCTCTACGGGCCTGACCCGATGTTCGTCTACCCCGGCGACCCCCACGATCACACCGGTTATGGCTGCTATGCGCCCTGCATCGTGCAGGCCCTGAAGAGCGCGCTGGCGCACGAGGGCGCGGCGGACCGGTTCGAGGTGCTGGACGTGAGCGGCGAGACCGCAGCGCAGCTGTGCCGGTTCATTGACGAGGGAATGCCGGTGGTGTTCTGGGCAACGCTGGATTTTACCCCGGTGCCCGAGGAGCGGGATCACTGGCTGCTGGCCGATGGCACCGACTTTGCATGGAAGTGCAACGAGCACTGTCTGCTGCTGGTGGGCTACGATGACGAAAACTACTGGTTCAACGACCCGTGGCATGACCACGGCGTCTGCGCCCAGCCCAAGGAGCTGGTGGTGGGAGCGCTGCCACGCGGCACAGGACTCCTATGCGGTGACCCTGCGGCGGAAATAAGAAAGGCGGAACATGAAAACAGAGAAACTGAAACAGAACGTCAAGGGCTATGTTCATCAGTTTGAGGATGGCGGCCTGCGGCTGCTGAGAAAGGGGCAGAAGGGTGTGATCCACGCCATCTTCAGCCGCTTTGGCCTGGTGCTGATCCTCCTGCTGCTGCAGGTGGGGCTGCTGTTCAGCATCTTCCGGTGGTTCGGCAACCTGTGGCCCCATTACTTTGGCGGCAGCGTGGTCGTTACATCGGCCATGGTCATCTACCTGCTCAACAGCAAGATGGACAACAGTGCCAAGATCACCTGGATGGTGGTGGTTGCCATCGCACCGGTGGTGGGCATTCCGATGTTCTTCTATGTCAAGAGCAATTTCGGGCACAACATCCTGCGCAAGCGGCTGCTGGAGCTGGAGGACCAGCTGCGCGGCTGGCTGCCGCAGAGCCAAAAGGCAGTGGAACAGCTGAAAGCGCTTGAACCCGGTGCGGCTTCGCTGGCAAAGTACCTGTACGGGCGGGGCGGCGGCTTTCCGGTGTACCAGAACACCGCCATGACCTACTTCCCCGGCGGCGAGGCCAAGTTTGACGAACTGCTGCGCCAGCTGGAAACGGCAGAAGAATACATCTTCGTCGAGTACTTCATCATCGACGAGGGCCTCATGTGGGGCAAGATCCTCGAAGTGCTGGCCCGCAAGGCGCTGCAGGGCGTGGACGTCCGGGTGATGTACGATGGCACCTGTGAGTTCACCACCCTGCCCCGCAACTACCCCCGGCTGCTGGAGAAGCTGAACATCCAGTGCAAGGTGTTCAGCCCGGTGCAGCCCTTTGTCTCGACCCACTACAACTACCGCGACCACCGGAAAATTCTTGTCATTGACGGGCGGGTCGGTTTTACCGGCGGCGTGAATCTTGCCGATGAGTACATCAACCACATCCAGAAGCATGGCCGCTGGAAGGATGCCGCCGTGATGCTGGAGGGCGAGGCAGTCCGTTCGCTGACGGCTCAGTTTCTGCAGATGTGGGGCATCCTGAAGGAGCCGGAATATGAGCAGTTCCTGACCCGGCCCATTCCGGTGCCGGAAAATGCAAAGGGCGTGGCGGCTCCCTACGGGGATTGTCCGCTGGACGGGGAACGGGTGGGCGAGATGGTCTACATCGACCTGCTCAACCGGGCACGGGAGTACATCCACATCATGACGCCCTACCTGATCTTGGACGGCGAGCTGGAAACGGCGCTGAAATTCGCCGCCGAACGGGGCGTGGATGTCCACCTTATCCTGCCCGGAAAGCCGGACAAGCGGTTCCCCTACGCACTGGCAAAGACCCACTACTCGGCCCTGCTGGATTCCGGCGTGAAGATCAGCGAGTGGAGCCCCGGTTTTGTCCATGCAAAGGTGTTCGTGGTGGATGGCAGGGAGGCGGTGGTGGGCACCATCAATCTCGATTACCGCAGCCACTGTACCACCATTTTGAAAATGCGGTCTGGCTGACGAACGCCCCCTGCATCCGGGACATCGAAGGGGATTTTCAGGCGACGCTGGAACAGTGCCGCACCGTGGAGAACAACCCGAAGAGCATCTGGCAGGGGCGGTTCCTCTTCCGTGCCGTGGGAATGCTGCTCAAAGTCATTGCACCGCTGCTATAATGATAAGCAAAAAAGCTGTTGGAACTCCTTCCGTCACCGCGGGCATCGTAGGTGACTGGGGGAGGCACAACAGCTTTGTTTTGCGATCCGTTGCGTTTGGCCAGCGCCTCATGGAGGGCGGCAGCCCGCCGGAAGGGGAACGGGTCCATAGTTATTGATAGTGCTTTTCCAGAGAGAAGCCCCGGCCGCTGACTTCGGTCACGCGGCTGACGATGAGGAAACAGGCGGGGTCGATGGAGTGGACCAGCTTTTCCAGCCGGGGCAGCTCCCGGTTGGAGATGACGCTGAGCAGTACCTCGCTGGGCTCGCCCGGTGTAGCCGCCCTCGCCGTGGAGCACGGTCACGCCGCGGTCGATCTCAGCCAGAATGGCGGTGCGGATCTCATCCGACCGGGTGCTGATGATCTTGACCTCGGTGCGGCTGTCGCCCAGCATCAGCATCTTGTCCATGACGATGGTGTGCAGGATGACCAGTACGATGCCGTACAGCACCTGATCCGACTGGCTGAACAGGGCCTGTACCAGCAGGATGGCGATATCAAAGAGCATCATGGTGATGGACACCGGCCAGCGGAACCATTTCTGCAGCACCAGCGGGGGGATATCCATGCCGCCGGTGGAAGCGCCCGCCCGGATGACCATGCCCAGCGCAACGCCGATGCCCAGACCCGAGAAGATGGTACAGAGGAAGATGTCCTCAGTCAGCACCCGGCCGTCCAGCAGCCGCTCAAACAGCCCCAGAAAGGCGGGGGGGCTCAGCACGCTGCTGGCAAGGGTGTTCAGCGCGAACTTCTTGCCCAGCACCGCCCCAGCCCCACACCAGCATGGACATGTTGAAGAGGAAGAGGAAACCGGAGACGGAGAGCCCCGTCAGCCGCCCGAAGGCCAGCGCAATGCCGGTGGCACCGCCCGTGATGAGCCCTGCGGGTTCCAGAAACAGGGCCACTGCCAGCGAATACAGTGCGTTGCCCAGGATGATAGCCAGACTGTTCAGCAAAAGCTGCTGCCAGCGACGAGTAGATTTCATAGCAGTACCTCCCATACTATCCTTATAATACAGGAAAACTTCAAGAAAATCCACCCGATGCGGTTGCTTCCCATCAGAACAGCGGGATTGATGTGGCTGCCAAGGGCTCCCCCTTTGGGGGAGCTGGCGCGAAGCGCCTGAGAGGGCGAGGCCGTTACTCCTCGTCCAGCAGCCGCAGGCCTGCCGTGTCGGTGACCGGCAGGGAGAAGACGATCGCGCCCGCCTTGGGGCCTGCCCCCTGCATGATGGCCTGCATGATCTGGTTTTTCAGGGTGGTCCGGGACACGATGAGCACCAGCTCCTTCTCGTTGACCAGCTCCACCCCCATGAAGTGGGCGGCACCCTCCATGCCGGTGCCTTTGGCGTGGATGACCGTGCCGCCGCCGGCTCCTGCGGCCCGGGCCGCGTCCATGATAGAGCCGGTGTAGCCCTGATTGGCGATGACCAGCAGCAGGTCGTAACGGGTATCTTTCAAGGTGCTTTCCTCCTTCAGCTCAAGGGTCTGATGTTCGGTCAAAAACTGGAGCGCCCGCTTGCCGCCGATGCTGCTGACCGGGATAATGAACGCGATGCCGGTGCCCGGCACATCGATGCGCATTTTGCGGCGCAGGTCTTTTTGCAGGCCGGGCCAGGTCTCGGCGGTGATCATGGCAAAGAGCACGGCCTTTTCCGTCCGCTCAAGGCCCAGGGTGGAAAGGGTCTCCCGCACCGCTGTGCCTGCACCCACCGTGCGCAGGCTGACCGTGATGCCGTGCTCCTCGTAAAGGGCCAGAAAGGCATCGGTGGAGTGGCGGTCGGTGATGGTGACCAGCCAGTAAAGCGAATTCACAGCAAGACCTCCTTACAGCTCAATGATGGCGTCATCCGGCAGGTCGGCAAAGGCCAGCGCGGCGGCGGGCACCGGCTGTGCCTGCCGGGCCCTGCGCTGCTTGAGCTGGGCCATCAGACCCATGAGCTGGACGGTGATGAGGGGCGTCATGGCGACCATGGCCACCACGCCGAAGGCATCGGTGACGATGTTGCCGCCCACGGCCACGCAGGCGCCCTGTGCCAGCGGCAGCAGGAAGGTGGCCGTCATGGGGCCGGATGCCACGCCGCCCGCGTCAAATGCAATGGCGGTGAACAGCTTTGGCACCACAAAGGAGATGCCGATGGCAAACACATAGCCCGGCACGAGGAACCACATGATAGAAACGCCGGTGAGCACCCGCACCATGGCAAGGCCCACCGAGATGGCGACGCCCGCCGAAAGGGCCGTGCCCATCGTCCCGGCCGAGATGGCACCGTCGGTGACCTCTTCCACCTGTTTGTTCAGCACGTAGACGGCGGGCTCGGCCTTGACGATGAAGTAGCCGATGAGCATTCCGATGGGCACCAGCAGCCAGCGGAAGCTCTGGCCTGCCAGCACCTGACCCAGATAATTACCGGCTGGCATAAAGCCGACGTTTGCGCCGGTGAGGAACAACACCAGCCCCACATAGGTATAGACGAGGCCTACGCCGATGCGGCCCAGCGTCCGCCGGTCGAGTTTGAGGGCCGCCAGCTGGAACGCGCCGAACATGGCGATGATGGGCAGCAGGGAGGTGGCGATCTCCTTGATGTAGGTGGGCAGGCCCTCGTGGAAGAGCTGCCACAGCTCCACGGAATCGCTGACGTTGGGCAGGATGGGTGGAACGTAGGTGCTGTCGCTGGCCTGGAACGCAATGCCCAGAATGAGCACCGCCAGAATGGGGCCGATGGAGCAGAGCGCCACCAGACCAAAGCTGTCGTCCGCGGGCATGGCGGTCGGAACGGATGGCCGCAACGCCCACGCCCAGGGCCATGATGAACGGCACGGTGATGGGGCCGGTGGTAACGCCGCCGGAGTCAAAGGCCACGGAAAGAAATTCCTTTGGTACAAAGGCGGCCAGCACAAAGATGAGCCCGTAGAACACCACCAGCAGCTTGGGCAGGGCAATGCCCAGCAGCATTCGCAGGAAGGCGACCACGAGGAACAGGCCCACGCCTGCCGCCACCGAGAGGATCAGGGTCATGTTGGGGATGGAGGGTACCTGATTGGCCAGCACCTGTAAGTCCGGCTCTGAGATGGTGATGAGGAAGCCCAGCAGGAAGCCGACCCCGATGATGAGGGGCAGGCTCCGGGTCTTGGTGAGCATGGTGCCCATCCGCTCGCCCATGGGGGTCATGCTCATCTCGGCACCAAGGGTGAAGAACATGATGCCCACGATGATCATCGCCGCCCCCAGCAGAAAGCAGAGCAGGATGCTGGGGGAGACGGGGGCGATGGAAAAGCAGAGCACCAGCACAATGGCCACGATGGGCAGCACCGCCTGTAACGCTTCCAATAATTTTTCCCGCAGTTTGGGGATGGATGCCTTGAGAATAATGTCCACCGACCTTTCGAGAAAATATTTCCGCAGTGTACAAAACACATGCAGATATATGAATAGTATACCGAAAAGCGGAAAAAAAGCGTCAACTAAGAAACGGCAAAGATGGATAAATGAGCGCAAAATTTACAAATTGGAAATCAAATGGAAACCGATGAAAATAAAACGCCCGGCGGGATAGACCGGCCGGGCGGGAAAAAGCATTATTTGACTTCCTGTTTGCCCAGAACGTCTGAGGTGGGGGTCTGGAAGGTGGGGATGTCGGCGTAGGGATCGGGGGTCGTATCTGCAGGCAGGCTCTTCATGTACTTGTCCATGGATTCGGCCACCTGCTTGGCAACGGCCACGGCCTCGACCACAGTGCGGGCACCCATCACGGCGTCGCCTCGCCGGCGAACACGCCCTCACGGGTGGTGCTGCCGTCCTCGTTGACGGTGAGCAGACCGCGCTGGTTGGTCTCGATGCCGGTGGTGGTCTTGACGAGAGAGTTCTCAGAACCCTGGCTCACCGAGACGATGACGCCGGTGTGGGGGTAGAAGGTCTCGCTACCCTCTACCTGCACGAACTTGCCCTCTTCGTTCTTGACCGTGTCGCGGCAGATCAGGCCGTTCTCGCGGATCTCCACCGGAGCCTTGCAGAAGCGGAAGCCCACGCCCTCGAGCTTGGCATAGCTGACCTCGTACGCAGAGGCGCTGATGCAGCTCTCGTCGCGGCGGGCGTAGCAGGTGACGTGGCGTGCGCCGTTGCGGATGGCGGTGCGGGCGCAGTCCATGGCGGAATTGCCCACGCCGATGACGGCAATGTCGTCCCCCAGGCGGAACGCCTTGGAGTTGGCCAGGTAGTCGATGCCAAAGGCCACGTTGCCCAGCGTCTCGCCCTTGATGTGCATGGTTGGCGTTGGCCTTCCACAGACCAGCGCCGATGAAGACGCTCTTGTAGCCGTCGCGGAACAGGTCGTCGATGGTGATGGTCTTGCCGATGGTGGTATTGGGGCGGACGTGGATGCCCTTCAGCTCGAGATGGTGATACTGGAAATCATCCAGCACGCTGTCGGGCAGGCGGTAGTTGGGGATGCCGTACCGCATCACGCCGCCGATCTTATCCCGGGCATCAAAAATGGTGATATCGTAGCCCCAGCGCGCCAGTAGCACGGCAATGGTCAGGCCGGCAGGGCCTGCACCCACCACGGCGGCTTTCATGCCGTTCTTGGGGGCGGGGCCCTTGGTCATCTTGTTGGCATAAGTGGTGGAGATATAGTCCTCGATGATGGAGAAGTGGACGGGGTCGTGGCTGGGCATCCGGTTGCGGATGCAGTGGCCCTCGCACTGGTTCTCGTGGTTGCAGACCAGAGCAGACCGTGGTCAGGGGTTGTTCTCAAACAGCATCCGGCCTGCGGCATCCAGCTCGTTTGCCTTGAGCAGACGGATGACCTCGGGGATGTTGGTGTGGATGGGACAGCCCTGCTGGCACATGGGCTTTTTGCAGCCGAGGCAGCGGTTGGCTTCGTCCAGAACGTGTAATGCCATGGAGTTCCTCCTCTTGTCCCACAGGCTGGGGACGCTTCGTTGTATCCAATACTATCATTATGATACACCGAACCGCTGCCGGGATACAAGTGTGGAAATGTAAAAATTTCAGGAGAAAATTTTGCTATTTCGTCAAAAAGATAATTTTTTGACGAAGTGCACCCCCCATCGGCTCCGGCTTTTTACGACACAGCGCGCCAAAATCACAGGCCCGCAGCTGAGCGTCCACCACCGCCCGGCAGGGGGCGTTCTGTTCGGCCAGCCGTGCAAGGGAGTGGGATACCGGCAGTGCGGCAGCCTTCAGGAGGGGAAGGGCATCCTTCTGCGCCCCCAGCAGGTGGAGATAGGGCGGCAGGGCGGGGAAGGCATCGGCAGAATAGCCCAGAGCGGCATCCATGGCCAGGCGGCGCATCCGTGCCCGTGGATAGCGCACGGTGGTCAGGCTGTCCAGCAGCTCCGCATGGGTGGTGCTGGAACGCACGGCGGCTTCCAGCCGGTGCTCCAGACCTTCCGAAATGCCCCGCACCTGGGCAAACGGCGCGGTTCCTGCGCACCGGCTGCGCAGAAGCGCCAGCTGACAGCGCTGGGCGGCCGCAAGATCGGTGTACTGCCCGGCGGCATAGGCTTCCCGGTAGAGCGGCAGGACTTCCGCCGGAACATAGGGAGCCGCGGCATCAGCTCCGCCGTTCTGCCAGAGCGTGCGCAGGGCGCTGGCACTGGCAAACTGCCCCCCTGTTTCGGTCAGGGCCTGCCCATGACCGGCACCCTGCCGGGGCAGGGGAATCGGCACCAGAGAAGCCCCCAGCTCCAGGATAGCCTTGCAGTATTCCACGGCCAGATTGTTGTTGGGCTTGTCCAGCAGGGCGGCAAGGCCGGTGCCCGGACAGACTGCTTCCACCGCTGCCTGCCGGGCTGCCGCAAAGCTGCGGGCCCCGGCGGCAAGCCGGGCTTTGAGGGCGGTGCGGTATTCCGCGCCGGAGAGCACCCGGGCGGCTTCCATCAGAAGCGCCGCATCCGGGGTCTCGGCTCCGAACACCAGAGCGCATCGCACCCGGCGGCGGCCAGCAGCTGCACCCCGGCCCGGGCAAAGCATTCCGCCCCGGAACAGGCATAAGGGGCGGGCAGGGCGAACACGAGGTCGGCCCCGCAGGTCAGCGCAGCCTGCACCCGCACGCTTTCGGGCAGCAGGGGCAGCGCGCCCCGCTGGGTCAGCCCGCAGCTCATGGCCACCGCCACCCGCCGGGCACCCAGTGCCTTTGCCTGCTGCAGCTGCCAGGCGTGGCCGTTGTGGAAGGGATCGTATTCGGCAATGATCCCGGCGAGCTTGTACATTGTGAAATTTATATCGTTCATACAGAAATAACCTGTGTCTCTTTCCATTTGTGGGCAGGGTGTACAAAAAAGCATGGATACTTTGTGGAACCCTTTGCCCGGTTGCGGCTTGAAAACCCTTGGAACCTATTATATAATATTTCTAGGAATCTGTAAAATTCTGTCCGCATCTGCGAACCGAAAAGAATATGGAGGCACAAGAAGATGAAAGTTCTGGTTATTAACTGCGGCTCTTCTTCCCTGAAGTATCAGCTGATCGATATGGACGGCGAGAAGGTGCTGTGCAAGGGCCTGTGCGAGCGCATCGGCATGGAGAGCAGCATGATCACCCACGAGGCCAACGGCCACAAGGCCACCACTCCCGCCATCTTCCCCACCCACACTGAGGCTTTTGCTGAGGTCGTCAAGAAGATGACCACCGGCGAGGGCAAGTGCATCAACGATGTCAAGGAGATCGGCGCCATTGGCCACCGCGTCGTCCATGGCGGTGAGAAGTTTAAGGCCAGCTGCCTGATCACCGACGAGGTCATCAACACCATCCGCGAGCTGAGCCCGCTGGCTCCTCTGCACAACCCCGCCGGCATCCTCGGCATCGAGGCAGCCCGCAAGGTCTTCGGCAACGTCCCGATGGTCGCTGTCTTCGACACCGCTTTCCACAGCACCATGCCCCCGAAGGCTTATATTTACGCCATCCCCTACGAGTACTATGAGAAGTACGTTTTCCGCCGTTACGGATTCCACGGCACCCGCCACAAGTCTGTTGCATACAAGGCTGCTGAGTATCTGGAGGAACCCATTGAGCGCCTGAAGCTGATCACCTGCCACCTGGGCAACGGTTCTTCCATTGCTGCTGTGGACCAGGGCAAGGTCGTGGATACCTCCATGGGTATGACCCCGCTGGCCGGCCTGATGATGGGCACCCGCTGCGGCGATCTGGACCCCTCGGTGGTCAACTACCTGAAGTATACCCTGAACATCACCGGCCACGAGCTGGACGAGATCCTGAACAAGAAGTCCGGCCTGCTGGGCATCTCCGGTGTCTCCAGCGACAAGCGCGATGTGGAGGAGGCAGCTGCTGCAGGCAACAAGCGCGCACAGCTGGCTTCTGACATGCTGAACTACCAGATCAAGAAGACCATCGGCAGCTACATTGCCGCCATGGGCGGCGTGGATGCCATCGTCTTTACCGGCGGCATCGGCGAGCATGATGCTGCTGCCCGTGCAAAGATCTGCCACCACATGGATTGGCTGGGGATCCGCATCGATACCGACAAGAACAAGCACATCCAGGGCGATGTCTGTGAGATCACTGCCTGGGGCGCAAAGGTCCGCACGCTGGTCATTGCTACCGATGAGGAGCTGATGATCGCCCGCGACACCAAGGAAGTTGTCGAGAAGTAAGCCGTTCGTATTTTTTACGCGGTTTTTACAATGCAATAAAAAAGGGAACGCGCTTCTGAATGGGGGGCGCGTTCCCTTTTGCTGTTTTCCGGGGCGCAAACCCTGTCTAATTGGGGCCGAATGCACAAAAAATGAAGCCGAAGGTTTGTTTTTTTTGGTTGACAAATCAAAAAAAAGAACGGTACAATAGAGAAGTCCTCAACCAGAGGATGTTCTATCATTCAAGCCCCTGGTAGCTTACGATCAGCGCGATGGTCCCGAAAAACCAAAGGTATGGTTACAATCCTTCCGTGGGCAAGAACTAAACAAAGAGGAGATACTACTATGTTCGAAGACAAGACTTTAGTTTGCAAAGACTGCGGCAAGGAGTTTGTTTGGACTGCTGGTGAGCAGGAGTTCTACGCATCTCGCGGCTTTGAGAACCAGCCCCAGCGCTGCAAGCCCTGCCGTGACGCTCGCAAGAACGGCGTCCGTGGCGCACGCAGCAACGGCGGTGAGCGCCAGATGTTCGACGCTGTCTGCGCAGCTTGCGGCAAGGCTTGCAAGGTTCCTTTCCAGCCCCGTGAGGACCGTCCGGTCTACTGCTCCGACTGCTTCGCTCGCATGAAGCAGAACTAAGC
>VOFJ01002092.1_pt1 | contig 25518 bp, 42 predicted proteins | sample 5384081 | NCBI WGS metagenome assembly VOFJ01 (sample SAMN12384729, study PRJNA508395) | human gut metagenome | isolation source: healthy gut I | host: Homo sapiens | reverse complement strand
ATCAGTATACCACGTTCAGTTACGTATTGCTTATGCCCCTTGGACCTTCTGTATCCTGACCTTCGGCTGTAAGGTCAACCAGTACGAATCCCAATCAGTGCGCGAGGCATGGCAGCGCATGGACGGTGCGGAGACGGACGCGCCCGCCGAGGCGGACGTGATCCTGCTCAATACGTGCGCCGTCACCGCCAATGCCGTGACCGACGCACGGCAGGCCGTACGCCGCCTCCAGCGCGAAGCGCCCGGCGTGCCCGTCGTTATCGCCGGGTGCGCCGCCGAAGTGGCCCGCAAGCAGCTTGCCGCCCTGCCCGGCGTGCTCCGCGTTGTGGAGCAGGATCATAAATCCCGCCTGCTCGACGCGCCGCCGCTCGTCCTCTTCGCCGAGAAGGCGGCGGGAAGCGCAACGCCGTTCCCTTCCTCCCCCGCCGAAGCCGCCGCCCGCGCCGCCACGCGCGACCGTACGTTCCCGCCCTTCCATATCGACGGATTCCGCCGGGCCCGTCCCGTACTCAAGGTGCAGGACGGCTGCTCGCACGGGTGCGCCTATTGCGTTGTCCCCTTGACGCGCGGCCCGGCCCGGAGCCGCCCTCCGAAGGATTGCCTTGCCGAAATGCGTCGCCTGCTTGAGGCGGGCTACCGCGAGATCATGATTTCCGGCATCAACCTGCGCCAGTACGCCATGCGTGACGAGGGGTGCCGGGATTTTTGGGATTTGCTGTCCTATCTGGACCGAGAACTGGCTCCGGAGTGGGGGAGCGGCGCCCGGCCCGATCCGGCGCGTTTCCGCATCAGTTTCACGTGGCGGTGCACTTAACTGGCTCTTGGTATAAGAAATTTTCTGGCCTTCCATCGTCTTTTTATTTCCCGAATTTACGGTTCAATCCTTCAATTTCCTGAATGACCCGTCTCGCTTGCGCAATAAACTGCTGCCCTTCCCCTGGTAGGAACCATTCCCCTCGCTGTCCGCACGAAGAGCTGGATCTGATATTCCTCTTCCAGACTCCGGATTGCCTTACTGATGTTCGGCTGTGCAACATACAAACGCTTGGATGCCGCGCTCACCGAACCACACTGTGCAATTTCAATGATATATCTTAACTCTGTTATATTCATTTTTATCACTCATTCTCAAACATTAATAAAAAGCTGAGTCCCAGAAGAATACAGGAAATCCAGATCGTATGGATTCCAAAATGTTCTGTCAAGTTGCCGCCAAGTCCTGCTCCGATCGCAAATAAAAAAGATAATTCCAAAATAATAAGCGGCCTGCTTTAACTGCTCTGTTTTTTTTTATCCTGAAGATAATGAGAAAACGCTGCCGTGCCGCTTCTTAAGTTTCCGATACACATCGTACTCGCATAAGAATATCCGCCAACTTTGCGGAATGCCTGCACCTGCATCGCACAGGCAAAGGACACAAAAAATCGTCGCTGTCATATTCAGACTGTGCGGAATAAATCCTACGACAAATAATATGACGATCTCTGCAAGCAGAATCCCCTGCCTCCAGTGAAGCCGTCTGGCATATTTATACCGCATCTGGATCTGATCTGCCACGAAAACTCCAAGAACAAATGCTATAAGAGGCAGCAAATATCGTACTCCGGCCTTCCAGTCTCCGGTCATAAAATGCTGACTCATCAATACTACGTTTCCTGTCTGCGCGTTGGAAAAAACTTCATTTCTCGTATTATATGTATAAGCGTCCTGAAAACCTCCTGATAACGCCAGAAATGCACTGTTTATAAATGCCTCTGACATCTGCTTTCCCCTGAAAAAATTCTTACCGACCATGTGTAACACCTCTACTCATCCTTTGTATTTTCAGTTTCCTATTATATAGATGCACATGTCAAAAGTCAATTTCACCGTTTTGCCGGTATATAATTTTATATCAAGAATGCCTCGGCATTCTTCCAGCTGATATATATTCGCAGAGCCTGAATATAAAATTCACTCATCCGGCTCCCACGAATTCTGTGGTGCGTCAGAATTCCAATCTCCATATCTCCTTCTTCTTTTAAAGGTACTGCCACAATATTAGCTCCGTTCAGTTCCTCATCAATGACTCCACTACACACCGTATATCCATTCAGTCCAATCAGTAAATTAAAAAGTGTCGCGCGGTCACGTACACGGATATTCTTCGCACGCTCTGTAGTACTGAATATTTCCTCTGAAAAGTAAAAAAAGAGTTGTGTTCTCCTGCTCAAAAGACAGATATGGGTATGCCTTTAAATCTTCCATCGTTACAGATTCTTTTCCTGCTAACGGATTTGAAGTACTGACGAAAATGTGTGGTTTGGCCGTAAATAAAATCTCAAATTCCAGATCATTTGCCTTGATGATCTTCTTTAATACCGATCCCGGTTAAAATCGTTCAGATACAAAATTCCAATCTCACTTCTCATCTTCGCCACATCATCGATGATCTCATATGTCTGTGTCTCGAAGAGAAAAAATCATAATTGTCCCCGCCAAATTTTTCTTTGATTAGGTCAACAAATGCATTGACTGCGAAAAGAATAATGTTGTGTAGAGACACTAAATTCTTTTTTGCCTCCTGCCTGAAGCTTATAGCGCTCTTCCAAAAGTGATGCCTGCTCCAGCACCTGCCTTGCATATCCTAAAAATATCGCTCCATCCTTTGACACTTCGATTCCCTTATTCGTCCTGTCAAAAATGATAATTCCCATCTCTTGTTCCAGTTCTCTAATTGCTTTTTGTCAGTCCTGGCTGAGAAACAAAAAGACGACGGGCTGCTTCGCTCATAGTGCCTGTCTCCGCAACGGTCGTCACATACCTTAACTGCTGTAATGTCATCACATGCCCTCCTGTCGCTGGTTTCTCAAAAATTTACTTTTTAAAATTGCCTAACTATTGTAACATTTTTTACCTTATAAATATCAATGAAGTTCATTTTTTCATTGACTTTTAGTTCCGGATACCATAAGATATTACTAAGCATTCTGATGACTGACGGATAATTGTGGAGTACCACAGAGGAATCAGAAGTCGTATTAAGCCGACCGTCTGGGCAACATTTATCCTAACGATAGATGTTGTCCTTTTTTAATGCCAGGGGAATAAGCCATAGACCCTGCATGGGTTTTACGCATGCAAGGTCATCTGCCTGGCATGTACTTATCTAGCGACGTGAGGCTTGCATTAGACCAGGGAGGAAATGAAGATGAAAACTGATATCGAGATCGCACAGGAGTGTACAATGGAACCAATCACTGCCATTGCAGAGAAAGCCGGAATCCCGGACGAATACTTAGAGCAATATGGCAAATACAAAGCAAAGATTGACTATAATTTCTTAAAGAAATCCCAGAACAAAGATGGCAAATTAATTCTTGTCACAGCAATCAACCCGACACCTGCCGGAGAAGGAAAAAGACAACCACAACTGTCGGACTTGCTGATGCAATGCAACGTCTGAATAAAAAAGGTTATGGTCGCACTTCGCGAGCCTTCTCTTGGACCTGGTATTCGGAATCAAAGGCGGTGCTGCCGGTGGCGGATATGCGCAGGTTGTACCAATGGAGGATATCAACCTTCACTTCACCGGTGACTTTCATGCGATCGGAGCTGCCAACAACTTATTAGCAGCCCTGATCGACAACCATATTTACCAGGGAAATGAATTAAATATCGACCCACGTAAAATTGTATGGAAACGCTGTGTTGACATGAATGACCGCCAGCTTCGTTTTGTAACAGACGGACTTGGTGGAAGAATCAAACGGCGTGCCAAGAGAGGACGGATATGACATTACAGTTGCATCTGAGATCATGGCAGTTCTCTGTCTATCTAAAGACATTATCAGATTTGAAAGAAAGACTTTCCAAGCATCATTGTTGGTTATACATATGGAAAGATTTCTGAGCAAAAACCGGTAACCGCTCACGACCTTCACGCAGAAGGTGCTATGACAGCACTTCTGAAAAGATGCTCTGAAACCGAAACCTTGTTCAGACACTGGAGCATCAGTACCTGCGAATCGTACACGGCGGACCGTTCGCAAACATTGCTCACGGATGTAACTCCGTAACCGCTACCAAGATGTCTCTGAAGCTTGCTGATTATGCGATCACAGAAGCCGGATTCGGTGCAGACCTTGGAGCAGAGAAATTCCTTGATATCAAATGTCGTATGGCTGGTCTGAAAGCCAAATGCAGTTGTTATCGTAGCAACAGTACGCGCTCTGAAATACAACGGCGGTGTTGCAAAAGCGGATCTGAAACAAAGAGAACCTTGAGGCTCTGGAAAAGGTATCCCGAACCTTTTGAAACATGTAAATAATATCAAAAAATGTATACAAACTTCCATGTGTTGTTGCAATCAATGCATTCCCCCACAGACACAAAGGCTGAGCTTGATCTTGTAGAAGCAAAATGTAAAGAAGTTGGCGTCAACGTTGCACTTTCCGAGGTATGGGCAAAAGGCGGCAAAGGTGGTCTTAAGCTGGCAGAAGAAGTGATCCGCTTATGGTGATGAGCCAAATGACTTCCACTACTGCTATGAGGAAGATACAACGATCCAGGAGAAATTAGACCAGATCGTACAGAAAGTTTACGGTGGAAGAAAAAGCTGTCCTGACACCGGCTGCCCAGAAACAGGCAAAACAGCTCTCTGACCTTGGATTTGAAAATGCCCGATCTGTATGGCAAAGACTCAATACAGTTTAACAGATGATGCCACTAAACTCGGCGCACCGACAGACTTCGAAGTTACTGTACGTAACCTCAAGATTTCCGCAGGTGCAGGCTTCATCGTAGCCCTCACAGGCGAGATCATGACCATGCCAGGACTCCCGAAAGTACCGGCTGCTGAAAGAATTGATGTCGACGCAGAAGGAAAGATTACAGGATTGTTCTAAAATTTCTGCATTCTTGCTACGCCATTAATTAAAGAGGACATATGCAAACTCACCAAAAAAACGGTTCAGACAGTGCATATGTCCTCTTAATTATGCTCGTAAAATTGCAAAAAAAAATTGACTATCGTTCGATACAGCCAGCCATATCTCTTATAATTTACGGCGACTTCAAGACTTCTCACTATATTTATCAATACAAATTTTTTTGTATTCTGTTCTTATATGTTATATCCGTTGAATCTAATATTTTCTTTTTAGAAGAATTTTTGCGATTTCTTCTAATTCTTTTTTTTTGGCATATTGGCTTCTTTTTTGCTTTGTAACCAACCGCGATGACTGCCACTACATTTTCTGTCTCAGGAATATTAAGCATCTCACGAATAGCTTCGCCGTCCCGGATTCCCATGACTAATGTGTCAAGCCCAAGCTCTGTTGCCTTGAGAAGCAGATTCTCATTCTGCAGTCCAAGATCATAGTATCCCCAGCCGTCTCCAGCTTCATTTACCGGATTTCCATCATTATCAAATCCAACGAGTCCTTTTACAAATGTTGTAACGATTAACGCGCCTGCACCTGCTGAATTTTTCTGATTGAATTCCGGCAGACATTTTTTTTTTTGACTGAATTCTGCAACCTTGTCCTCGGATAATACACAATAATATCTGGAAGTCTGTGTATTTTTCCATGACGGTGCAAGACTTGCTGCCTTGATCAAAGTCTCCATCTGCTCTTTCGTTACTTTCTTCTCAGCATCATAATGTCTGATGCTCCGTCTCGTTTCAAATGCTGTCTGTAATTCCATAAAAAGTACCTCGCTTTCTAAATATCTGTTTTATAACAACATTGTCATATAAAGTGGAATATAAGTAATCCCATCTTGATATTTCAAGTCCTTAATCCAAAACTGTGTGCCCCTTCAGAAGATATTCCACTTCTGACTGACCACACAGTTCAAGTTTTTTTGTTATCTTCAATCGTCTTGTCTAGTTAAAATAAAGTGCGCGCTCCTCTACAGTCAGATCCTTAATGACCTCTCCGGCAATGATTAATCCAACGACTGATGGTACAAATGCCACGCTTCCTGGAATGTCACGCCTCTCTGTGCATTTGTGTTTTTCACCCGGAGGGCAGATGCAGTGATTTCTGCAGCTGATAGCCATATCCTCCAGTGGTCTCGTTGGCTTCTCCTCGGAATATACCACTTTCAATTTCTTCACGCCACGCTGTTTTAATTCACGGCGCATAACCTTCGCAAGTGGACACATCTTTGTCTTGTAAATGTCTGCCACACGAAATGCACTTGGATCAAGTTTATTACCAGCACCCATACTGCTTATAATCGGCACTTTCATCTCTTTTGCTTTCATAACAAGTTCAATTTTGGCAGTCACCGTATCTACCGCATCAACCACGTAATCATACTGAGCAAACGGAAACTCCTCTGCATTCTCCGGAAGGAAAAAACATTTTTGTGAACATTTACTTCAATATCTGGATTGATGTCCAACATTCTCTCCTTCATCACCTCTACCTTGTACTTTCCAACGGTCTTACGCGTGGCAATAATCTGACGGTTCAAATTCGTCAGGCACACCTTATCATCATCAATCAGATCAAAATGACCGACTCCGCTTCTTACAAGAGCCTCACACACATATCCACCGACTCCGCCAATACCAAACACTGCGACTCTGGAATTCTTTAATTTATCCATTGCTTCTTTTCCTAGCAATAACTGTGTTCTTGAAAACTGATTTAACATCTGTTGCAGTCCCCTTTTCTTACCATTTCAATAGGTTATCATTATATAAGAAATAAATGTCATTGTCAATTTTTCCAAAAGTTATTCGGCAAAATCAGTTTCTATCCACTTATGAAACTTTTTTTTCTGAGGAATTATAAAAAATAAATATCAACGAACTGACTAACAATAATCCCGGATAGAACAACTTCGGTATTACATCAAATGCTGAAAGTTCATGCCCCATCTCGTGAATTGCAGACAATGCCACCAACATCTGCGCACCATAAGGAATGACTCCCTGTGAAATACAGGAAAATGTGTCCAACAGTGATGCTGCTTTGCTGTGTGTAATTCCATATTCTTCAGACATCTCCCACTGCAATTGGATTTGCCATGACAATAGCCACCGTGTTATTCGCCGTTGCGATATCCATTGCAGCTACTAAAAGCCCCATGCCAAACTGACCGCCCTTTCGTCCACGAAATATCCTGCGTATCACAGACAGCAGCGCCTCAAAGCCGCCATACTCGCGAATCAACGCACACAATGCTGCTACCAGTACCGCTACCATACAAGTCTCAAACATTCCGGAAATTCCAGATCCCATGCTGCTGATCAAATCCACAAAACTTGTCTGTCCTGTCGCAAGCATAATTACAATTCCAGAGAACATACCGATCAAAAGTACGAGAAATACATTGATCCCGATAATACCGCCAATCAGTACTAAAATATATGGAACCATCTGAATCAGATGATACTCATGGTTCACTGCCCCGCCAAGATCCGTGCGCAATGACAATACAAGTATCAGACCTAACGTTACCAATGCTGCCGGAAATGCAATCCAGAAATTCTCCCCGGAATTTATCCCTTCATCGGACAGCCCTGTCCGGTGCACGCCGCAATCGTCGTGTCTGATATAAAAGAAAGATTGTCCCCAAACATAGCACCACCCATGACCGAACCGATGCAGAGCGCCAGATCAAATCCTGAAGCATCAGAAACTGCCGCTGCGATCGGGGCAATCAATGTAATTGTTCCGACTGAAGTTCCCATAGCTGTTGATACAAAACACGCAACTACAAATAACACCGCCACGGAAAACTTGGCCGGAATCAGTGAAAGCATGAAATATGCCACACTCTCTGCACTGCTTCTTCCCACAACTCCAACAAAGCTCCCGCCACAAGGAATATCAACAACATTGTAATAATATTCTTATCTGCCAGTCCCTGCGCCATGATGGACAATTTATCATCAAAACTGACTTCCCTGTTTTGAAAACAGGCCACTAAAATTGCCACCATAAATGCAAAGTACAATTGGAATGTTGTAAAAATCCCATCGGTATCTTCATCACGTATTCAAAAAAAACAATTCCAAGCCCCAGATACAAAACCAAAAATACACCAATTGGCATAAGTGCCTTTGGATTACTCTTTTTCATAATTTCCCCAGTCCTCTCATCTTTTCTTTTTTTCACTATCATAGTCTATTCCATGCCTCCCAGTCAAGTTATTTTAATAGATTTTAACCGTTTACGGTTATTTTTTAATTTTCGGATATTTATCATTGACTTTCACCCGTTTTATAGATATACTAATTTTAACAAAAATATTTCAAGGAGGCGCTGTTATGAAGTCATTAGGGGAAGAATTCAAAGAAAGAAAAAAACGAACTTGGCATTACAACAGAACAGCTTTCCAGACTGTCCGGCATACCGACAGGTACCATCAACAAGATTCTGAATGGCGAGACAAAATCTCCACGCTATGCAACATTGAAGGCACTGAATGATGTCCTTTTTAGAGATATCGATTCCGGTATCGATGGAATCAGAGAGACCGCTGCAGCCTATACTGTTTCTTCCGATAAGAAACAGGGCGAATACACTCTGGACGACTACTATGCCCTCCCGGACGACGTTCGAGCCGAACTCATCGACGGGCATCTGATTTTTCTGGAAGCGCCCCGCTCTGTACATCAGGAACTTATCAGCGAACTATTAATGGACATCGGTTTTTATATTCGCAAAAATAAAGGCCCATGTAAAGTTCTTCCAGCGCCACTTGATGTCCAGCTCGACTGCGATAACCGCACGATGATCCAGCCGGATATTTCCGTAATCTGCCAGCTCGACCGGCTCGTGGAGAAAGGAGTCTACGGCGCACCGGACTTCTGTATTGAGATTGTGTCTCCTTCCAGCCGCAGCCGTGATTACATAAAGAAAGTTTCCAAATACCAGAACGCCGGTGTCCGGGAATACTGGATTGTAGATCCGAAGCGTGAAACTGTACTGTGCTACTACTTTGAAGGCGACGATTATCCTCATATGTATACATTTGATGATATTATCCCTGTTATGATTTATGATGGAAAACTGGAGATTAATTTTGCTGATATAAAAGACAGATTAATCTAAGCATACAGCAGCGTACGCCACAGCGACAATTTAAAGTACCAAAAAATGTGTTTGAAATATCTCTGAAATGTGTTCAAAATATGAAATTAAATAATTTTCTCATATAGTAATACCATAATCGGCATCGTCACAATCGCAAGTAACGTTGTCATAACATTAATTGCACTACTATATTTTGAATTCCCGCCGTATACCTGGCACATCTGTGTAATAGTTGATGCTGACGGCGTAATAACAGCAAGGAATATAACAAGCAGAATTTTCTCACCTTGTGGATGCCATGTAACCAGACCACTGATTTTCAGAATAATCAGTGCCAGCACCGGCACAAGCAACAGTCTTAGAAATGTAACTGCGTATACTCTTCGATTTGTAAATATATCCCGAAGGTTCATACCGGCAATCAACATACCGGTTACAATCATACTTACCAGATAAATCGTGCTTCCCACACTGCACGAAGTGTATCATCTACAATCACCGGCAAATGAATCTTCAGCAAAAACAAAACCGCTCCTATGAAAATTGCAATCATATTGATGTTAAGCACAATCTTTCTCCAGTCAATCCTATCCCCTGAACTGATAATATATTTTCCATGTGTCCACATAAAAAAATCAACTGCACAGCCATGAATACACACCCGTATACGACCCACTCGTCCCCAGTACATAAGTCACAATCGGTACAATCAGATTTCCGGAATTAGAGTAGTATATAGAAGCGACCTCCACTTCATTCAGATGAAATATTTTCCCCATAATCCATACTGCTATCAATAATAAGACTTGCAAAACTACCGAAGCAACCAGCGCAAAAGAAACATACCTTGTACTTTATCCGGTGTATAATCTATCTGAAATGCATTGATCATAACACACGGAATCACAATATATAAGACAATTTTCGACAAAATTTTGCTGTCATCGTCCGTTACAAGTCCCAGCTTCACTATATCACATATCCCATGAGAATCATGAGAAATAATTCGGCAATCTGTTCTGCAAGCAATACACTAATCTGCATAATCGAATTCAAGTCCTTTCTTATCAAGTCTATGCTTTAACCAAAAAGAATTCATACTTATTATAAACTCTTGTGTATGATTCCAAGTACCGTTCTTAATTCTTCCACATCAATCTGTCCTGGTGCAGATACTTTTCCCGCCGCACCAAATGTAAGTGCTGAGCCAAAGACTTCCCCACACATGCGGCTTACTACCCCGGTTCCTGCCATAGACATTGTAATAACCGGGCGGTCTGCATAGCATCGTCTCATTTCTTCCGTAGCAGACAAAAAGTGTCAGAACATCTTCTGTGCTCTGCGGCATCACCGCAATTTTTGAAATATCAGCTCCAAGTTCCTGCATTTTTTTTCGCATACGTGAAATTAATTCTGCCTTCGGAGGTGTCTTCCCTAAAATCATGATTAGAAGCAATCACCTTTACTCCACATTCATGCGACGTTTTTACAACTTTTTCCACATATGTATCCCCGATAAATGCTTCTACATCCATCCATTCACATACCCGCTTTTCGCAATTTTTTTCATTCAGCTCTACATATTCATCTGATTCTATCGCGCGCTCGCCACCTTCCTTCGCGGTGCGAAATGTAAAAAAAAGAATCGGTGTCTCTCCAAGAATATCTCTCAACTGCTTCGCAGCATTTTCCACACTTTCGTAATTATTCACTTCCTCGAACCAGTCCACACGCCACTCCACTACATCTGCTCCTATCTCACAGATATGCTTCGCCTGATTCAAAATCTCGTCTATCGTCTTACCGACAATCGGTACACAGATTTTCGGAATAGCCTCACCGATTGCAACATTTCTTACTACTACAGGTTTCATAATCTAGTCCTTCCAGCTAATATTTGCCTCCAGTATATCACAAATATAAAAAAAGGACACCGTTAATCACTAATGGGGACGTAGTACTTTGACGTTTTGCCACGTTTTTCTACGTCCCCTGTTTATTTTTAACACTTGCAATTTTTCATTTTTTTTGCTATACTCCATAACTGTACGAAATTTTATATAGAACTATGGTATAATTGGAAACGACACAAGTGTATGCTTGATAACGAACAACACAAGTGTCTTTTTTGTACTCTTTTTTAACTAATCACAAAATATTTCAAAGAAAAAGGAGCACCAATTATGCCAAAAAATTTATTTCAAAATGTTATTTTTACACTGATGATGTCATTCCTTATGGTCTATGTAATGATTTGCTACAACATTTCCCTCAATATTGGTGGAATGAGTAACAAAGTCTTCCTTATGGCTTTTGGCGAAATGAAGATCATGTGGCCAGTCGCATTTTTATTGGAATTCTTTATCGTAGATAAGCTTGCCCATGCACTTGCATTTCGCATGGTCACACCAAATGACAGACCGATTGTAATTACACTTGCTATTTCAGCTATGATCATCTGCATTATGTGTCCAGTCATGAGTCTGATTGCAACTGTACTTTTCAAAAATGCTGGTTCAAACATTATTTCGACATGGTTCCAGACCACATTTTTCAATTTTTCCTGTTGCATTTTTCTGGCAGATGTTCTACTGCGGACCATGTATCCGTTTTATCTTTTGGAAAAAATGTTTTCAAATAAAGAGAATGCAGTAGCGAAAAATGTTGTAACAGAATAATTTTTTACTAAGTAATCTTTTATCGTATGCTCGGCAGCTAGAAAAGGTCAGTCTACTGAATCTTTTTATCATATGCCTGGCATCAAAAAAGCGGGTAGTTGGTTAATCATGTTATAATTAACCTCTACTCGCTTTTATTTTCTCTCACCGTTGCTTTTCTTTAACTGTTTTTTATCAATTTCCTCTTTCACCAGCAATGTCGTATAGTATGTCGCCTTCTCCGGCATTTCTTCTACACCGTGATAGATTTTTTCTTCTTCCATTCCACAATTTTCAATCATCCATGCCTCCTGCCCCCCCTGTTCTTTCAGAACTTTCTTCACATCCGACAATTTTGAAGCTGCCTTCATAAGAATCTTATTTCCCGGAAGCTTCAACGCCTCTTTGATATCATAGTTAGATGGAATAATATGAAGCTGCTCGGATCGGTCTGCAAGGCTGTCTCCCAGTTTGGCTGCAACTGCACAAAATGATGGAACTCCATTAATAATCTCTGCATCATATCCACACTTTTTTACAATACGCTGGATATAAATATAAGTGGAATAAACCGTTGGATCTCCAAGTGTCAAGTATGCCACATTTTTACCTTCATCCAGTTTCTTTATGATTTCTTCTGATACTTTTTGATAATTCTTTTCTAAAATTTTCCGGTCTTTCGTCATCGGTGAAGACAGTCCCAGACATTCTTTCTGATCCATATTCTTCACAATTCCAGATGCAATTTTTATAACTGATTGCATGTTCTTTTTCCATCTGCAGGCACTGCGATTACCGGGCAATTCTTAATCGTCTCCCACTGCCAAGTACGTCATTAACTTAGGATCTCCCGGATGAAACGACACCGACACCATATAATCTTCCACTCATTTTTTATAATTCCTCATTCATATTTTTATTCCCACATAATTCTGTATCCAATCAGGGACACCCTGATTCACAAAAAGGGCACCGCAAAATGCAGTTGGGGACGTAGCATTTAACATTTTACTACGTCCCCACCCCATTAATTTTTTAACTTAATATTCTATCCATGAATGCGATAATTCCTGCTTCAACTTCATTTTTTATCTCTGCGTAATTATGGATTTCGTGACGATATCCGGAATATAGTTTTGTTGTTACTGTATGGCCGGTCTGTCTCAGCCAGTTACTTACCTGGTAGACGCCTACCCATATTCGCCGACTGGATCCTGGTCTCCTGCGATGTTGTAAATTGGCAGGTCAATTGGAACTTTATCTGCCCACTTGGTTCCTTTCGATCTGTTCCATCATCTGTATAAAATCATAGATCGAACGATTACTGGTTGGTCTTGTAAATGCGTCAAATGGGTCTTCTGCATGGTCGCGTTGTACATAAGGATTTGCGCAAATCCATTCATTTCCGATACTGATCTCTCCGCACCGCTCGCACATCCAGCCCATCAGTTCTCCTGCAAATTCTGGATTGGATTCCTCGCCATGTCCGGCATCAATTACTTCTTTCAGCTTTTCTCCCACTTCTTTTGCTCCGCGGAAGATTCCGGTTGTACCGCAAATAGTAGCTCCTGTCAGTTCATCTCCATATTTTGCAATGAAATCTCTTGTGATAAAAGAGCCCATGCTGTGACCAAATAAGAAATATGGCAAGTCTGGATATTTTTCACACACGATTCCTTTTAATGTGTGCTCATCTTCCATCATTGTATGCGGACCTTTATCTCCCCAGTCGCCCCATACCTCATTGACCATCGCAGTTTTTCCATGTCCGACATGGTCGTCTCTTTGCCACAATATATCCTGCATCTAAAAATGCAAGAAATCATATGTAGATAACGTCTGGAATGTTCGCCGAATCCATGAATCACCTGAACGATTCCTTCGGCTTACAAGCCGGAACATAAATCCACCCTTGAACCTGATCGCGTCCGTTAAAAGACGCAAATGATACTTCATGTAACATAACGACATACCTCCTTTTATCTGATCCGCACATACATTTTTTATTTTCCGTGCAGTCATACCCCAAGATTTCAGGACTTGCTCAGAAGTCCCGTGGAAGCAATCCGAGTCTGTCTGGCATGTCAAATCCGTCTGACAGACTTAGATTTATTGTTGTTCCCATATAGCATATATCAGATGAAAGTTTCCTTCCACCTGTTCAAGAATGCCTCGGCATTCTCATTCTAATGTTTTTTTATTTCATAATTGGCTTTAACGCCTCAGATAATTTATCTTTTTCAGCCTGCGCCTCCGCAAGATCCTTACCAAGCGTTGTGTAATAAATCTTAATCTTCGGCTCCGTTCCGGAAGGACGAAACGATAACTGTCTCGTTGTTCTCCAGCTTATAAATAAGTACATTTGCAGCCGGAAGACCTGTCTCTTCTGGTTTCTTATAATCCGTAACCTTCACAACTTTATATCCAGCAATCTCCGCAAGTGGCTTGTCTCTTAATCCCTGCATAATCTCAGACATACGATCCATACCACTAAGTCCCGGGAACTCAAAGCTGTCGATCTTATTCAAATAACGTCCATACTCGGAATAAATTTCTTCCATTCTCTGCTTCAGAGAACTTCCGATGCTTCTATAATAAGCAGCCATCTCGCAAATCAACATAGATCCGATAATAGCATCTTTATCACGTACATATGGATAGCCAGATATCCATAGCTCTCCTCAAATCCGAAAATGAAACGGTCAACTTCGCCTGCTGCCTCAAGACCTGCAATCTGATCTCCAATCCATTTAAATCCTGTCAGTACACTTCGAAGCTCTACTCCATAGTGCTCTGCCACTGCATCTGCAAGTGGTGGTGTAGAAACAATGGATTTCACTGCTACCGGGTTCTTTGGCATCGTACCTTTCTCTATACGTCCCTGCACAAATGTAGTCAAGAAGCAGAACTCCAACTTCATTTCCACTGACGAGTTCGTAAGAACCATCCGGACACTTCATTGCAATACCAACACGGTCTGCATCCGGGTCAGTTGCAAGCATCAAGTCTGCGCCAGTCTCCTTTGCAAGGTTCAGTCCCTTCTCAAGTGCCTCGAAAATCTCCGGGTTCGGATAACTACATGTTGTGAAATATCCATTTGGATACTCCTGCTCAGGAACGATTGTGATGTCTGTAATTCCAATGTCTTACAGTACCTGTGTGACAGGAGCAAGTCCTGAACCATTGAGCGGACTATATACGAGCTTCAATCCTGCTGTCTTGCAAAGTCCTGGGCGAACCTGTCTGTCCTCGATTGCATCATAAAGAGCTCTCTTACAATCATCGCCCACAAAACGAATCAGCCCCTCTTCAACGCCCCTGTGCAAATGGCATGTATTTTGCACCAATCAGAACATCCGTTTTCTGGATCTCTTCGTATACGATTGCTGCTGCATCGTCTGTCATCTGGCATCCGTCCGGACCGTATGCCTTATATCCGTTGTACTTTGCCGGGTTGTGGGAAGCTGTTACCATAACACCTGCATTACAGTTATAATAACGTGTTGCAAATGAAAGAGCCGGTACAGGCATCAATGCATCATAGATCCGAACCTTGATTCCATTCGCTGCCAGTACACTTGCCGCATTCTTCGCAAACACATCACTCTTGAGTCGGCTGTCGTAGCTGATCGCTACTGTCTGTGTACCGCCCTGTGTCTTTACCCAGTTCGCCAGCCCCTGCGTAGCCTGACGTACAACATAGATATTCATCCGGTTCGTACCTGCTCCAAGAACACCTCGAAGTCCTGCAGTTCCAAACTTAAGCGCAACTGCAAAACGCTCCTTGATCTCCTCGTCATTTTCTTCGATTCTCGCCAGTTCCGGCTTCAGATCCGCATCCTCCAGATCAGCCTCCATCCAACGTTTGTAATCATCCTGATACATATTCTACCACTCCTGACTCATATTCTTTTTTGCTTCTTTTTCATATGTAAGATGCCTACGGCATCAGATAAGTTAAATATACCATATTTCTGTTATGACATCAATTAGAGACGCTCATTTAGGGACATAGTTTTTAGCAAACTATCCTGGTAATTTTCACTTTTGATTCTTCCCAATCCGACTTGCACCTTTGATAATCAAAGGCTTACCTCACTATTTTTCCATTCTTCAAATAATCATCTATTTTCCGTCTCAAATACATACAATTCACCCTCATATACTAAGATTACATATTTCGCTGTTTATTCAACGCATTAACAATTTCATAAGCGAATCACATGCATCACACCCCACGCCACATCCCTAGCATAAAATTCAATATTTACGCACAACTAAAGGCACGCAGATAATTGTGTGATTTTTCGTCATGACCTGCGAGCATAGCCTGGTTTTCGTAGCTTTGTCCGAGCCTGTCCTTTAGGCGAGTTTGCGTAGAAAACCAGAAATATGCAGCGCAGCAGTCATAGAAAATCATTCATATCTGCGTGCTTTTTAGTTGTGCAACTTATATTAAATTTTATCCTAGATGTATCCCATCAATTTCGGCAGCCACAGGCTTAAGTTCGGGATATATGTTACGAGCATCAGTACTATAAAGATTGCTGCAAAGTATACGAGCAACTGTCTGAATACTGTCTCAATCTGTACTTTACCGACTTTAACACCAACAAACAGTGTTGTTCCAACCGGTGGTGTGATTGTTCCGATACACAGGTTGAAGATCATCATGATACCGAAATGGATTGTTGTCATTCCAAGTGCAGTACATACCGGCAGGAAGATCGGTGTGAAGATCAGGCAGGCCGGTGTCATATCCATAAATGTTCCGACGATCAGAAGGATAATATTGATCAGGAACAGGATAACAAACTTTGTTGTTGCTTACGGAAAGCAGTGCTGTAGATACCAGTTCCGAATATTGGTAAATGCCATAACCCATGACATGATGCTGGATACACCGATCAGGAAAATGATGATACCTGTCATTTCAGCACTGTCCAGAAGAATCTTTGGCAGTTCTTTGATCTTGATTGATTTGTATACAAATAATGACAGAAGCAGGCTGTATACTACGGCCACTACGGAACCTTCTGTTGCAGTGAAGATACCAAAGATGATTCCACCGATTACGATTACAATCAGAAGCAGACAAGGCAGAGCCTGAAGGATGATCTTTCCAGCTTCAGATGCTGTAAAACGTTTTTTTTGCACGGTAGCCTTTTTTCTTGGCAATCACATATACTACTAGCATACAAGCAAGTCCCCAGAGGATTCCCGGAATGTAACCAGCCATGAAAAGTGCTGCTGCTACGGAAGTTCCTCCGCTGACCAGTGAGTATGTGATCATTACGTTACTTGGCGGGATCAGAAGTCCCTGTCGGTGCAGTTGCAATGTTAACTGCTGCTGAGAAGTTCGGGTCATATCCCTCTTCTTTCTCGATTGGTCCGATGATAGATCCCATAGCAGAAGCTGCTGCTGTACCAGATCCGGAAATAGAACCGAATAACATATTTGCAAGGATGTTTGTCTGAGCAAGTGCTCCAGGAGCGCGTCCTGTAATTAATTTTGCAAAGTTAATCAGTCTTACGGCGATACCACCTTTATTCATAATATTTCCTGCAAGAATAAAAGAACGGATAGCAAGCAGGCTGAATACAGAGATACCGGAGAAGATTCTCTGGCATCCGGTCAGTACGGCTACATTCAAATCCATGATTGGAAGAATTGCACATACGGAAGATACACCAAGTGCTACTGCGATCGGCACACCGGCTATCAGCATGATAATCAAGAGGACTAAAATAATCAGTCCGGATACAAGTGCAGTGTTCATAATTATTTCTCCTCCTCTTCTTTTCTCTCGTAACCTTTACACAGATCAACTACATTTAAAATTCCATAAATCGCAATCAGGATTCCGGAAATCGGAACGACTGCATATACCTGTCCCATCATAACTCCAAGGGAAGCTGTCTTCTGAGTCATAGTCAGTCCCATAATGTTAAATCCGCCATAGATCAGTACGATGGCTGCAAATGCAATGACAAGGACTTCCAGCACGATTTCCAACACTTTTTCTCTGTGCAGGTGCCAGCTTGTCTACGACAAATGTCATTCTCATGTGGTCACGTTTTCCGAATACATAAGCTGTTGCAAACATGGCCATCCATGCAAATGAATATGTCAGAAGCTCTTCGGAAATGGTACTCGGGTTATTAAATATGAATCTTGTGATAATCTGATAGCTTCCTACAACTACCATTAATGCAAAGAGGAATATACAAATGGTTCCAACAATTTTATCTAACCATTTTCTGATTGTATGTAATGTTTCCATTTATTTTCCCTCCCCTTCGTATTGTTTGTTATATTTCTGAATATGCTCATACAGATCCTTGATATTCGGATTGTCTTCCAGCATTTCTTTCTGTACGTTCTTTACTTTATCTTTGAAAAGACTGATGTCCGGATAAAGAAATTGAACGCCCATATCTTCTTCTGCTGTCTTCTTAGCGGCCTCTACATCTGTCTCCCAATCTTTGAGCTCTGTCTCTGTAGAAAGTCTTGCAGCTTCCTCAAATACTTCTCTGTCTTCCCTCGCTCATGTCATTGAGGAGCTTGTAGTTTGCAATCAGAACGTCCGGAATCATCTGATGCATCGTAGCTGTAGTATTTTGCAACCTCACCGTGCTTATTATCTGTCAGAGCAAGCTCATTGTTCTCTGCTCCGTCAATAACTCCTTGCTGAATTGCTGTATATACCTCTCCAAATGACATCGGAGATGCAGTGCGCCTAAATGCATTACACATCTTGATACTTGCTGGGCTCTGCTGTACACGCATCTTCAGACCTTTCAGGTCATCTGGTGTATTGATTGCTTTCTTTGCATAGAAGTTTCTTGTACCTACGTTGTACCATGTTACAACCTGAAGTCCTGTATCCTCTGTAGATGCATAAATTTTATTCATGTAATCTGTATCATTCATAGCTGCAAAATAAGCGTCCTCAGATGTAAACAGATACGGCATACTGAATACTTCATATACATCGGCAAATATTTCAAGGTTCGGTGTTCCGGCAATCGTAAAGTCAATCGCACCAGTCTGAGTCAGCTCAATTGCTTTTTGTCTGTCCACCAAGAAGCTCATTTGGATAAAGCTGAACTTCATACTTGTCACCGAGTTTCTCCTCGACATACTTTTTTAAATGTCTCCATACCCTTGTACTCAGGGTGTTCCTCAGACTGTGAAAGAGCCACACGGATAATACGCTTCTTTGAAGAGGAATCCGATTTGCTTCCACATCCCGTTATCAGCATTCCTGCCATGCATACGCAGACAGCTGCACTGACAATTCGTTTCCATTTCATCATCTTTGAGTCTCCCTTTCGATACCATGCTTTTCTGGTTAACTGTTATATTTTTTTTCAGCCTCTCACTCCTTCATTGTGTAAGAGCTTACATTCTGTTATAAAGTATATGTCAAAATCTTGACGAAAGCAAGGTCGTTTTTATTGACTTTTCCGACAAATTATTGTATCTATTTTTGTACAATATCCACAAGTTCTTGGCTGTTTTATTTTCCATTATAGTTTTAGAAGTTTTAATTTTTATTTTTGTGTAAGCGTTTACATCTTTTTGTGACATATAAACTGAATTTTCAAACTTTTAGTACAGATTTCAAACTAAAAAAGATTCCCCCTACCTTTTTGTCGTATGCTTGGCAACAAAGGCAGTTTCGGTAAGTCTGCTCTATTTGGCTGACTTTTACGAAACTGCCTTTCATACTTAGAACTTTGTAAATATGTGAAATTATCAAAGTACTATATCATTCTCTATTTTTTATGTCTTTTTTATTCTTACAACTTACATACGTTGACCGGCTTTGCCGTCAAGATAAGCGGTCACGTTATCGAATACAATCTTTTGCTCTTCTTACCATAGACTCCTCGGAGATAAATGCCTGATGAGGTGTCAATAATGTATTCTTAGCCTGAAGCAATGGATAATCTGCCGGGATCGGCGGCTCCATATCAAATACGTCAACGCATGCATATCCAAGCTTGCCATCATTCAGCGCTTTCGCAAGTGCCTCGTTGTCTACGATCGATTCCTCTTGCACAGTTGATGAAGATTGTGTTCTCATTCATAAGTGCAATCTTATCTGCTGACAGGAATCCTCTCGTCTCTGCATTCAGTGGAAGGTTCAGTGATACGATATCACTTGTTGATAATACTTCCTCTAATGATTTATACTCGATTCCAAGTGCTTTTGCTTCCTCAGACTCACTTCTGTTGTAAGCAATAACTTTAGCGCCAAATGCCTGGAATAATTTTGCTGCCATGAGTCCAATCTGTCCAAGTCCGATAATTCCGACCGTTCTTCCGCAGATTTCTTTTCCGCCAAGGCCTGCACTTGTTCCACCATTTCTTACAAGTCCGTCAGCTTTTTACTACATGTCTTAATGCGTCAATCGCCATACCAATGATAAGCTCGGCAACTGTCTGGTTTGAGTACCCTGCTGCATTACAGATCATAATATTTTTCTCTTTACACTTGTCTGTTCCGATGTGGTCAATTCCTGTAAATGCTACAGATAACATCTTCAGTGCGTCCGCTTTCTCTACAACCTCTGTCGGATACGGATTGTTAGCAATCATAACAATGTCGCAGCCTTCACTTCTCTTGGCAAGTTCTGCCGGATCTGTTGTTTTGGTATCATAATATACGAATTCATGTCCCTTTTTCTGTAATCGGTGCTGATAACTCATCAATAACTTCTTTTGATACTCAATTGGTTCTAATAATGCGATTTTCATTTTTTCACGCTCCCTTTCTGTCTGTATTTTATAAATATTATAACCTCATGTCAATACATGGATATACTAAAACTTAAATACATTTTTATCTATTTTTTCAGGCTTTCTGTAAATCCACTCATAACGAAGCATAATTTTTACTTTCCGGTTCTTGCCATCTCTCAACACTTCAGCTTCAATTTGAAATAATTATGTCCGATTGCCGTAGCCAGTCTGCTATGTGGCTCATAAATCTCTCCTCTCACACCGGTATCTGTGCCGGTGTTATTCCTGTTCTTTTATATTAAAGCCCTGTTTTTTTATACCTGTAAAGTACCTGAAGTAATTTTTCACCATCTACAGGTTTTGTCAGATGTTCATTCATACCTGCTTCTTTTGTCTTTCTCATGTCTTCTACAAATGCATTTGCTGTCATGGCAATGATTGGGATACTTTTTGCATCAGCACGGTCAAGACTTCGAATCGTCTTTGTTGCCTCAATTCCATCCATATTCGGCATCATAATATCCATAAGGATTGCTTCGAGTTCGCCCTCCCGGCTGTTTTTAAAATGCTTCTACTACCTGAAGTCCATCTCTTTGCGACCTCTACGACTGCCTTATCTCCCCCTCTGTCATAGTATGTCCTCACACCCTATAATTATCTCTAATCTACTATTACCACCATTGCTTTTTGCGATATGGATTGCAGGAATATGCAGAAAAAAATATGTTATAATATCATCAGTATTTCTTACAACATTTAATTTCATCAAATTTTTAAATAACAGGTGCATTTTCCCCGAAAATATGGTTCAATAAAATAACACATTTTTTTATTATTGCCAGGAGAAAACTGGCATTTGGAGGTTTTCATGACAAAAGAAGATATTAAATATCAGGCATATATCCAGATATTAAAAAAGAAGAATTAATACCGGCTATGGGGTGTACCGAGCCAATTGCTCTGGCTTACGCTGCCGCCAAAGCCCGTGAAGTGCTGGGCTGCATACCGGAGCGCGTACATATCGGAGCAAGCGGAAGCATTATTAAAAATGTAAAAAGTGTAATCGTTCCGAACACGAATCATTTAAAAAGGAATCCCGGCCGCTGCTACAGCCGGAATCATTGCCGGAGATGCTTCTAAAGAACTGGAAGTTATCTCTGATGTAACAGAAGCACAGACAAAAGAAATGGCAAAGTATCTCGAAGAAACCGAGATTACCGTCGAGCATATTGATAACGGCTGTATCTTCGACATCATCGTTGAAGTATTTGCCGGAAAGGATTCTGCTAAAGTCCGTATTGCCAACTATCATACAAACATTGTAAGAATTGAAAAAAATGGAAAAAAAATCCTTCACTATGTACCAGTTGAAGGTGAAAGCGAAGAAGGACTGACTGACCGTACTTTTTGATGTAAAGTCTATCTGGGATTTTATTAATATGGCTGACATCGACGATATCCGTGAAGTCCTGTCCCGTCAGATTGAGTATAACAGCGCAATCGCCGATGAAGGACTCGCCGGAAATTACGGTGCAAATATTGAACTGTACTTCTTAATACTTACGGCAACGACGCCCGCACACGCGCAAAAGCTCGCGCTGCTGCCGGATCTGATGCGCGAATGAATGGCTGTGAGCTTCCGGTCGTTATCAACTCCGGAAGTGGAAATCAGGGAATGACCTGTTCTCTCCCTGTTCTGGAATATGCAAAAGAGCTACACACTAACGAAGATAAGACTTACCGCGCACTGGCACTTTCCAATCTGATCGCAATCCACCAGAAAACCGGAATCGGGCGCCTCTCTGCTTACTGCGGAGCTGTCAGCGCCGGAGCCGCTGCCGGAGCCGGAATCGCATACTTGTGCGGCGGTGGATATGAAGAAGTAATCCATACTGTTGTCAACGCACTCGCGATCGTATCCGGTATGGTCTGTGACGGAGCAAAAGCTTCCTGTGCAGCCAAAATCGCAGCTTCCGTAGATGCCGGAATACTTGGTTACAATATGTACCTGCAGGGGCAGCAGTTCTACGCCGGTGATGGCATCATCACAAAAGGAATCGAGGGGAACCATTGATAATGTAGGACGCCTCGGAAAAGACGGCATGAAAGAGACAAATGAAGAAATCATTCGGATTATGATCAATGATTAATAAACGGGATTCATCTCAGGTAAAGATTTCAATTGACGAATAGACATGGAAGTAATATCATCAAAAGCGCAGGAAAAACTGTTTCATTTATATGAGCGGATATCCTGCGCTGTTTAGTTTTTACACCAGGGAGAGATATTATGACACAGGATATGACGAAGGGTAAGATTATGCCCATGCTTATTAGATTTACAATTCCACTTATACTGGGAAATCTGTTCCAGCTTACTTACAACGCCGTAGACAGCATTATTGTGGGACATTTTATCGGAAAAGAGGCACTGGCTGCGGTCGGTATCTGCAATCCGGTCACGACATTGGTCATTCTGTTTCTGAATGGTCTGTGCATGGGCGCGAGTATTCTGATCGGCACGTATTACGGGGCGAAAGATTACGATACTCTCTCACGCCAGATCAGTACGACTATGATTTCAGGATCTGTATTTTCTGTAATTCTAACCATTCTCAGTATTGGAATTGCGAAATCACTTCTCAGATTGCTACAGGTAGACGCATCTATTTTGGATATGACGACTTCTTACCTTCGCATCATATTTGTAGGACTTATGTTTACATTTTTATATAATTTTTTCTCCAGTACATTAAGAGCCCTCGGAGACAGTAATTCACCACTGTATTTTTTGATCATAAGTGCGATTCTTAATGTTTTCGGAGATATGTTTTTTTATCATTGTACTGAAAGCAGGGAAGTAATGGCTGCGCTGTTTCCACTGTTATCAGTGAGGCACTGTGTTGTATTTTCTGTATTATCTATGTGCAGAAAAAAGTACCACTCCTTCAATTAGGAAAGAAATGGCTCATTTTCGATCGTTCCCTGTTAAAGCGTACAATTGCATACGGCTGGGCATCTGCAATGCAACAGGCAACTGTACAGCTCGGAAAAATCGGTGTTCAGGCAATTGTTAATACTATGGGTGTGTCTGTTGCCGCTGCATTTACCGCGGTCAACCGGATTGATGACTTTGCCTATACCCCGGAGCAGAATATAGCCCACGCCATGACAGCACTTATGGCGCAGAATAAGGGGGGCGAAAAGAAATGACCGGATGCGTGAAGGCTTCCGATGTGGACTGGTACTGGAGACCATTTACGGCATCCTCATTTTTATTGTCTGTTTTGTTTTTTTGCAAGACATCTGATGATGCTCTTTGTGAAAGATGAGGAAGTTATCGGGCACGGTGTTACTTATCTGCACCTGATTTCCATAATGTATATCTTGCCGGCTATCACCAATGGACTTCAGGGATTCTTCCGTGGAATCGGTGATTTGAAGATTACCCTGATCAGCAGTTTTGTCAATATGGGGCTTCGGGTTCTTGTTGCCGCACCGCTCGTTCTTGTATGGGGATTTGGAATTGAAGCACTGCCATTCTCCTACCTGGCAGGCTGGATTGGAATGCTGGTAGCAGAATTACCACTGTTGATACATACTTACAGAGAATCAAAAATCACCGGCTAATATTTTTTAGGCTATGCAAGCACTGCTTTCTCATTAGCAAATCAGGAAGGACTTCTAGTATAGAATATTTTTTGCGACCGACATTCATGCCGGTCGCATTTTTATATTAGCAAATTTACATCTGCTGTATACTATTTTCTTTTTCTTAGCAACTACTGTAATACCTGCCATTCCTGCACAGGAAACTACAAAGAGTGCCGCGGCGGTTTGCAGGCCTCTTTCTTCTCTTGGCGAGCTCCTTTCTTCCAGCTACGATACTGCGTATAGTTTCCGGGGAAATCACGAATGTCCGCCTGCCCATTGAACACCAACAAGTGGTCTACGACTTTATCCATAAAGTAACGGTCAGCGGCTAACCACAATCACACAGCCCTCTTGAAGTTCTGCGTAAATACTCTTCCAGCACATTCAGAGTGATAATATCCAAAGTCGTTGGTAGGCTCATCCACAATACAAGGGAAGTTAGATTGCGCATCAGTACTGCACAATAAGTACAGGCGGCGGCGTTCTCCACCACTCAATTTATAAACATAGCCATGTTGAGTTTCGGGGTGAAAAGGAAATGCTGTAAGCAATGTGTGCCAGTCAGGTTTCGCTTATCTCCCCCAGTTCTATGACTTCGGCAACATCCTGCACCACATCAATGACTTTCATCTGTTCATCAAACTGCAAAGCCATCCTGCGAGTAATAACCGAAACGCACCGTCTCACCAATATCGATTATCCCACTGTCTGCCTTTACTTCTCCCATCAGGATTTTGATAAAAAGTAGATTTATCGGTACCATTATTTTTCACAATACCCATCTTTTTCATAACGGGCAAGATGTAAGAGAAGTCTTCCAATATCTTCAGGTCACCGAATGATTTGTACACATGGTCCGCCTCAAATATCTTTACTGCCGATATAGGACGCTTTTTCATCCAGCTTCACATTGTCGTTATTGAAACGCTGCTTGGCTACTTTCTCCAATTCGTAGAAAAGCCTCTTCACGATAGCGGGGCTTTATGCCCGCGAGCTTGCGCTTTGGCGCATCCATTCCAGTTCTGTACGATACAGGTTGCTGGCGTGGGTGACCCGGGATACGCGAATCAGGCTGTTGATGACGTGCCTCGTTATGAAAAATCGTCGCCTCACTGCCCGGGTGTAAATCACCTGCAAGAGCTTCCTTGTAGTGCCGACTCCGCAGTTCGCCGAGCAGCAGCGCCAGAATGATCGGGCTGGGGAAGCCGGTAATGATGTACCAGTCCCATGCGGATGGTGTTGAAGAACGCTGCGTTGGAACTTCTTTGTCCTTGAACATCATCGCGAAGTTATTATACCACGGATTACCCGCCCACGGACTGCCCAGAATGCCCCTTACTGATCTTGTAGTCCTTGAAGGCGACCACCAGACCAGTTACGTGGTTGCAGCAATACGTAACCGGAACGAAGCAATGGA
>VOFJ01000219.1_pt1 | contig 25538 bp, 41 predicted proteins | sample 5384081 | NCBI WGS metagenome assembly VOFJ01 (sample SAMN12384729, study PRJNA508395) | human gut metagenome | isolation source: healthy gut I | host: Homo sapiens | reverse complement strand
AATTGTAGCAACCACACCCGAATATGGATCTGTATGGGCAGAAGACGTCGTTCCTCAACGGGTTCCGATCGAAAAAGATAGAGATTCCAGTTGCCGGAAAGAAACCGGAGATCCTTACAGCATACAAAATAATACCCTGGCAATATAACTTATAATAATGAGTATTATGCCTTTCAGTATTACATAACCTTCAGGGACACACCGGGTAAAGCGAATTACTATCAGTTATGGGTGGAAGGAGACATTCAATATATCGACCCCATATTCAACAGTGTAAATTCCACTATCGACGGGACGTTAGGCTATGACGGCGTAGACGGACGGGGCGGTCGTGTATTTACCGACGAACTTATTGATGGAAAAGAATATACCATCCAGGTAAAAGAACTGATACAGGCACATTATAGTGTTCAGGATTTGAAAGAAAGAAGCATTAACTTGTATTCTCTCTCCCGAATCTTATTATCAATATTTGTTATCATTGGAAAAAATCAGTGCCAGCACTCTATCCGGCAGCTTATCTAACATAGGATTGGCCGAACCGCTTCGTGTTTATACCAATGTAAATAACGGCACCGGCATATTAGGAGCCTGCCAGCGTACTAACATAAAGATCAATCTGGGAGATTATATTCCAAAGAAAGAAGATAAATAAAAGCCTTCTCCGGATATATACGGAAGCCAGTATTTCTTATTTCTTCCGATTATTTGTACCCTTTGTTCTGATAATACAAAAGGAACATTCATGTACTTCAAGGATATTATCGGTCAGGAAGAAATAAAAAAACGGCTTATACATTCGGCACAGACAGGTGTCGTCCCGCATGCCCAGCTATTCACGGAACAGGGGAGGTGCAGGCGAGCCTTTCCTCTCACACTGGCTTACGCACGTTATCTGAACTGTACGAACCGGACCGAGACAGATGCCTGCGGGACATGTCCGTCCTGCCTGAAGTTTAACGAACTGGCGCACCCTGACCTGCATTTTTGTATTCCCTATTGTTGCCAAGAAGGAAAAGAAAAAAAAAAAAAACGATTATTTGACCGAATGTTGCGCGGTTTCCTGAAAGACCGTCCCTATTTCGATATAGACGGCTGGCTGGATTATATCGATGCCGGCAATTCGCAGGCCATCATCTATTCGAAGGAAAGTGACGAAATCATCCGTAAACTGAATCTGAAAATATACGAGGCGTCTTATCGCATCCTGTTGGTCTGGTTACCCGAAAAGCTCCATCCGACCTGTGCGAATAAACTTCTGAAAGTAATAGAAGAACCTCCTTTGAATACTGTCATCCTGATGGTATCGGAAATACCGGACCAGATCTTAGGAACGATCCTGTCACGTGCACAGCGAATCAATGTCCGTTCCATCCACCCGGAGGCTATAACTGCTGCTATGATAACACGATTCGGACTGGCTCCGGACGATGCAAAACATGTGGCCCACCTGGCAAACAGGAGTTATCTGAAAGCCGTAGAAGCGATCAGCCTGAGTGAAGAGAACAGTTTCTATCTGGAGCAGTTCAAGGCGATGATGCGTAACTCCTGGGACACGTAACGTCAAAGGGATGAAAGCGATGGCCGATGTTCTTGCCGGCATCGGACGCGAACGCCAAAAAGAACTTCCTGCAATACTGCCAGCATCTGATCCGTGAAAACTTTATGTACCGTTTCCAGTCACCGGACCTGAATTATATGAATATGGACGAATCCGGTTTTGCCGTAAAATTCGCCCCTTTTTGTTAATGAACGGAATGTATTCGATATCATGGAAGAGCTGGCAAAAGCCGAACGGCATATTACCCAGAATGTAAATGCCAAAATGGTCTTTTTCGATTTGTCGCTGCGACTGACAGTTCTAATAAAACGGTAAGCAAAAAATTATTCTAAAAATCCAGCGTCAACAGTAACTAACCGTGAATCAGTTACTGTTGACTGCCGAATAATAAATAAAGCCTAATGAATCAAGCCATCATCTGCCGGAGAATAAGCTCCGATCTCACCGATATAAGCATACGATGAGCGAGAGTTTGATCCTACATAATACATGAAATAGCGTGCTTTCACAACATTAGCACCCCTTGAAAACTGAGGGATATCGACTACATTATCAAATGAATAAACGCCATAATCCTTCCATCCCGGATCCTTACTGTCTGCCGGATCGTTCAATGATTCAGCATAAAAAATCTGATGCGTCGGCTGGGCACCCGCTGAGTCGTCCATACGACGATAGACTTCAAAACTTGATATATTCACCGTTTTCTCCCATATCTACTATAAAATAATGAGGAAAGCCAGAGTATGGATTATGCGAAGTGTGCCATGGAGTATTGATATCGCCATCGATGGTATTCGATGCCCCCCCATCCATTTGTTGCAGCAGCATCGGAACTATAACCAACAATCTTCCAACCGGATTTGTCTATCGGACGTTCATAATAAACCGGTATGTTTCTAGATGTAGAAATAAATGTATCTATGGCACTCCCTTCTGGTATGAAACGTGAGCTGTAACTTATATTTCCCTTCAAATCATACAGGGTAGTTGGTTGGTAGCATCAGCCGGCAATTCCATACGAACCGTTTCATTGGAAGTATCGGTATATTGCAAATCCATACCAATAGCCCCTCTAGCTACTCCTCCCCAATAAATCACCATCGAATCACCTTCCATATCATAACGGGTAAACTCGGTAATGTAACTTCGGTTAGAAAGACTATTCTTATAGTTCTCTCCATAAGAAGATCCGGTAGCTTCAAACTCTAACGAACGATTACCGAATTTATCAAAACTGACTAATTGGAACAGATATCCGCTTTCCGGCATATCATCGAGTATAACAGGAAAAACACCAGTCTTTCCACCGATCTCGACATCGACAGAGTCTTCATAATTATTCAATAAACGCGTAAATTTTCTACACGTTGAGCTTTTTTCATAAATGTCTAATTGAATCGGTTCTCGCCTGCCCGAACACCTACACTATCCACTTTTTTTAGCATAAACGATCTCTCCTTCGTCAAGATACTTGTCAGTAAGATCATTCATATCCGTACATGATTGGCTGGCAATTGCCAATAGCATCAGTAATACAAAATATACTTTATTGAATTTCATAAACTGTTCTTTTTTATAATTATTGATATAATTCGGATCTGTTGTCTCCAAACACAAACAGCTCTCCAATCTGGAAATTATCGCCGCCTGCCCAAGTCCTGGTAACTTTATACGAATCCATCGAACAGGTGGAACATCCAAGGGCATAATAAAATTCTCGCCGGATACAAGAGCTACATCATCATCTTCCGAAGAATGCTGACCTAAAGGAAGCCCTGAAGGCTTTTACTGATTCGAAAGTACCCAACAATGTCCAACTATCCCAATTACCTGTAGGATCTAAATCCGTAGCACCATAAACTTCAAACTGTTTTAGGTTTCCTTCAGAAAAAATATAGGCATCTCCACGTTGATAGAGCAATAAACGACTGATCTTACCTACCGCACCTAAATCAATAGTAATCGATTGAGGCCAAATCCCTGTTCCACCCGGCGAACTAAATCCATTATCACCCGGACCATAAATACCATCCATATACGAGACATCCCCCAACCTACACCTTCACCAATATCGTTCGGTAATTTAGCATCGGACCATTTAGTCTTATCGAATGAAGTTTCGAACATAGGTGTCAACTCTTTATAAAGCGTCGGACTGACATTTCCCCCAGCGATCCTTCACGTAGATTCCAAAATCCATTGGAATAGTATCCAACCCACGAGCAGCTCCACTACCCTCTATAACAGTCGTATAGAACGTTTCCAAAGGTTGATAATCTCCATATTCATCTTTACGTACAATATGGACTGTCACCTCATCCCGGTTTGTATTAGTCCATTGTCCTTGTACACCACCAAAGTCCTGTACTAAATCAAGTGTTTTTACCGATCGTCAGTACAGGAGGTTCTTCAGGATTCAGTTACTTTCACAGGGGCAGATTCATTACGACTCCGATCCACTGCAATAAGCGAAACCTCACGCGGTTCCATATCGCCAAAACCTACTAGCTTAAGTGTATCTGTATAAAGGGAACTTTTTGGCCTCAGCCATACCATCCTTCAGTTTATAAACCGCTTTAACATAAAGTAAATCTTCATCATCCGGTAAAGTATAACTAAGAATAGCCCTCCGGGAATATTTTTTACATTCACATTCGAGACAGCCCCCGAGCAATAGAATCTATAGGTTGCTGCCCTATTGGAGATTCACTGCATGACCAAGTAATCAAACCTAGTGTCATGGCAGATAGTATAATCTTATTTTTCATATTCATCATTATTATAATGTATTAGATATTGAATTTATTACCAACCGTAATTTTGTACAAGATTTTTATTAGTAATAATATTCGTCTCCCGAATAGGCATAAAATAATCTTTCACTGTTACTTTTACAGGAACTTCAGCAACATTCTGCAATTTATAAAAGTCTTCAGGTGTCTCACCTAAGATATTCCACCCCTGAGGCTGTATATTATAAGTATCGATCTGTTTCCAACGACGAATATCCCAATAACGTTTGGATTCAAAAAGCAAACTCAACCGTTCTTTCATCATGGATAATATTGCGCAAACCTTCTTTTGTCGTCGGTTTAGATGGGTCGGTAGAATATTTACTCCATGAATCTATTACCCCTCCAATCCGGCACGTTCACGGATTCGGTCTATGTATTCATATACTTCCGCCGAAGGACCCGAATATTCATTCAATGCTTCCGCATAAAGCAAATAGAGATCAGCCAAACGAATAACAGGAAAAGGATAATACCCGGTTCTGCAATAGTACTGTTAGTAACACCGTTTTTATAACTAGCCATTTTCTTAGGAGCATAACCGGTTATAGAATAGGAACTACCCCCTTGATAACCGGACCACCCCAAATTTAAAAAGTTAGTATAGTTACATGACTCAAAGTCATTTTTCCCATTTCCGTAGTAAATTCCCTGATCAAAACCTATGCTGGCATAAAAACGAGGTTCACGGTTGTTGTAATGCATATAACAAGTACGTTGTCCTTCTTTTCTACAAAATATTTCTCATCGCCGGAAGATGGTTCCGAACGTAATTCATGGGGTTTGTCATACCATCCCTCTTTGTTCCATTGTTTATCTTCATTCATAGGTACACCATTGGATGTATAAAAAACTTTCCACTGTTTTAATTGTCGGAGCCCATTGAGCACTAATCGTATTGATTATTCCAGCATCAATACGTACAACACGAGGAGTCGAATGATAGGAACGATCCCTGCATTGACTGTTTGTACCTCCCCATATCAACTCACAGTTCCAACGTTCGCAAACGACCTGACGCAACATGGTCTGTAATTGGAGCACAGGATGCTGAGTCACTGTGATCGGCTCAATTTCCGTATACAGTTTCTTTCCGGCGCCATGACAAGCTTCTATCGCTTCTTTACAAGCATCTGCAGCAATTTTCCATTTTTCAGGATCATACGTTTGATTAAACAAGACTGTCCCGCGATTATCTATCAGTCCTGCCATTTCTGTATTACCATTGAACAAAGGACTGGCAGCCATTACCAACATCTCTGCACGAACAGCCAAAGCTATCTGTCTATCAACGCGACCGCCTTCAATACTCATAACCATGTCTTTATAATCCGGCAGATCAGGCAAAGCTTCCAAAAATCAGATCATTTACATAAGTCACCACATCATCCACTTTATCACGATAAACCGCAACCTGTTCTGGTGAAGCAGAAACTGGTAAGTTTTCGTCTATAATAGGTACAGGACCATAACATTTCAACAAATAATAATGATAATATGCCTTTAGAAATTTCACTTCAGCAACCCAACGAATACGTTCTGATTCTTCCAGATCAACCGTATTAGCAATATTCTCCAGAAAAATATTACAATCACGGATACCAACGAATAAGCCTTTACCACCTTGCAGACCATCCCAAAAATTCAAGTAAGGATCATCCAATTTTTTGAAATCCGCGTTGTAAATAAGAAGATGTAAACGTTGGAAATACATGTGATGCTATCGGATAGAACTGCCATGTCTCGTCACCACCGTTAATCGCCGGGTCATTAAATAAATCACCCCACTGCGGGCGATAGCTATAACAAGTATATAAAAACTTTTTCGGCAGCAGCTCGATTCGTAAAAAGCCGACTCAACCGTTGCAACATTATCCGGCACTAAATCCAGATAACCGTCACACGAAGTAAATCCCTGTAATAATGCTGCAAACATTAATATTTTATAGAATGTTTTCATGTAAACTAATTTATTGATAAATAAAATCCACTAAGATAAAATTTCGTTACCTCTCTCATTAGAAAGAGATCTGAGCTCCCAAATTGAATACACGCTGAACCGGATATCCTAAACCATTTCCACCCATTTCAGGATCCCACAATTTGAAAGGACTAAATGTAAAGCAGGTTCGTACCGCTGAAATAGATACGAAAGTTCTTTACAAAGACTTTTTTAGTACATTGGTCGGAACTGGTATATCCGAACTCCAATGATTTCAAACGCAAGAATGAACCATTACGCATAAACCAGGTAGACGGTTTCTGATTATTCTCTACAGCTTCATAAGATAAACGTGGCCACAAAGCATACAGGTTACGATTATCTTCAGACCAGTGATCATCTGCATATGCTTTTAACAAAGCATTCTGTCCGTTGAGGAAAGGTAGAGTTCCGTTATCCGTTGATGTGTCGATCCAAAATGATTCACGAGCCAAGCCCTGGAAGAAGAAAGACAAATCCCATTGTTTGTATCCTCCGGACAGACCGAAACCATAAACAATTTCCGGACTAGTCGGATAACCCATCGGTACCATATCCAATTCGGTAATCTTACCATCGTTATTGATATCTTTATATTTGATATCACCAGCCATATAATTACCAAACTGAGTCGGTGAATTACGGATATCTTCTTCATCTGCAAATAAACGTTCAGCCACATAACCGAAATTCTGATTCAGGGAAGTCCCCAGTTTCGACTTCCAGGGGGTACTACTGTAGTCAGGTTCTTCGTAGGCAGTAAACTCACTGGTTGCATAAGTGAAATTAGCCATCCCCGTCAACCAGGCATCATTATTAATCATATGGTTATAGTTCAACGACAGATCAATACCACTACTTTTAGCTTTCCCCACATTAGCCATTACATCAGCCTGAAGCCCCATAGTTGTAGGAATAGAAGCACGTGACATTAAAATATTCCAACGGGATTCCATAAAATAATCCGCCTGCAATTCCAATTTGTCAAACAGACCTAACTCTACACCCAGGTTTGTTTTTCGGGCAGTCTCCCAGGTTATATCCTCGTTCGGGTAACGAGAGAGATCGAAACACCATTCAACGTACGTCCTCCAAAATTTCCATAAGTACCCGAACGACGATTGCTTACCATCGCTATTCATATTTACTTCCGAAATATAGAAAAACGATCTTCAGGTCTACCAATCGCATCGTTACCGGATAACCCGTGAGTAACTTTCAGTTTCAATTTATTAATCGTTTTCTTCAAAATCATCATTCCAGAACGCTTCACTAGAAACAAGCCAACCAAGTCCCATTGAAGGAAAGAAACCAAAAAACGTTCCTTTTTTGCAAAACGTTCGGAACCATTATAACCGAAGTTTGCTTCAAAGGAAGTAACGCGAATCATAAGCATAAGTAGCACGACCGGCAAAATTCACATTGCGTGAAGGCAATGAAAGTTGTAATGTATTGGCGTCGGAGTTAGGGATTGACGAAGTGTGAAAACCAACATAGCACCAACAGCATGCTTTTCATTATAAGTTTGACTCCAATTAGTAGCCGTTTCAAAATAAGTTGTAGAACTAACTACTTTATTCATAAAGAACAAAGTCTAATGTTTCACGTCCATCCTGTTCGTTAAGGGGGCCAAAATAGGTATCCTCCAACTTATTATAGGAACCTATTCTATAGAAGAACAATTTTATATTGACGAGATACATCAAAATAACCATATCGATTTGTATTAAACATAGCACGAAGAGACAATCCTTCTGTGATAAAATCCAAATTCTGCTTCAATTCAAACTGAGCCGCCATCTGTGAGGTTTGCGTATCCTTATATCCTTTCAACATATCGGCATACGGGTTATTATACTGTCCCTTGTCTGCATTACCGAATAATATATGTTTGGTATACTGATTTGCTTCATCAGCCCGGATAAGAAGGGGCGAACAAAACAGGGGTTAGTTCGCATTACTTTTGCGTGAACAGCTGATCACCACCATCTATCGGTCCGGTATAATCATCAAATGCACCACTTTAGCTTCTGTTGTTTTTACATTGATATTTGGCAACATATATCGTTTTCAGGTTGACCATTATTGAAACTTCTCTTTTTATCGACATTCACCCTTATCCGAAATATAACTACCGGCAATATAATAACAGCAACTTTACCACCACCACTTACGTTTAAAGTTGGCAACGGTAGTTGAATGTATTTTTTTCTTGAATAGTTCATTATACCAGTCCGTAGCCGGATAAACGTACGGATTCACACCGGCAATCGTATTATCTATCTTCTGCTGCGAATAAGGTAGTGCTCCCATCGGATTACGTGTCAATACGGCTTCATTATGAAGGCGCGTATAAGTGATCGGATCGGCCAGTTCCACCATTTTTGTCGGTTGCGACATGGAACCTTCAACCGGATACTTACCTGGGCGGCCCCTTCCGCTCCTTTCTTTCGTCGTTACCAAGATAACACCGTTAGCACCACGAGAACCGTAAAGAGCTGTTGCTGTGGCATCCTTCATAATAGAAAAAAGAAGCGATATCATCCGGTTGAATACAGGGGATAATTCTGGTAGTAACCTCATTGTTATCAATAAGAATGAGAGGATCTTTTTTATAACCGAAAGTTGTCACACCACGAACAAAAATTCAGCATTATCTTTTCCGGTTCGCCACTTCGTTGATAGGCTATCACTCCGGACAGACGTCCGGCCATTGCCGTAGTCAGGTTACTGGAAGGAACTTTCAATTCCGATGGATTCAAGGTTGTAATGGATCCGATAACGCTTTCCTTCTTTTTGTTTAGCAAAAGCAACGACGGTCACTTCCTCCAGTTCATCCGTTTTGGGTTTCATCGTAATTACAAGATCCTTCTTATCCCTTTGACCGTTATAATCTGATCTTCCATACCCAGATAAGAAACAGTTAGTTTCTCACCGACCGAAACACTGATCACAAATGATCCGTCGATATCTGTGGCCACACCTCTCGTACCACCTACAAGAACTGTATTTGCACCGAAGAGGCTCTCCCATATCATCAATTACTTTTCCTTTTAAATTGAAGGTTACCTGACTCTGATTCGGAATAATCCCACTTGAAGCCGATTTGTCCCTATCTACTCCTACATTAACCGACGCAAAAGATATTGTATAACTAAAAACACATAGAATAGTTTAGGGATACAGCTTTTTCCTTTTATATTACTGCATATAGATTTATTCATTATATTGATATTAAGTTTAACAATTAAATATGTTAATTACTGATACTATTGAATAGGTTCATTTTTTATGTCTTCATAAGCTATTTTATTTATGTTACTGACTCTTAGTCCCTTGTGGAACTATGTTAATATCAGAAACACAAGGCAGAAGACATGCATTGTATATCAACGCATTAACAATTTAACACACAGTTAACACAAAAGATTCCGTGGATTACATATCTGTTTTCAAGATGACTTTTTGAAACTTAATTAGGGATAGTGCCAGTTTTATTATATTAAATATCATTTTTGTAACTTGTAATTTTTATTTAATACGGATATTTGTAACAATTAACAATCCGGATTAAATTAACATAGTTCCACAAGAACTGAGGACACCTTTAAATAACAAATATGAAATTGTGAAAAAAAATATGGCAAAAAGAGAAACCCGCCATATCTGTAAAGAGATTGCATTGTAAAGAGATGAACCTTTCTTTTTTATAATGAGAGAGTAACTTTTCCCCTCTCGAGAGGGGGAGGGGTGTTTAAAGCAAGTTACAAACTATCGGCAGACTTTCCAAAAAAGTACCTATCTTTAAAATGTAAAAAACATATATATTTTTACAGAGGATAAACTATAGCTTCTTACTCCTCCAATTTCTTTCCACAAATAAAAGAATGCAATAAACAGCATCCCATTATAAAACATATTCCGTTGTCCAGCAAACAGCCACATCGGCATGCAACCAGACACCGACCAGAATGTATAAGATACATATACAAAAAATACTTGCCATATCGATCCATAATGCAACCTGTGTGTTCCCTGTTCCCGAAACGCTGAAGAAATAAATAAAAAAGCAGGAACCGCCAATATATAGGAAGAAAGCATGACCCAAAGGGACGGAACAGAACTTTGTATCAAGTCCGGATTATCCGTATAAATACGCAGTACCAAATCCGGAAATAAAGCGATCAATATCCCTAACGGCAACACAAAAAAGTAACAAAAGCCTTATCATCCGCCCGCACAATCCCATCATCACCTGGTCTGACTTGCCGGAACCGATCAGGTTACTCACCAGTGAATCCTCGATGTGGAAGCAAACGCATTGACAAACATAAACAGGAAAGACGAGATACTCCGTACTACATTCGTTATAGCCAGCGGACGTTCCCCTGATGCTCCATCACTACAAAAAAAAGATAAACCAACCGACAAACGCGATACCATGTTGCACCATTATCCAGATCGATACATTCAATATTTGTTTCAACATCCGGAAATCAATTCCGGTAAAGCTGAACATTCCATACTTCTTATAATCGATCTTCTTCCAAGTATAAATGATAAAGAACAACACCGACACCGCCTCAGAAATGGAAGAGGCGATCGCCGCTCCGGCAATCCCCAACAGCCGGAAATCCGAACTTCCCGAATATCAGGACATAGTTCAGCATTACATTGGCTAGCACCATCACGACAGAGTTGGCCGTCAGTATCTTAGTCTTGGTGATACCGACATAAAACGCCCTGCACATCCCCGCTATGAACGAGAAGAAGAACCCATCAACCCGCCAGTCGATATAACTCATGGTCGCCTGGTAAAACCTCATCCGAGCCGATCAGCTTCCGGAGAATCACCGGTGAATAGAAATGGGAAACCGTAAATAAGGTGGCAGCAAGCAATAACAGGAAAAGTGCTCCCTGCATGAAAACCGGTCCGATCCGTGGGTATAATCCTGTGCTCCGTTGCGCCGGGCAATCAGAACCTGTGCTCCGACGCTAAAACCGAATCCCAGCATATAAATAACAAGGTAATAGACTCCCGCCAATGCCGACGCTCCCAACTCGACTTCTCCTACCCGCCCCAAATAGGCCGTATCGGTCAACCCGATCATGTGCTCCATCAGCAAACTGATGAGTACAGGATAGGTAATCTGCCAAATTTGTTTATTCGTAAATTGCATAATGGATATTCAAAAAAAGGGATGCAAAAGGTAGTAATAAGAAGTTTCCCATACAATATAACCGTTAATTATCCGTTTATCATTTTGTCACTACTATACCATCTAATTCGGATTACTATACGGGATATTTGAAAATAGTATACCGGGTAATATTTTTTAACGTATTAAAAAAGACAGAGAAATCAATTAATACATAACATAAAGATAAAAACAATGAACTTCAAAATACTTCTGACATTCCTTATGACTATCAGCTTTTGCAGCTGTAACGGACAAAATACAAATGCAAACAATATCACGACAGCCACTCCGATGCCGATCAACCGGTTCGACAAAGCATTGTTCCAGCTAATAAACTCCGACGATACGACGCTCAACCAACAGCTATTGAATCAATATCCGCTGATGACAGAGATTCTGGGTAAAGGTATCCCTGAATATGCAATCGCCGGAGATGCCCGGCTTTTTTCAATAAACTGGAAAACTTTTACCCGAACCGACCCTGAAAAAATCTTTTATGCGGATGCAAATCAAAAAATATGATTCGGTCACAGAGACAGAGCAATCGATCGGCAACGCATTCGCCTGGATACATGAAAATTCCCGGCCATGCAAATTCCGGCTTTGTACATGCACGTTTCCGGATTCAACCAGAACGTATTGGTCGGCGACAGTCTGTTATCACTCTCCATCGACAAATATATGGGAGAAGATTATCCGTTGTATCAGGACTTTTCTATGACTATCAACGCCGTAAGATGCAACCCCTCACATGTGGTTCCCGATTACATCGCCGGCTGGCTGATGTCCGAATACCCATTTAACGGCAATGAAAATGTATTGCTCGACCGGATGATCTATGAAGGCAAAATAAAATACCTGGTTTTTATCAGCATTACCGGAGATGACTCCGGCCGCTTTGTTCGGTTATACAGACGAAGCCTGGGAATGGTGCAAAAATAATGAAGCCAATATATGGAAAGACATTGTCGAACGGAAACATTTATATACACCGGACCAGATGAACACCATGAAATATTTCGAAGACATGCCTGCCCAATTCCTGGCAAAGCGATGCTCCCGGAAATATCGGAAGCTGGGTCGGACTGCAAATCATCGAACAGTATATAAAAAGAAACAAATACAACTCCCGAAGCATTGATGAAAAACGATAATGCACAGGAAATACTGGCTGCATCGAAATACAAACCATAGGGCATAAAAAAACCGCCCTATCCTCGCGGACAAGACGGATAACCTAATCTAACTTAATTCTAATACCATGAAAAACACTATATCTTAATAACAGGAGTTGATGAAAAAAAGTTCAACGGACCTGTTTATTTTTAATTTCTTTCACAAAAGAAAAGATCGTGCGAGACCAACAGCACGGTACCTTTATAGTCCTTGATTGCTGTTGTTATTATATTAACACTCTGAATATCCAAATTGTTCGTCGGTTCATCCAAAACAAAGATATCCGGCGTACTATTACTGACCATCAGACAGCAGATAGCCAACCGCATTTTCTTTCTCCACCGCTTAATTTTTTGAACAACTTTTTATCCCAGGTCCCGACCGGAAAAAGAAAACGGCTCAAAATCATTTTTAACTCATGTTCAGGTTTGGCAAACAGATTATACTTCTCTAATTGCTCAAACACAGTCAGGTTAGGCAACACAATCGAATATTCCTGATCGATATAAACATACTTGAAATCGGCACGATCAACAGAGCCTTCTACAGGTTGCAGTTCTCCCAGGATCAGCTTCAGCAAGGTTGTTTTTCCTGAACCATTGTTACCGCCGAACCGGATACGGTCGCCACTTCTGATCTGCAAGTTTAGTGGTTCGGACCATAAACGGTTCACGCCATAGCCGAAGTTCAGTTCCTTAACAGTCACCAATATTTTACCGGTATGAAGATTCGGTGAATTAAAAATCCGTTTTCATCTGCCGCATATCCGGCAAAGCGGTCTGGATATCCGTAATGGAGGAACTGAGCGAACTCATTTTCTCATCATGCACATCCTTCAACTTAACCGTACTCTGTTCTGCGTGCTGTTTCATAGCCCCCATCATTATACGGGGAATACCTTTCTTCATGGCTGCTTTCTCTCCTCTTACACTCGATTTATTTTTTTCTTTCAAGCGCTTCCCTGGCTATTTTCTTTGCCTGGCGCAACTCTTTTCTTTTTCACTCAACTGATTCTGCAAAGCTGTCAACGCCAACTCTTTCTGTTCTTTATAGAACTCATAATTGCCACCATACAATGTGATCTTACTTCTGTCGAGTTCACAAGTGTAAGGCAACAAATTAAGCAATGTCCTGTCATGGCTCAAATAAGGATAGTGGCACGGCTCGACCTGATAAAGTCATACAGTTTGTCCCTGCTTCCGGTATCCAGATGATTGATCGGTTCGTCCATCAGGATAATTTCGGGGAATGTATCTGTATGCCCGACAAATATACTTTTGTCTTTTCGCCACCACTCAGCGTATTCATCGTCTGGTCCAGCCGGATGTTGCTCCAATCCCCAAAAAAGAAAGAGCGGCCAGGCTTCGTTCTTCGATATTCCAGTCATCATCCAGAATCGTAAAGTTCTCTACCGAGACTTCTCCAGCTATGATAGCATGCAATGCCTTGATTTTAGCCTCTACCTGCAAGGCCTGCACTACGGTTAATTCATCGTATTGCCCGAAAATGCTGGGGCACATAATAGGGTTTGGACGAACAAACGACTTCACCTGAAGAGGGCTTCAAGCTACCCTCCATAATCCGCAATAAGGTGGATTTGCCGGACCCGTTATTTCCGACCAATGAAACTTGTTCTCCTTTATTTACCGTCAAACTGATATCTCTGAATAGTGGTTCTTTATCCACATGGATATAGCAAAGCTGTTGTACTGATATGCACATAGTCTATGTGCTTTAAAAATGTTAGAAACTAAAATTTGGAAATAAAAAAAGCGCCAGGAATAAGCGCATGAAATAGCCGGGATGGTTATGCAGAAATCGGCTCAACAGAGATTGAACCTTTTAAATTATATGTTCTGAAACCGGCTTACTTAGATATTTTCATCGGAGGTATTTATAATGTGATGGGGCAAAGATAGGTATTTCCCGGAATAAACACACAAATATTTGACTAAAAATGAACAGGCATCGGCTAAGCAATGGATAACTACCCATCCGGTCACGGGTAGTTATCCGGCGGGAAAGAATAATTATCAGCTGTTTTTTACATTTCTCATCACCCTTTCGATTGCATCGTCCATTTGGGCGATTGATTCCAGACCGAGTGTCATACAATGCAGATTGCTTTCTGTGACGGCAAAAATGTATCGAACGTTCGCGTTCTTCATCAGTAACGTGTTTTCCTTCACCGAAAATCTTCATACCCATAATACCTTTCCCTGTTTTCCCGGGCTTTGCCCAGGAGGGCGTTTACATCTTCCGAGTACCGTCCATATGACTTTGAATGGGTTCAGGCGGGCCAGGATAATGTCGCACCACGGATTTTGAGCGGCTTCAGCCATTGCATCCCAGTTATGACAAGAAATACCGACGGCTTTTATGATGCCTTCTTCCTTTGCTTTGGCAAGCCCTTCCATATAAAATTTACGAGTTTCCGGCCAATTGCCGTCAGTCATACAATGCATCAGCAGGATATCCCTCGAAATACTCGGTACCGGCCTCCTGCCGGAAGCGGTCGAGTGTTTTCGAACCGGTTCCCTTTTCTCCGAACCCTCGTCATACGTCCACATCTTTGTCATCAGGGTAACCTTTTCACGGGGTAACTCTTTCAGGGCTTTTCCGACAAAAGGTTGCGAACCGTACATATCGGCCATATCGAAAAGCGGAGTCCGCGATCATAGCCATGATGAGCCAGTTTCACAAAATTATCCAATCCGATACGGGTTTGGTTGGATTCATAGTTCCAGCCTTTCGTCCCGGTCCCCAAAGCGATCCGTGAGACTTCCAGTCCGGTATTTCCCAGCTTTACTTTATCGACTGACATATCTGAAAGGAAGTACCCGCTGTATATCAGCCCATCCCACCTGCGCCAGAGACAATCCGGCTACTCCGGCAACACCTGTCCGGATAAATTTTCTTCTGTTCATCATTTCTACGTTGGTCATGGTAAAAAGAATATTGAGTATTATGTTCGTGAATACGAATTAAGTCTTCCACAAAAATAATACTATTCACTTGAAAGCCAAGCTTTTCTATCCTTTTATCCGGCAGTATCCATTAAATATATATCCGATCATCTATATCTATCAGCCGATAGATAAAATGAATAAGAAAATATCATCCCATCCCCTCTGATTTCTTTATATTTGCTTAAATAGATTCTCTATAAAAACATAACAAAAAAGAAGATTATGAACAGATTATTTTACATGATATTGTGTATATTGATTTCCACCGGTATGGCAACAGCTCAATCATTCGAAGATAATCAAGGGATTACAATGAAGGGAAAGCCAGTCACCTTGCTGGGTACAAAAGCCTATATCGGAGAGAGATGGCTCCTGATTTTACCGGTATAGACAGCAATATGAAAGAAATGAAATTGTCCGATTTCAAAGGGAAAGTCGTTGTTCTATCCGTTTTTCCTTCCGTCGACAGCAAAGTCTGTGCCGCCCAGACAAGAAGATTTAATGAAGAGGCATCCGGTTTAGGGAAAGATGTGGTTGTCCTGACACTATCCAAAGACCTTCCTTTTTTTGCATTGGAACGTTTTTGTGCGACAGAAGGGATCGACCGGATTTATACCTTGTCGGATTACAGGGAAAGCGAGTTTGGAATGAATTATGGCTTCCTGATAAAAGAAAATAAGTTGCTTGCCCGCGGTGTAGTAGTAATTGGCAAAGATGGTAAAATAACGTATGTACAGTATGTGAAAGATATCAGCCAGGAACCGGATTACAAAGCTACAATTGCAGCGGTAAAGAAAGCGAAGTAAAGAATGTATAGAAAGATTGGGCTATCCCGTTCCCGTGCTTGACACGGGGACAAGATAGTTCACATTTGATAAATAACGAACTTACCCCTATTTCAAAACCACCAGTACCTTCATCGGTCCATGAGCTCCGAGCACCAGGGCCTGTTCAATGTCGGCTGTTTTGGACGGGCCGGAGACAAAGAAGCCGTATTTATAATCGGTACATTCCAGCTGCCGGTAGGCTTCATGCATGTTATTGACTAAAAGCATCTTTATTGATAATGATTACCAGGGCTGTCGGAATAAAGTAGAGTGCTTTGAACTTCACTTGCTGCGTAATCCAGACAGCACCGTTCTCCGCCACCCCGAAACAGCCTTCCACAATGGCCAGGTCGGTATCGTTCAATTCCCTGGGATCGGAAAGAGAATCCGGATTGAAGGTGGCAACGGTTATTCCGGGCAGATTCGAACCGATACGTTTTGCCTCCGGGAAAATGCCGGCGGATCAATTCATTGATGTCGTCATCCGGCTGCCATACGGCAACCTGACCGCCGGCTGCTTCCAGCGAGTCGGAGAATTGTTTGAGTTTGTCTGCATAAGTGATTGCATCCAATGTTATTTCCGGTTTCTCGTAACGCGTCCCGGTATGGCTGCGGATACGAGATAATATATCATCTTTTGTACTCATCTTATTTTACTTTATTTTTCTTCCACATTTCATTGAACGACTGCTTGGCAAAAGCTGGCAGTTCACGGCCCTTCCCCATGCATTCAAAGCGTTGTAGATCATAAAACGAGGCATGTTATTCACCAACGGAGCAAATTTCAGCGCCGTATTAAATAAACCCGGCCGTTCCATCAGGAACTTCATGCCACCCGACATTATTTTCTTTTCCGAACTGGCCTTACCGATCTTATCCAGATCCTGACGCCAGCGATAAATCTGTTCACCCAGGTCGATCTTCACCGGACAGACATTCGAACAGGACAGGCATAAAGAACAGGCAGACACATTATCGGAGTACTCATCCGGATTCTTCAACATACCCAGGTTGATACCGATCGGACCGGGTATAAAAATAGGTATAAAGAATACCCGCCACTCCGCCGATATACCGGACAGGTATTCATACATTCCCCGCAACGGATACAATTTAATGTACGGATATGGTCGGGCTTTGCCAGGGATATCATCACTGCGTCCGTTATCTACAATAATAAGGTGGAACTCACCGCCATCCTGCGGTTTACGGTAATGGGAAGTATAAGAAGTAATCGGTTGCCCTGTACCGGAACGGGCCAGCAGACGGGTAAAGACACCCAGCGCCTCCTGGTCGGGAACGATCTTCTCCATTCCGAACGTCGCAATGTGAACATTAGGGAAAGAAGTTCCCCATATCTGCATTCCCCTCGTTGGTGCAGACCACTATCTCTCCAGTCGAAGCAACTGCAAAGTTAGCTCCCGTCATGGCAACATCGGCTGTCAGGAATTTCTCACGCATATTTTTTTGCGGACGGCATGCGTCAGATAGGTCGGGTCGGAATTGCCTTTTTCCGTACCTAACACGCGCTCCATCATCTCGCCCACCTCCTGCCGCTTGATATGGATAGCGGGCATCACGATATGGCTGGGATGAAGTTTCATCCATTGAAGGATACGTTCGCCGAGGTCGCTCTCGATTATATCGTAACCTTTTCCGAACAGGTAATCGTTCATACCACACTCTTCTGTCAACATGGATTTGCTCTTGATCAATGTATGGGCATTATGCTGCTGAAGAATCTTTTCGACGATCTCATTATGCTCCGCCGCATCTTTCGCCCAATGGACAATTGCCCCATTGGCTATGGCATTCTTTTCAAACTCTTCCAGCAGTGTATCCAAATGGCTGTTGGAGTAGAGTTTTATATCGCAGGCCAATTCGCGTAAACGTTCCCATTCGGGAAGCGAATGGCTCATTTTGATCCCGTTTGACACGGACCATCCAGAGGGTTTCGTCGTGCCAGGCTTCCTGCTTGCGGTTCCCGATGAAGCGGGCAGCCGCTTTTGAATGTTTCGTGCTCATAATCCGGAGGCTAATATTTTGAGTAATATGAATCGTTTGGATCGGCAGATGTTCCCGTTCGATCACACCTTGCATGTGCATCAGACAGGAACTGTCGGCTCCGGTGATAAACTCGGCTCCGGTACTCATATGATCCTTTACTTTATCGTATCCCATGCAAACCGATACTTCCGGTTCTTCGACAGCGAACATGCCACCGAAACCGCAGCATTCGTCGATGCGCTTCGGCTCCAACACCTCAATGCCTTCCACCAGCTTCAACAGGTCACGCAGCTTGGAAAATAAGGAATATTCATTTCGCTCGGAGAAGACAAATGCAGTTCGCGCACGCCGTGGCAACTGTTATGGATACTCACCTTGTGGGGGAAAACGGCCGGCAGCTTTTCCGGCTTCACTATATCGTGGAGGAACTCGCAGATATCGTATATCTTTCCGCTGTTCAGGCAGGCATGCCCTCCGGACTTCAGTATGCCCGGATGGTTTTCTTTCACGAAAGCTACGCAACTGGCCGAGGGACCGACCACATAATCGTATTGCTGGAACAGTTCTTCCATACGCAGGGCCAGTTTCAACGATTCGTTTTTCGAAACCCGCATTCGCCATCGGCTGGCCGCAGCAGGTCTGGTCTAAAGGATAGTCGACATCCAGTCCCAAATGCTTTAAGAGTTTGTAAGAGGCTACGCCAACCTCGGGATACACCGCGTTGATATAACACGGGATAAATAGTCCTATCTTCATATTGGTTGAATTATTACATGAGTATAACTATTCCAATTTAGAATATGTTTCACAACTGTGTACAAAAGTAAAATTTACTTTTTAACTTCTCCGCTCTGATTGTGTAACTTTATTTAATGAAAACAAAAATACCCCTCAGCCATTACAACTAAAGGGGGGTATTTAGGTTTTTAGACAACAACCGGATCTACTTCCAGAAATAAATGGAATATGTCATATAACTTTGTTCACAAGCAACAAAATCTTTCAGATCAAGTTGGTAATCTCCAAAATAAACGACATTGCTTTTTCTATCCGGACGGAAGTAGTTGCAGTCAACAGTTTATCGTTCAGATACATTCCGAAATTAGCATTCGGATTTTCACTCTTGCTTTTCGTGATAAACTGTTCAATAGTAGCCTGCTTCTTTGCCAGTGTATCCTGATAATCTTTGTAATCCTTATCAAATTCAGAATCACCGCATGCACTCGCCATCAACAGGAACATCAGGAATGATAATAGTAAACACACATTTCTTTTCATGATCTATTCATTTTTTAGTTTTTACTGATAAGACAACAAATCTAATAAAAACCCCTATTCCACCAAACAAAAAGCGTGCCCGGACTGAATTAGCCGGGCACACTTTTACATCGGTAAAATCTATGTTCTTTACTTATATTCCTGCCAGCTCTTGATCTCTATATCGTCTATCGACAAGGTACAGAATGCTTCGATAAAGGCGCTTGCCAGACGGGCATTTGTGATGAGCGGAACGTTCAGATCGATGGCGGCACGACGGATCTTATAGCCATTATTCAACTCACCGGCTGAAAGGTCGCGCGGAATATTCACAACCATGTCAATCTTCCTTTCGTGGAGCATGGTGAGTGCCTGCGGCTGTTTGCCTTCTTCACTCGGCCAATAGACCAAAGTGCTCGGGATTTTGTTTTCTTCCAGGAAGCGGTGTGTTCCGCCGGTAGCGAACAGGCTGTATCCTTTGCGGGCAAGCATCTTTGCTGCATCCAACATGGCCACTTTCTGTTTTGGCGTACCCGTCGAGAGCAGAATATTCTTTGCGGGATGCGCTGTCCGACCGACAACATACTGGTCAGACTGCTTCCGAAAGATCATCGCCAAGACAACCTACTTCACCGGTCGAAGCCATATCAACACCTAGCACAGGGTCAGCTTTCTGCAAGCGGTTGAAGGAGAACTGCGAAGCTTTGATACCTACATAATCGAGGTCGAACGCATTCTTATGCGGTTTTCGACAGGCAAGCCCAGCATGATACGGGTAGCCAGTTCGATAAAGTTAATCTTCAATACTTTGCTGACGAAAGGAAAGGAACGGCTCAAGCGCGAAGGTTACATTCGATCACCTTGATCTCGTTGCCTTTCGCCAGATATTGGATATTGAACGGACCAGAGATATTCAGCTCCTTTGCGATCTGCTTGCTGATGCGTTTGATGCGGCGTACCGTTTCAACATACAGCTTTTGTGCCGGGAACTGGATAGTTGCATCGCCGGAGTGTACACCGGCAAACTCGATATGTTCGGAGATAGCATACATGACAATCTCGCCCTTATCGGCTACTGCATCCATTTCCACCTCTTTGGCATGTTCGATGAACTGGCTGACAACGACCGGATGCTTCTTGCTGACACGTTGGCCGCCAGCTGCAAGAAGCGTTCGAGCTCTTCCTGGTTGGAGCAGACATTCATGGCGGCGCCACTCAGCACATAACTCGGACGAACCAAGACCGGGAAACCTACCTCCGCCACAAACTCGTTGATATCTTCCATAGAAGAAAGCTCTTTCCAACGCGGCTGGTCTACTCCGATGCGGTCAGCATAGCGGAAAATTTCTCGCGATCTTCGGCATTGTCGATACTCTTGGCGGATGTCCCGAAGATATTTACGAGTTGTTCATCCAGGCGCATGGCGAGGTTATTCGGTATCTGGCCGCCTGTTGAAACAATCACGCCATGCGGATTTTCCAGTTCGAGGATATCCATCACACGCTCGAAGGTCAGTTCATCGAAGTAAAGGCGGTCACACATATCGTAGTCGGTCGAAACTGTTTCAGGATTGTAGTTGATCATCACTGAGCGCCACCCCTCCTTGCGGATCGTGTTCAGTGCCTGCACACCACACCAGTCGAACTCTACCGAGCTACCGATACGGTAAGCACCCGAACCGAGTACCACAATCGAACGTTTATCGCCCAGATATTGCACGTCGTTTTCCGTTCCGCTATAGGTCAGATACAAGTAATTGGTTTGTGCCGGATATTCGGCGGCGAGGGTATCGATCTGTTTCACAACCGGAAGGATGCCACGATATTTACGATCCTGGCGCACCTGCAGGATGGCTCTTTCACCGTCTTCCATTTTATCTTTGAAGATAGCGCGGGCAATCTGGAAGTCAGAGAAACCCTGCACTTTGGCCAGACGGAACAAGTCGTCGGGTATATCGGTTATCTTGCTGAAGTTTTCCAGGGCCCCAGCAGTCTGGATGATATTATATAGTTTTTTTGAAGGAACCATTTGTCGATCTTTGTCAGGTTCGTGGATCTGGTCGATCGTGTAACCGGCACGGAAGGCCTTGCTGATGACGAAGATACGGCGGTCGGTCGGCTCGTTCAACGCCTTGTCGATATCGGGAATGACCAGTTCTTTGTTTTCTACAAAACCGTGCATACCCTGGCCGATCATGCGGAGACCTTTCTGGATCGCCTCTTCGAAAGTACGTCCGATCGCCATCACCTCTCCTACCGACTTCATGCTTGAACCCAGTTCGCGGGCTACACCGTGGAACTTACCCAAGTCCCAACGCGGTATCTTACAGACCACATAGTCGAGTGCCGGTTCAAAGAAAGCACTTGTCGTCTTCGTCACCGAGTTTTTCAAATCAAAAAGGCCGTAACCCAGTCCTCAACTTGGCTGCGACGAAAGCCAACGGATAACCAGTTGCTTTAGAGGCCAGCGCAGATGAACGGCTCAGACGGGCATTGACCTCGATCACCCGATAGTCTTCCGATTCGGGGTCGTAGGCGTACTGCACGTTACATTCTCCCACGATTCCGATATGGCGGATGATGCGGATCGCCAGTTCGCGCAGTTTATGATAGTCCGTGTTACTCAGTGTCTGTGACGGGGCGATCACGATAGACTCGCCGGTATGGATGCCCAACGGGTCGAAGTTTTCCATGTTGCATACCGTGATACAGTTGTCGAAGCGGTCGCGAACTACTTCGTATTCCACTTCCTTCCAGCCTTTCAGGCTCTTCTCCACCAATACCTGGGGAGAGAAAGAGAAGGCTTTTTCGACCAGCACGTCCAGTTCTTCCTCATTGTCGCAGAAGCCGGAGCCGAGGCCGCCCAAAGCATAAGCGGCACGGACAATCACCGGATAGCCTAACTCGGCAGCAGCCCGGCGGGCAGCGGCCATTCTCCACCGCTTCGCTCTTGATCGTCTTCACACCGATCTCGTCGAGTTTGCGGACGAAGAGTTCGCGATCCTCCGTATCCATGATTGCCTGTACCGGAGTACCGAGTACACGGACGTTATATTTTTCCAGCACACCACTCTGGTAAAGCGCCACACCGCAGTTCAACGCCGTCTGGCCTCCAAAAGCGAGCAAGGATGCCATCCGGACGTTCTTTGGCGATCACCTTTTCGACAAAGAAGGGAGTGACGGGCAGGAAATAAACGGTATCTGCCACTCCTTCCGAAGTCTGTACCGTAGCGATGTTCGGATTGATAAGCACTGTCTGGATTCCCTCCTCCTTGATGGCTTTCAAAGCCTGGCTACCTGAATAGTCGAATTCTCCCGCTTCACCGATCTTTAGGGCGCCGGAACCGAGTATCAGGACTTTCTTTATATCTTCTTTCATATCTACCTTATTTTTTCTTGTTAACATATTTTAGGCGCATCGACTCACCAACGTTGGCGAGCTTGCCTCGCTGCCTCCGGAGAGGGATTGTCAGTGCCTCCACCTAGAAGGTGTCGCTGCCGTTGGCAAAGATGCTTTGCCTGCTCACGCAAAGGGTCTTTACCTTACCGTGCAAAGGTATGTTGCTACACAGCAACTCAACGAATTTATCGAACATAAACTCCGTATCCGTCGGACCGCTACAAGCCTCCGGGTGGAACTGTGAGGAGAAGAAAGGTTTCGTTTTATGCCGGATACCTTCGTTCGTGCCATCATTCATATTGATAAAGAGCGGTTCCCAGTCTGCGCCCAATGTATCGTTATCCACCGCATACCCATGGTTCTGTGAGGTGATGAAGCATTTCTCCCTTCCTACCATGCGGACCGGCTGGTTATGGCTACGGTGTCCGTATTTCAGTTTGTAGATGGAGGCGCCTCCGGCTTTTGCCAGCAATTGGTTACCCATGCAGATACCGCAGATCGGTTTGTCTCCGGAGAGTGCTTTGCGGATATTCTGAACGGCCGCATCGCAGGTATCCGGGTCGCCGGGACCGTTGCTGATGAACAGGCCGTCGTATTCCAGCGTATTGAAATCGTAATCCCAAGGTACGCGGATAACCGTTACATTGCGTTTCAGCAGGCAGCGGATGATGTTATGTTTCACCCCCGCAATCTACCAGGACAACGCGTTTCTTTCCTTCGCCTTCCCCATAAATGATGACTTCTTTACAAGACACTTTGTCAACATAATTCACATTTCCGTATTGTCCGAAATTCGTAAGGTCGGTCTTTGCATCACCGATCACGATCTTTCCCATCATGACACCATGCTCACGCAGTTTCTTGGTCAGCGCACGTGTATCGATCCCGTAAATTCCGGGAATACCTTCTTCTTTCAACCAGCTTCCCAAACTCCCGACAGCATTCCAATGACTATACTCCATGACTGTAATCGCTTACGATAATGGCATCCGCATGAATCTTTTCGCTCTCCATAAACGTTGCAATCCCATCCGCATCGAATGTACGGGGAGGTACGCCGTAATTACCTACCAACGGATAAGTTAACACCATCAACTGGCCGGCATAGGAAGGGTCGGTCAAACCTTCAGGATAACCTGTCATGGCAGTGTTGAACACTACTTCGCCGGTTACCTCTTTTTCGCAGCCAAAAGAAAAGCCGCGAAAAACAGTCCGTCGTCTAAGATCAAAGTTGCTGTTTTTCTCTGTTTGCATATAATCTATATCTTGTGTCATTTGACTAAATATTCTTCTTCCATATAATGTATGAAGGCATTGTTCACCATACGTGCACCGCCCTGAGTCGGATAATCGCCCGAGAAGTACCAGTCTCCCGGATGGTTCGGACAAGAAGCGTGCAGACCTTCCAGCGTCTGATAAACGATCTCCACTTTGGCGCGTGTACCGGCCGGTGTAAGCAGTTCCACCATCTTGGCCGAAATTTCCTCGTCGGTGAAAGACGCATAAATCTCCTTCACATAGTTGACGATCGGACCTTCCTCTTTCGCCTGTTGCTTCTTGGCTTTCCAGTACGCCTCGGTGATAACGGATTCCATGCCCCGTTCCTTCAACAAAGCGACTGCGGCCTTGAAAGCGATAAACTCGTTCATACGAGACATATCAATACCGTAATAGTCCGGATAGCGCACCTGCGGAGAGGAAGACACAATCACGATCTTTCGCGGATGCAGGCGGTCCAGGATACCGATAATACTTTGTTTCAGGGTTGTCCCGCGAACAATGCTATCATCTATTACAACCAGATTATCAACGAATGGTTCGATACTTCCGTAAGTTATATCGTACACATGGGCGGCCAGGTCGTTACGACTTGTTTCCCTCGGCAATAAAGGTACGCAATTTTATATCTTTGATCGCTACTTTTTCGGCACGGACGCGCATGGAAAGTATCTGGTCGAGTTCTTCTTCCTGAAGTAGGTGGCTGCGATCGGCAATCCACTCTTTCTTCAGCTTGTTCAGGTAGTTGTTCAACCCCTCCTGCATTCCGAAATAAGCGACCTCCGCCGTATTGGGGATGAAGGAGAAGACTGTATGTTTGATGTCATAATCGACAGCTTTCAATATCGGGTGCACCAGATTCTCCCCCAGCTTCTTCCGTTCGCGGTAAATATCCACATCGCTGCCCCGGGAGAAGTAAATACGTTCGAACGAACAGGCTTTATTCTCTTCCGACTCCACGATCTGCGAAGTACGGAAACGGCCGTCTTTGCTGATAAACATCGCTTCGCCGCGCTGCAACTCCTTTATATCCCCGGCTCGCACGTTCATGGCCGTCTGGATCACCGGACGTTCGCTTGCCAGGATC
>VOFJ01000969.1_pt1 | contig 25552 bp, 39 predicted proteins | sample 5384081 | NCBI WGS metagenome assembly VOFJ01 (sample SAMN12384729, study PRJNA508395) | human gut metagenome | isolation source: healthy gut I | host: Homo sapiens | reverse complement strand
GTTTCTTTTTCCGCATCTGTCATCATGCGAAAGCCCTCCTTAGCCGAGAAACTCCTGCAAGGTGGGAACGTCCTCCGGTTGCAGCAGCTCGGACAGGAATTGCAGCCAGCGTTTTGGCTCAGGCGCGTCTGGGTTGTAGGCGACCGTCAGCCGGTTGTTGCAGTAGCTCTTGTCGGCGGTGAAGCTGCCATCCATGAAATACGTTCCGTTGGCAACATGGATGCGATCCGTTTCAATGGGCAGCGGCGGTGAATAGGCTTGCAGCTTGATGCTGGCAAGCAGATTTATCACGACTTTGGACAGTCCGGAGGTCAGCACCCCGGAGATTTCCTCCAGAATGAGATTGCCGATCTGCCCCTCGTCCTCAATCAGCCCGTCTACCGTGAACAGCCGCCCGCGCACACATTTCATGGGATGCTTGTCCAAAAACTGCTGACAGAACAGCACTTCATTGATGTGTCTGCCGTCGTACCACTCAGGCCACGCCTGCGGTGTCATTTCCATCTTCCAATTCCTCCTTGTGAATTTCCTCTAATCTTCTTCTCAGCCTGTCCAGTTTGCCGTCCTCCATCTGCTGCTGAACCACCTCGGCGCGTTCGTGGGAATCCCCGGCGCACAAAATATCCAGATAGTATTCCGTTTCGTCGAGCTTGTGACAGGCTTCCGTAAACCGTGCGTGAACAGGCTCGTCAGGAGACTGCGGCGCATACCGCACCTTCCAGTCCCGCAGCACACGGGCGTAATCCGACAGAACAGAAAAGCACAGCCGCTCGTTTTCCATGAGCTGCTGTGCTTCTGTTCGGATGCGCTTTGCGTGGAGCGCCGCTGCGCTGGGCGGTTTGTCCGGGCTGAGATGAAAATCTGCCATCAGCTTCCGTGCCGCATCGTAGGGTGATAGCTGAAACAGCCTACTTACAAAGTCGATCACGTCTCCGTGCTCCCCGCAGGCGAAGCAATAATAGTGGTCGTCGGCCACATACAGGCTGGGGTGCCGGTCGTTGTGAAAGGGGCAAAGGGCTTTGCCGTACCTGTTCACATCGATCCCGTACAGCTCTGCTGCTTCCCGCAGATTGACATTCTCTTTTACGATTTCAAAAATACGCATGATACCTCCATTTCTGCGCAAAAACGGCGGCCTGCCCGATCTGGGACAAGCCGCCGTCTGTGTCTTTTCTTATGCTGTTTTGATTTCTTCCTCGTTCTTGGCTTCTCGCAAGGCTTTCTTCCGTGCGCCCTGCAGCTTGATCTGCGCTGCATACCGGCAAGCATCGGAGCAGTATTTGACGCTGCTTCGCGTCGTAAGAAACACCTTGCCGCAGTTTTCACAGGTACACTCTCGGCTGCGGTTTTCTGCTGCCTCCTGCCGGTAGAATTTCGCCCGGCAGTTGGGGCCGCAGAACAGGGTGGTTGTCCGCTTGGATGCAAATTCCTTCCCGCAGCACTTGCAGGTCAGTGTGAAAGGCTGACCGACAGCGTGTTCCCCTGCCTTGATTTTTTGATACCGTTCGCGGCTTTTGATGCGGTGCCGCTTGAGCTGTTCCTGCCGCTTGCTTTCTTCCTCGGTCAGCTCCGGTGCGGGTAGCTCGAATTGCCCGATAAACCGAAGGTGGATCTCCACCTCCTGCACCCGGTCGCCGTCGATTCGCTCCGGGGCGTGGACGATGATTTTCTCAATAAATTCGTTGATCATGGGCGTGGTCAACTCGGAAAAATCGGTGTACTTCCTTGCCAGCTCCAGAAACTGCTCCACACGGGCGGTGTCCTCCGCAAAAGTGGACAGTTTTTCTTCCGCTTCTGTGACAGAAGACTTGCAGCGCTTTCTGCTCTGCTTCGTAATCTGCCAGCAGACTGTCAAAGCGCTCATCGGTGATACGCCCGACAGCAAAGGATTCATAGAGCTTTTTGATGATGGTGTCCAGCTCGGCAATACGCTTTTTGTCCTTGTTCAGCTTTCGCTTGGCGTCCTTGGCCGCCTCCGACTGCCGAAGCTGGGAGGCGGAGCGCACCTTTTCCATGAACGCCGCCTGATTGGAAATTGCGAAAGTGCTGACGGTGCGGATGGTGTCCAGAATCAGGGCACGCAGGGCCTTGGTGGAGATGTAGTGACCAAAACAGGCACTTGTCCGTTTCTGATGCGCCAAGGTATAGGCAGAGCAGTCGAAAAAGTCGGATGGGTACGGATTATTCTCCGTGCCGCCTCTGGAACGGTGATTATACATCTTCTCGCCGCAATCGGCGCAGTACAAAAGGCCGGTCAGCGGATTCGCTTCTCCCAGCGTATCAATGCGCTTTGGTGTCTTGCGGAGCTTCTGTGCAAGCTCCCATGTTTCTGTCCACAATGGCCTCGTGGGTGTCCTCAAAGATCAGCCAATCCTCCCTGGGATTCATCACGGCGTTTTTATCCTTGTAGGACTGCTTGTGGGAGCGAAAATTCACCGTATGCCCCATATACTCCGGCTTGGAGAGGATCTGTCCCACAACATAGCCGCTCCAGTTATAGGGATTGGAAAATTCCTCTTTGCTTTTCCAGATGCCCTTGCCCTGCTTGCCGAAGTACACGGCAGGGGTCTCCACCTTATCCTCGAAAAGAATACGGGCAATATCGTAGGGTCCTTTGCCCTCGATGGTCAAACGGAAGATGCGCCGCACTACGGCGGCAGCTTCCTCGTCGATCAGCTAATGGTATTTGTTCTCCGGGTCTTTCCTGTAACCATAGATGGCACAGTTGGTGGTGGGCTTGCCGGACTCTCCTTTGACGCGAATGGCGGTTTTCTGCTTGCGGCTCAGGTCGCGCAGATACCACTCGTTCATGATGTTGAGGAAGGGGGCAAACTCGTTGCTGTTCTGGTCATCGCTGTCCACGCTGTTGGCGATGGCCACAAAGTGGACGCCGTGCTGCCGGAAGAATACCTCCGTGTAAAACCCGGTTTGCAGATAGTCGCGCCCCGCCCGGCTCATATCCTTGACGATCACATGAGCAACTTGCCCGCCTCAATGTCTGCGATGAGCTGCTTCCATGCAGGCCGCTCGAAATTGCCGCCGCTCCAGCCGTCATCGGTATAGTGCCGGCAGTTGGTGTAGCCTCTCTGCTGGGCATAGCTTTCGAGGTATTTTTTCTGATTCACGATGGAATTACTATCCCCGGCGTTGTCATCGTCGCGGGACAGCCGCTCATAGAGAGCGGTAATTTTGCTTTCAGTCTGTTTCACGCTCATGATGCGCTCCTTTCAGACTGTCGGCTCATTTGTGGTGTCTCCATTATACCACAGGTTCCTCCGCTTGTAACCATATCATTGCGTACAATCCGCAAAATTTTGTCCTCCATGGTCTCGCCGCCGCTTTCGTTGAACACGACTCTGACCTTGTAGGTGGTGCCGCCGATCCGGCGGATGATAAACTGTTCTCGTTTGTTCTGCTCCATACTGTCCCTCCTTGAAAAACTCATCGTATTTTGGTATACTGATTGTGGTTCCGGCGATTGTAAGCCGAATGTGTCATATCTCTTTTCCATGGCGTTGCCGCGCTCTGCGTTCCTCCTTTTCCTTTGTTCTGCGTTGAGAAAGTAATCCGAGTAACCGAGTGTCAAATTACTTCTCACTAATAGGAGAAATACGGGGTGTAAATCGGAACTGTTTTTGAAAAAAAGAAAATTTTTTCGGGGAGGTGAAGCTGTCGTGGAACCATGGGAGGATGAACTGCTGTGGGATGATGATTTTTCCGATGAGGAAGAAAATGCCGGGGAGCAAATAGAGGAAACCGGCCTTGAAATGGATGCGGACGGCTTTGCCGATTGGGAGGATTCCTCTGACACTGCGCCGGTGGATGAGCCGCTGGAGGAAGCGCTTGCAGAGGAACGCACGCTGGAGCTGGAGAGCGAGCTGGAGCAGGACGAGCACCCCAGAGACTATGATGCCGAGCTGGAGGACGAGGAGGAAGAAGCCGCGCCTACCAGTGAGAAGCGACTTAAGCGGGAAATCCGCGCAGAGGCTCTGCGGCGGTTGGAGGAAGCAGCACGGACAGAATCCGATTTTTTGACTGTGGTAGACGAGTGGAACAAGCTGGACAGAAATCGGGAGCGCAGGGAGCGTGACCATGAAAACCTGCGCGGGGATGTTCCTTTGGAGTTTCAGGCTGTGCCTGATCCGAAGATTGCTCCCCTCTGGATGAATCTGCCAAGGTTCCGTCAGCTCTGTCAGGGAAATTTTCTTGACATCATCTTCTCCTGCCCCTACGAGCTGCATGAGCTGACAGCAAACCGTTTTCTCTCCAAGCTCTTTTTCACCCTCAGTGATGAACAGAAGGAGGTACTGTATTACCTGTTCGTCAAGCAATACAGCACCACAAGGCTTGCCGCCATCCGTGGGCAGTCCGACCGAAACATCCGAAAGTTGCGTATGACCATTCAGAAAAAGCTGCAAAGGCGGATGTATGAGCATCTGAGTGAAAAGCTGGAGAAGGACTACAGCATTACTCTGCGAGAACGCGAGTTTATAGAGGAATATGAGGCGTTGCTGCAAACCATGGGCAAGGATGCCGTGATCCGCCGAGAGAACAAAACGAAGCCGAGAAAAAAGAAAGCCGCCCTTGACGATGCCAAGGACGGTTGATACAATAGTAATATGGTTAATATATAGATAGATTACGAATTGAGAGGAACAGCGTCATGAACAATCTGTTTGCGCAGTCCCGTTCCCATTGGGTGCGGTATGACCGCTATGAGATCAAGACCGGCAAGGATCGAAAAACGCTATATTACGCCGGAGAAAACGGCAAAGCCCGACATATATAACCCGCTGAAAGAATCCTCCGAGATGGTGTTGGAGGCGCTGAACGTAGGGATGCTGATGATGAACCGCAGCCCGGAGGATGCGGTGGAAAAGGCAATTTTGACCTTTGTGACCCACTACGGCCTGTTGGGGCTGATGACGGCACTGCCCAACACGCCGTCCTTTATGGACTATGAGGCAGTCTATCTGCCGAAGAATCACTTCATCAAGGAAGAAAGCATGGCGACAGAGGATTACCTTGCTCTGTTCTATCCCTTTGACGAGCTGGATGTAGTGAAAAAAGGCGTGGAATCCAGTTGGAATGTTTCCGGGGATAATATGATGATTGCTCTGACGATGACCTTCATGGATGAGCCGATGGCAAGAACATGAGCTTCCAGCGGGAGTATGCCGAGCCGTATGACTGGGTAGCACAGCAGTTCAAGGATTGGGCGTTCACGCTGACTACCTCCATTTTGTACTACAATGACTACGACAGCATTGACGAGGATACAAGAAATCTCTACCGCAAGGCCATGGCTGCCTTCGGCGGCATTGCGCCGAGCTATCATATTGAACTGCTGGAGAAACCGACGATCTATTGGGATTTCCATTCGCTGCTGCTGGGTATCCAGATGATGTTCAGCTTCATGCTGGTGATGATGCGAAACCCCTGCGGCTGTGCAAGCACTGCCAGAAGGTGTTTCTGGGCAGTCGGGCCAATTCCGCATTTTGCAGCGCCCGGTGCAAGAATCAGTATAATGTTTATAAGAGCAGGGGAAAGAATAAGGGAAAGGACGGTGAGAATAATGATTGACCGCTGGATTGCAGAAGCGACCGAATGTGATTTCAAGGTCGCGCTGGAGGTAAAGAAGCCGAAAAGCTGGCTCAAAAGCGTCAGTGCCTTTGCAAATGGCATTGGAGGCACGCTGTTTTTTGGTATTGATAATGACAGAAATGTTGTCGGCTTAGCTGACGCGCAGACCGATGCAGAGGCAATCAGCCGGTTGATTAAAGAGCGTATCACGCCTTATCCGAGTTTTGTCCTCGCACCGGAGCGGGAGGACGGCAAGGACATTCTTGTGCTGTCTGTGTCCGCAGGGCGCTCCACACCGTATTACTACAAAGCGGACGGCATTATGGAGGCGTATATCCGCATCGGCAATGAAAGCGTGATTGCCCCGTCCTATGTGCTGAACCAGCTGATTCTCAAGGGGATGCACCGCACCTATGACGAACTGGTTTCCGAGTATGATTTCAAGGATTACGCTTTTTCCAAGCTGCGCGAACGGTATAAGGCTTGGACGGGCAACAGCATGGAAGAAAAGCTGTTCGATTCCTTCGATATGCGGGACGAACACGGCAAGCTGACCAATGCAGGCGCCTTGCTTGCAGACGATTCTCCCATCAGGCATTCCCGCCTGTTCTGCACACGCTGGAACGGCCTTGATAAAAGCGGCGGTATGGTAGATGCACTTGACAGCGCGGAATACTCTGGCAGCTTGATCATTCTGCTCAATGAGGGTGTCAGTTTTGTTAAGCGGAATATGAAAACACGCTGGAAGAAAACCACCGATTCTCGTGTTGAGATGCCCGACTACTGCGAGCGGAGCGTTTTTGAGGCGCTTGTCAATGCGCTGATCCATCGGGATTATCTGATTTTGGGCAGCGAGGTTCACATCGACATTTACGATGACCGTCTTACCATTTATTCTCCCGGAGGTATGGCAGACGGCACACGGATACAGGAACGGGATCTGACCAGCATTTCCTCCACGCGCCGCAATCCTGTCCTTGCAGATATTTTCGGACGACTGGGCTATATGGAGCGGCAAGGCAGCGGCTTTAAGAAAATCACGGAAACCTACCGCGCCGCTCACAATTACCGTGACGAACTGGAGCCAAAATTCTATTCCGATGCCAGTTCGTTCCAAGTTACGCTCTATAATCTGAATTATGGAGCGGCGGCAAACACAACCAAGATTACGATTGAGGACGAAAATGTTGCGATTGAGGTTGCGATTGACCGGCTGAACGCAAGCCAAGGTACGATTGCAAAGGCGAAAGCGGTATTTGCAAATATGGGCATCGATGGTGTCTTTGGTCGCTCCGACATCGCTGCTATCACAAAGGATTCCGTTACTGCCGCAGGCAATCTCATTACAAAACTGAAAAATGCGGATTTGATCGAGCCTGTCAGTGGCTTTGGAAAGGGCAAGTATAAGTTTATACCGCCTAAAGAATAAAGATAATGCCCGTTATCGGCCATGCTGCCAATAACGGGCATTTGTCATTCATATACAAGCTCGGTCAGAACGATTTCCTCCGCACGGCTGCGGATGTTGTTCATGCGGCACACCCATTCCATCTGGTCGGCGGCTTTGAGTGCTTCGGTCACACCTTCCCGCTTCGCCATTGCAGAAACGATGATTTCCATACGCTCATTGCAGGCTTGGTCGATCTCGGCAAGGTGACGATGCAGCGTTCCGCTTGTGAGCAAATTTGCGTAAAGAACAGGACGATGCTCCTTCAGATAGCTGCGGCGCATACACCCATACTTGCCGATTTGGTATTCCGGTTCTTCCGGCAGCGAGAGATTGGGAATAAGATAATCTCCCTCTTGTCGGTAAGTGACACCCATTTCCTCAAATAGAGATTTCATAAGAATCAGCTCCTTTTTGTGTTGATTTTCAGCGGTTAATAGGTTTTTTTCTACTCCTTTCCTATAACTGCTGTTCCATTCACCACAAATGAGCCGCAGTCATATGTATTAGGTGGGAGAAACCACCCTCTACATAGTATCTCTTGATTGGAAATGCTGTTGCTCTCGCCCTCCAGATCATCATCGCGGGATAAACGCAGATAAAGCGCGGTAATTTTTTTCCTGTTTGCTTGGCTGTACCATGTGTCCTCCTTTCTGTCAGCCGGAATATTGTGCTGTGACCCTATTCTACTGTGGGTACATCCCCCTTGTCAAAAGTACAAACGGCATCCCTCGCTTTTTTCAGAAAGCAGCTGTACCATTTTTTTTCCTGCAGAGTGGAACCTTCTTCGGGGAAAACGGCCCGTATCTCATAACAAACCGCGCCAATGCGGTATCGGGGTAACATCCGGTAAATCGGAACTGTTTTTCATACGGCTACATCCTCATTCATACGACCCGCGCAGGCCCAGGCTGATGGCAATAGCGGCATTTATAGCAAGAAGCTGCTTTTCTCCCAGCCGGCCAAGGTGTACGCGCAGCCGGCATTTATCTATGGTACGCAGTTGTTCCAGTAAGATTACAGAGGGCAGCCGCAAGCCGCTCTCTGGGCCAATCCAGGCAGCGTGCCGGCAGCGCTTCCCTTGCCGGCCCTTTGCTTTGTAATGGGAGCGATAATCACCGTGGGGCTGTGTTGGTTTCCCAGATCATTCTGGAGAATGACCACGGGCGGACGCCGCTCTGCTCTGAGCCAATGCCCTGTCCCAAATCCGCCAGATACACATCTCCCCGGAAGCATGTTCTGTTTTTCATGGCTCCTACTCCTCCCGTTCACAAAGTACCAGCACCCGCCTGTCATTGGGGTAAGCGCAGGTCAGTAAAGTCAATAAATCGCGCCCCGGTTGGATGAGAATTTCCTGGGTTTCATAGGCTTCTACAACCTTGATCTCTACCACCTCGTAGGTCAGTGTTTTCCAGGGGTTGGTAACAAGCACCAAATCACCGGGAAGCAGCTTCTCCACAGGCCGAAACAGCACCGCGCCCTGCCAACTGCGGTGGCCCGCTATGGTGCAGTGGGTATTTTCGCCGCCTATGGGCAGAGAGGTCTGCCCCACTACCCGCGCCGCCGCGTTCCAGATTTTCCTCGCTGGCCCCCAAATAAATAGGCGCTTCCAGATCAATGGCCGGAATGGACAAATATCCGAATGCCTCCGCTTGCCAGCCATAGTCCGCCAGGCGAACAGGCGCGTCCTCCATAGTCCGGACGCTTATGCTTTCCTGATTTGTTTCTAAGAGTAAACGATTATAGGCCTCACAGGCATCCCAGAGGTCGGAAAAAGGACGTGCCGCCTCTTGATTCTTCTCTGAAAACACATCATCCGGACGGAAATAGGATTCCAGGCAGGCAATTTCCTGCCGGTACGCCTCTGCTCGCTTTGCCGTTTTCCAAGGGCTGTACAGCAGCAGCCCAAGGCCGGACAGCAGAAGAGCAGCGCACAGAAAACCCAGGATGATCCGCTTCCCGTTCATGGCTGTTTCCTCCCGCGACGCTTTTTACAAGCAGCATGATAGCCAGCCAAGCTGGAATCGCAATCAGGAAAAAGAATCAAGCCGTCCCCCCGGATGCCCTCCCAATACTTGGCCATCCAGGTAGATTGCTTCGGTTCTGCTTGCAAAGAAGCAATCTCATTGGAGGCGTTTTCTTCCGCTTCCGGTTCGATTCGATGGCCCCGAACCAGGAGGCGGTGGGAGTTGACCCCGTAGGGGGTGCAGGTGATCAGGGTTACATAATCTTGCTCCCTATCAATTTTCAGAGCGTCAATTTGGTAAGGCTTCACAACCAAGATTTGGTCAACCTCATAAGACAGGGCTTCATTCAGCACATGGAGATAAAACACATCTCCCGCTTCCAGCTGTTCCAAATCCGTAAACATCCGGGCTGTTGCCATGCCGGAATGGGCGGAAATCACGGCATGGGTGCCCCTACCCCCAATGGGCAGGGATGTAGTGGGCATGTGCCCCGCGCCGCGCTCCAGGGAGTCCTCGCCCACGCCGTGGTAGATGGGCAGCAGCACATCAATAGCGGGAATCTCGATGTAGCCCATAATGCCGTTTCCAGCCAGATTTAAAAAGGCTGTCGTAATCCAGGGCCTCAATTCAGCGGCAGTGGCGCCGGAAGCCAGCAGTTCATTATAAGCCTCCGCTTCCGCCCTGGCTGCGTCCAACTCTTCGCCGTCCACTTTCTCGACAACCTCTTGGTATTGCGTGCGCACCTGAGATTGGTGCTTCTCTGTATAATAGCTGCTCACAATGGGATAGGCCACCAGGCCCAGCCCTAAGAGAAGCAGCAATAGCGGAGGGGCAAAAATAAAATTTGTTTTCTTTTCATGAGCACCTCGTTTTTCTTGTTGCGTTTTGCACATAATTCTGCTATAATAACGGCATAAAGGAGGTATGCGATATGCCGCAAATTCGACCGATTACAGACCTGAGAAACACATCGGAGATTTCCGACATCTGCCATGCCAAACAGGAACCTGTATTTATTACCAAAAACGGCTATGGCGATTTGGTTATTATGAGCATTGAAACCTATGAAGCTATGACAGAAACCGCCGCGGCGGACGCCGCGATCTCTGAGGCCGAAACGGAGTTCAGGCAAAACGGTCAGCTTTACGATGCCAGAGAAGCGCTCTCTTCTCTGCGGAGGAAGCATTTTGGATAATTACAGCGTTAAATTGTTGAGCCGCGCGCTGCGTGATTTGGATGGCATTTACGCTTATATTGCCAAAACGCTTCAGGAACCGGAAACAGCATTGCGCATGGTGGAGGAGCTGGAAGCACAAATTCTGTCGCTGGAAACCATACCATACCGCTGCGCGGAGCGCCGAACCGGCGCATACGCTGGGAAAGACTACCGCCAGCTGTTCGTTAAGAACTACACCGTTATCTTCCGCATCGACGAAAAGAAAAAACAGATTATCATCGTAACCGTCCGATATTCCAGAAGTCAATTTTAATGCTCGAAATAGCGTTTTCTAAAATTGTCCCTAATATTTTAGCGGGAGAAGGCACGAATTTTTGTGTTTTCTCCCGCTATCTTTCACTTTTAGAACGGGGTCTGTTGCAAAAAACGCATTTTGCAACAGACCCACTTGTTTGTTTACTGGCGGGTATCCTTTTTTTCCGCTTAGAGACGCTCAGGAGTACAACACAACCTCCGGCACAGAGGATCAGGAGCGTGCCGCAATGGTGAGCATCTTTGTGCCGTTGTCACCAGTCTTTGGCAAGTCAAAGCCACGGGTGTTGACCACACGCAGCGGCGCTTCCGCGTTGGCAGAGCCGTTGTCCGTGAGCATGGTCACGGCGTTGCCGTCCACCGTGGCGCTGGCGGTCAGCAGGCGGTGCTCCAGGTGCTTCTGGGGCATGTTCTTCAAGTCGCCCGTGTCGTGGATAATCGTGGCGTACCGGGGGTCGTTCTGGATCAGGCCCAGCACATCGGAGGCGTAAATGTCGCAAATTTTAGTGGTTTCCGCCTGGGAAATCACCACCTCAATGTCATCCTTCAGCAGCGTGTAGCCATTGTCCGTGCGCACTTCGGTAATGGTGGTAGGTATTGTCCTCCAAACCTTTCACGATGACCTTGCCATCCTCGCCGCCGGAGGTGAGGGAATGAAGTGGGTGGCGTCGGCCTCGGCTTCCACATTGTCAACCACATAGTAGATCCCCTCGGCCTCGTTCAGCTCCGCTTTGACAAAGTAATCGTCCGTGTCATTATGAAGGATAAATTCCACCTTGCTGAAATCGCCCTTGCCGTCGGAAAACAGCTTGGTCAGTTCCAGGCCATAGGTGTAAACATGCGCGTCGTCCACCAGGGGTGTCATAGAAATCGGAGGAGGTACGCTTCCAGGTCAGCACCACTTCGTTGGGGTTTCCGGCGTCGCCGTAGACTACGGAATCGTCGGAGTTGACGGTGGCGGCATAGGTGATCCGCAGGGTGCAGTCGGAATAGCCGGAGTTGACCATGCCCGCCTCGGTGTAGACGGCTTTGCTGGTGTTGATTTCCGCCAGGCCAGCGGCTGTCATTTCAATGGTCATAACAGATTCGTTTTCCGTAGTAGTGTTGTAAGACACGCTGAACTTGCCATCGGCTTCACTCCAAGAAGGCCAATTTTGTCTGTGCAGGCAGCATCCGTGAAGAATTCCAGTACCACATCGTTCTTGTTGTAAGCTGAGGCCCTTGGACAGGGTATCCACAAAGGTATAGCAGGTCAGATAGGTGGATTCAGAGGTGATGGAGGGCAGGGTGGAAATCCAGCTGGTAGTCGATCACATCGCCATCCGAAGCGGCTCCGGTGTGGGCGTAGCCGTCTGTGATATCGTTGGAGCCATTGTTCTTGCCAGTATCGTTCTGATTCTCCCGCAGGGTTTTTTCCAGGGTGGGAATTCCGGTGAGGTTCTTAGGGGGTACAGGGTCACATCGTACATCCAGCGGGCGCCGCCGTCAGTGGCGTTGCTGCCGTCCACGGAGGTCATGGGGAGGGAGACAAAGAAGGGAGCGGTGGTGTCAATGACCATTTCCGGCACCTTGGTTTCCACCACCAGGTACAGGCCCAGGGGCAGGCCGTCAGCGGCGGTGTGGCCGTAAGCGTCGGTCAGGGGCAGGGCCGTACCGCCATTGGCCTTTACATAGCTTCTCCAGAGCGTTCTTGACGGTGGTGGCGTTGGTTTCCAGAGAAGTCGCGGAGGGCATCAATGAGCACATCGGACTGATAATAGTAATTATTGTGATCCAGCTTGTCGGAGTTGTCCGCATTTTCATACCGTCCTGCTCCATCCGCCAGGCCGATAGCGGCCAGCAGGCCAGCCCCATTTGTTTTGTCAATGCCGTACAGCACCTCCACATGGTTAGATGCAGCGCCATCGGCGGCGGATTCCGTGAATTGGACGATATCCGCAACTCGAAGGTAAGTAAACTCCACACCCTTCACCGCATAGCCATAGGAGGTTTCGCCGTTACCCAGGCCGCTGGAATTGTCGGTATCTCCGGCCCGGACGGCGTTGCCCAGGGCGTCGTCGTTGACCGCCTGGTCATACACGCCAGTAGAGACATAAGAACTGTCCCATACGCCGTCCTTGGCGGCGTTGGTGAAATCATACTTGTAAATATCCAGGGAGCCAGTGCGGGAGGTGTCGATGGTGGCATCAGCCACAGGGGCGGCCAGGGCCACGGTGCCCAGGCTCAGACACAGGGCCAGCACCAGGCAGAGGGAAACGGGCTTTTTTCCAATTTTTTTATAAATACATTCTCCTTTGTTATAGGTTGATTTTGTCCTAGAAATTGTGTATACTATCGGTGAGGTGATGAACATGATGGTGGATACCAAGAACCTGGTTCCCATGACGGAGGCCAACCAAAATTTCTCCCGGGTGGTTCGCATGGTGGACGAGAGCGGTCTGGCGGTCATTCTTAAAAACAACAAGCCCCGCTATATCGTGGTGGATTTCGGAGAATACGAGCAGATTCAAACCCTGCGGGCACTCCGGGCCAGGCAGATCGGGCAGGAGGCGGACCGGCTTCTGGAAGAAAACCAGGAAGCTTTCCGGGGAGTTGGCCAAATGATGCTGCTGACTGTTGAGGAAATCCTGGCCCTCCAGGAAAAGGTGATCTCCCAAACCGGCGGCAGCTTTGGGCTGCGGGATCAGGGGCCTCCTGGAGTCTGCCGTCTACAGCGCGGACAGTTCTTTTGGAGATGTGGAGGTTTACCCCAGCCCGGAGGAAAAGGCGGCGAGGCTGGCTTTTTGCCATTACCGGGAACCATGCCTTTGTGGATGGAAACAAGCGGGTCGGTATGCTGGTGATGCTGCTGACCCTGCGGCTGAATGGGCGCGCTTTACGCTACACCCAGGCCGAGCTGGTGGATTTGGGCCTGGGAACCGCAGACGGAAGTCTGGGTTATGCGGAGATTTTGGCCTGGATCATCAGCCACCTGGATACAAAAAAATCCTGCCGGATAAAGGCAGGATTTTTTTGCGGGCCGGTCCCTGGGGTGGTTGGCGGGGGACATCGGTCAAGCCTCCTTCCTTTTCCGCCGGAACAGAAAAACGAGCCGCGCACAAGGCAAGCTCCGTCAGGAGCAAGCCAAATGTTACAGTCGTGAATCATATATTACCAGTAAAAGGCAGCATGTACTGGGAGGAATTGACTGCGGTGACGGTAATCTCCCCGGCTGCCATCCTGGGGGAGCTCACCTTCAAAGGCAGGCTCCGGCAAAATGTGTAGCCCTCCGGGACCGTCGTCTCTGTGAGGAGGTAATAAATGTGGTTGTCTCCAATGCTGATACTAAGGCCGGAGAACATTGCTATGCCATCTTCGGCGGTGCTAAGAATGCTGTCCTTCAGGCCGGAAGAGGTGCAGCTGCCAACTTCCGGCAGAGAGCCTTCCTCCCGGAAGGTTACGGATTTCCAGCCTTTACCATCCTGGCTATACTCCAGCAGGAACGAAACGCCAGCCAGGGGATTACCTTCGGGGTCAACCTTCTTGACCTGAATGGAACCCACCTGCTGTCGGTTGGTGACGCCATCGAAGCCGGAACTGGATACCGTGTAAGTTTTTCCATCCTCTGTAATGTCAATGGTGAATACCTCGTTGCTCAACTCGTACCCCTCCGGGGCCTTGGTTTCCCGGATGGTGTAGGAACCATACGGCAAATCCCCCAGGCGGTATACGCCCGTACCATCGCCGGCCCCATCCAGCTCCTCCGGCATGGTAACTGTGGAGCCGTCCGGCCAGGTTACGGTAAACTCTGCCCCGGACAGCTTCGTCTCGGGATTGGATTCGTTGATCTTGGTCAGTTCCAGACTGCCGTAAATGGGCCGGTTCTCAAAGGTGACGGTATTGGTTCCCTCCTGAATGGTGATTTCTTTTGGCGCTTCGCCAATGTAGCCCTCCGGCACAGTCTCCGTCAGGCGGTACTTTGTCCCTACATACAGCTTTGGCACCAGGATTTTGCCGGATCCGTCCGTAGTATATCGGCCAATCCGACAATACCCAATCCCAGGCGCCCATTCCTCCACGGTAAAGGTGATACCTGAAACCTTCCCGTCCTCTGAGGTCTTGAGAATCTCCAAATCTGCCGGAACAGGGGCATTGTGAATGGTCATGGTCATGTTACCGCCGCCTGTGAGGCCCGTAATGGAGACCCGGTCCAGCCGGCAGTCGCCGTTATCATCCGTGGTAAAATCCGCGGCGGTGAAAGTCCGGTCATACACGGTTTTTCCCGCCTTGTTTGTGACGGTAATGTTCCAGGAATCCGGAAATACCAGTCCCGCCCCCTTCTGGCTCAGAACCTCCAAAAAGGTGTATTCTCCATCCAGCAGATTGGAAAAGGTGTAGGTTTTGGTTCCGCTCTGGCTGTAGGCGCTGTCCGTCAGATACAGGTTTCCATCCCCGTCCGTCTTGCCATACCAGGAGGTATTGCTGTCCCAGCGGTAGATCTTAAAGCAGTACCCCTCTACATCGCCGCTGTCCGTGGTTTTCCGGACGGTGGCCGTACCGGGAATGGCATCCGCTTTGACCTTGAAATAGGCTTTTACCGGGTTGGCGCTGGTGGTCACAGTCGTAACCGTCTGCTTCCCGCTGGCCGTCCAGATCATGTAAGCCATATTGCCCGCGTCCAGTGACCTTCCCGTGGCAGAGGCCAGAACGCTTCCGTTTGCCAGGGCGGACAGGGGAGCGGAAATGTTCAGGGTGTTGCCGGATTTGTTTATGGTCACACCACTGGCCGTAAAGGTATAGTCGCTGGCCAGCACGCCGTTGGTATCCGTGACGGAAGCCTTGTAGAGGTTGCTTCCCCGCGTCATATTTCAGAGTGATTTCCGGCGCTCCCTCCTGTTTTGCAGACGCGAAGCTGGGGATGGTCAAATGGGCCTGCATCAGCTTGACGATTTGCGCATAGCCAGTGTCAAAGGACGGAAAATCCCCGCCTGCAAATGTATCGTAGAGCCGTCGGTCATTTCTGGAATAGGGCGATGTGGAACTGCGAAGCCCCATGACGATCTCCCAAATGAGCACCTGGGTAGCGCCCTCGTACCCAAATTCTGTGTCCTTTGTCTGTGCTTTTGGTGTAATTGGGCGCGCCATACAGCAGGATCAAACTGATAGCGTTCCTTATTCCACCAGTCGGAGAGTAACGGCGTGGGCGGCTTTCCTTTGGCGTGCAGGAAGGGACGGTAGATGTTGGCGGTGCAGCGGTCAATGATGGACTTGTGGCTGCCATGCACCATTCCCACCCCCCATTTGTTGCTCCAAAATACTGGTGATAAGCTCCGATTTCATGGCAATGGGGTTTTCCCCATCGCCATAACCATCCGCGATCTCCAGGGGATTGATGTGGTGGGGACTGTGGGGGAGAGATTTCAATGACCTCGCCGCCCAAGGCCCTGGTCAGCGGTCCATACTCCCGTTCCGCGTCAATGATGATAATGTCGTCGTTTGTTGCCAGGGCAATATTGGCAATGGTGGACTTCATAGCCATGGACTTGCCGGAGCCGGACACGCCCAGCTCAAACGCATGGGGAGAAATGAGCCGCTTGCGGTCACAGATCAGCAGGTTTTTACTTACAGCGTTCACACCATAGTACAGACCGCCGGGATCCTGGATCTCCTGGGCACGGAAGGGCATGAGCACGGCGGTGCTCTCCGTGGTCAGCGTCCGCAGGGATTTCACCCGGCGCAGGCCATAGGGCAGCACTGTATTCAATCCATCCTCCTGCTGATACCGCAGTACCGCAAACTGGCATAAGTGCTCCCGGCCAATGGAAAGCAGGGTTTCCGTGTCGGCGTCCAGCTGTTTCAGCGTATCGGCCACATGCACCAGTGTGACAACCGCAAACATCATCCTCTGATCCCGGACGGTCAGATCGTCCAGAAATTCCTGGTTTCATTCCGCAGCTGCTCCAGCTCATAGGGAACATTGGCGGTGAAATTGTTTTTGCTGTTCTGCCGCTGCTGCCAGCGGGTGATGTCCGTCTCGATGCCCAGGATCTGGCTCTGCACCTCCTTGACCGCCTCATCGGTGGGAACGGGGAGAATGTCGATGCTGGAGTATGAGGCTTCGGGAAAAGTCCGACAGGTCGGAGATCATTTCATCTCCCACAGTGGACGGCGCTGTTTCTTGCGCTGCTGTCTCTTGGGCAGGCTCCGTTGATTCCGATTCCGTAGTCTCTTCAAACGGGGCGGTAGATTCCTCCGGCATCGTTTCTGTAGGCTGCCCGCTAATCTCCGGGCAGTTCCGCGGCCAGCGCTGTCGGAAATATACCCAGGAGCAACGCAACTGCCAGCAGCAGGCATAAAACTTTCAGACTGATGTGTTTCAACTTGTTTCCTCCTTGCTTTTATGTGTCCCAAGTTGGGACAGATTTTTTTGCTCAGGTTTCGCCTGGGGTGGTGGTCATAAGCCGGTAAAGCGCATTGTCCCTGGGAATGGTATTGAAAAATGGCGCCAGGGAACCGCCCATCCGCAAAAGGCCGTGTCCGGCCTCCGCTCCTGTGATGTAGCCCATCTGCATATCCGAAATGTGCAGCAGCTTTCCCAGTTCCTGCCGGTCCGTAGCCGCCTGGTTAAACAGCAGTAAAAAACTCGGAATTGGCAAACATCAGCCGGGCTGTTTCGATTTCAGGCATTCCTCCACATTCTGTGTCGCTGCTGTCAGCGGGGCGGCATACTGCGGAACCGTTTCCAGGCACGGTACAGAAACTCGCCGGAATAATGGTACTTGAAATACAGATACACTTCGTCCAGGAACACCCAGGTGTACTTGCCCTTTCTCCGGTTGGAGGCCACCCGGTTTTGAATGGCCTCCAGCGTCACAACCAACGCCGTGGGCCGAAGCTGCTCTCCCATCTCGTACAAGTCAATGGTGACGATCCGGCTGTTCATATCCACATTGGTGGGATGGGCGAAGATATTGAGGCTTCCCTCCGTGATGATCTCAGAGGCTAACGCCAGCTCCCGCCTCCGGGTCGGTCTGCTTCAGAACCTCATTCCGCCAGTCGGGGGAGTAACGGCGTGGGCAGCTTCCCTTTGGCGTGCAGGAAGGGACGGTAGATATTGCCGGTGCAGCGGTCAATGATGGATTTGTGGCTGCCATGCACCATCCCCACCCCATTTGCTGCTCCAAGATGCTGGTAATCACCTCCGATTTCATGGCAATGGGGTTTTCCCCATCGCCATAACCATCCGCGATGTCCAGGGGGTTGATGTGGTGGGGACTGTGGGGAAATTTCAATGACCTCGCCGCCCAAGGCCCTGGTCAGCGGTCCATATTCCCGTTCCGCGTCAATGATGATGATATCATCGTTTGTTGCCAGGGCAATATTGGCAATGGTGGATTTCATAGCCATGGACTTGCCGGAGCCGGAGACACCCAGGTAAAAGGCGTGGGGGAGAAATGAGCCGCTTCCGGTCACAGATCAGCAGGTTTTTTACTTACAGCGTTCACACCATAGTACAGACCGCCGGGATCCTGGATCTCCTGGGCACGGAAGGGCATGAGCACGGCGGTGCTCTCCGTGGTCAGCGTCCGCAGGGATTTCACCCGGCGCAGGCCGTAGGGCAGCACTGTATTCAATCCATCCTCCTGCTGCTACCGCAGTACCGCAAACTGGCATAAGTGCTCCCGGCCAATGGAAAGCAGGGTTTCCGTGTCGGCGTCCAGCTGCTTCAGCGTATCGGCCACATGCACCAGTGTGACAACCGCGAACATCATCCTCTGATCCCGGACGGTCAGATCGTCCAGAAATTCCCTGGTTTCATTCCGCAGCTGCTCCAGCTCATAGGGAACATTGGCGGTGAAATTGTTTTTGCTGTTCTGCCGCTGCTGCCAGCGGGTGATGTCCGTCTCGATGCCCAGGATCTGGCTCTGCACCTCCTTGACAGCTTCGTCGGTGGGAACGGGGAGAATGTCGATGCTGAGTATGAGGCTTCGGGAAAAGTCCGACAGGTCGGAAATCATTTCATCTCCCACATAGCTGGCATAGTCCTTGAGAAACAGTACCCGGCCAAACTTGCTGCCCATCTCAAAGTGATCCGCCTTGAAAGACAGGCTGTCCGGGCAGATCAGGTCACGGAAGTCCGCGCCCCCGGCGGATGGCGGCGGCCTGGTCAAAGGTGAAATGCTGCCCTCACCGGGCCGGAAGAAGTTGTGAAAGATACGGAGGCGGTCATGGCTGGAAATGGCTCTGGCCCCGGAATCCAGCCGCCCAAAGCTTTTTGCACAGATTCCGTCCACCCGCCGGAAATAGGCCCGGCTGTCCTCGATTTTCCGCTGCGGTATGGACAGGGTAATGTACTTTTCCTGCACCAGGTCGTTGCTTGCCGCCGATTTCTCCTTCAGCATGGCGTTAAAGGCTTTTCGGTAGCAATCCTGGCTGTCCCCCTGCTCTCTCATGAGAATATTGCGCTGGAAGTCCACCGGGTTCAAACGATGATTCATAATGGTGATCTTGGCGGCAGCGTCGGTAGGCAGGCTGTTCAGGACAGAGCAGTAGGAAGTAAAAATGCTCCTGCGGTCCTCGTCGGAGGCGGCAACATAGTTCACATCGGCAAAGCGCCAGGTTTTGCTGTGCTTGTTCCCCACAAGCCAGATCCCGTCCGCATAGACGCACCGAATGGGGATGGACTGCTGGACGCTGCGAGGAATGCGGAACTTTACTTTTTCGCTGCGCTGGGCGGCAAGGAGGATTTAATCAAAGTCCTGTCCTCCTTTTCTGCCCAGCGCTTTGTAATGGAAGTTCTCGGAAATAAAGACACGGTTCCCGGCGCACAGCAGTTCAGATTTGAGAAACGCCCACAGGAACTGTTCCAGATTCATGCCGTGATAACTGAAAAAATCCGGCAATGGCCACCGGGGCGGCGGAGAGCATACACAGCCAGCTGGCCGCCTCTTTGCCCAGGACGGGGCCTAGGCCCAGGTAGATTCCGACGGCAAGACCCACGGCCAGAACGGCGCAGATGAATTGGCGGGCAGACAGTCCAAAGAAAATTGTTTCCTTTGTGCTGCCGCACCTCTTTTGGAATTTTGATTTCGATAACATTCACCTCTGATTTTTGGAAAATTTGACAAGATTTCAGAAAAATGAGATAATATCCATGGAAAACAAACCGTAAAAAATTTGAAATTTCAAGGAGGTTTCCCATGGACTTCATGTTGAAGCAGCTGCTCATTGTCCTTGTTCTGCTGGCGGTCACACCACCCTACATCGTAGAATAGTTCTGGCTCTGTTGGCAAAGCTGCGATTGCTGCCCCCCGGCGGTCTGCGGCCTTGTTCTTCCCTGCCTCCCCCAATTGGGCGGCAGCGCACAGGCCGCTGGCCATTGGCCTTCTGGCAGCCTGCGCCCTATACCCCATTGTCTACTGGACGATCAGATTCATCCCTCGCTGGAGGCAGGAGGAGCGGCATTACGCCCATTCCCTGCTGGCAACGGCCAAACCGCTGTACGCTCCATCGGAGTATGAGGACTATGACAATAAAGAGGAATGTGGATGCAACGCATGAAGGAAAGGCGGGCGCAAGCCTGTCTTTTTGCGCCGGAATGCGCCCCAAATTGGGACGCGATTCCGCTTTCTATAACCCAAACATCTCCGCGTAATACGGCTGGCGCCTCTGACCAGCCCGGTGAGTACCAGCATGTTGAACACCATTTCTCCGATGTATTCCCACACCATGGTAACGGCTGGCAGGTAGGCGTCTGCTGCCGGACTTGCTGCTGGAGAAAATGCGGAGGGCAGGCCAGAACAACGACCGCCCCTCCATGCACACACGCCAATGGCAGGATTTCAGGAACGCTTTTCCGTTTTGCCGCCGTTCCCTCTCCGGCAAAGGAGGCCAACGGAACTGGGGCCAGGGCTGTATACCATGTAAAGCCGGAAAAAGCGTCCATATACTGTGAGTATCAGAATAAAGGACAGAACGGTGACAATCAGGCTGCCCAGCATCGATACCAGCCAAAGGGGATGGAGGCCAGAAAGCCCACATCCTCAATGGCGCTCACGATTTCCGTTGGCAGGGTGGCGGCGGTGGATCGCCCGCCCATGCCGGACATGACACTGGAAACGACGCCGCCGCAGATGTGGAAGATTGCCAGCATGATTTCCAGAGAATAGCCCACAGCGACCTTGGCTCCGGCAAAGCGGATGAAATGCCGCAGGGCAAATTCCGGCCGCTGGATCTCCCGGAAGGACGCCGCCGACTGGAACACGCCCATGGCAAAAACAGCACCAAAAGGCCGTAGCCGATCCCTACCAGGGCATTGCTGATAGCCGTAATGACAGTCCATATTTCGCCGCCCTTAAAGGTTGCGGGAGATTGGGTAATGAGTTCCCACAGCTCTGCCAGTTTTCCTGTTCCAGTTTTTTTCAGAGCCCATTCCAATGTGCTTTACAATCCAATTGTCAATCAGACTTCACCTCCAATCTGTTTTTGTAGTTACATTGTGTTGACATTTTCTGCTTCTGCGGTTATACTAGTTCCAAGGAGATGATTACATGGGCATACCTGAACTGAACACCGTATCCGCACCCAAAACAGCGACCTTTCAAATGCGGATTAATCCAGAGGTCAAGCAAAAAGCAGAGTCCATCTTTGCGGCATATGGCCTGGACACTGACGGATGCGGTCAATATTTTTATTCAACAATCGCTGAACACGGAGGGCCTTCCTTTTTCTACTCTCCCCTGAAAACACAGAATACCTAAAGGCAAAGTCTATTAGCCGCCTCATGGTTTGAAATTCAAAAGGGCTGGGATTCTGTCAAAACGGATGCCGATTGGGTATCTGAGGAAGCTGCTACCGTATTTTTGGAGGAGCAGGCATGACCGTGCGCTATACGCCAGAGGCCATTCATGATTTGCAGGCGTTACGGGACTATCGGAAAAATCTTAGGCAATCCCAAGGCCGCCAGCAGGATTGCAAAGCTGATTCTGGATACCTGCGGCCAGCTGAAGAACCACCCGCAGCTTGGCGCGTCTGTAGAGGCAAAAACCGGCCATTCCACAGATTTGCGTTTTGTAATTTGTGAAAAGTGGCTCGCTTTCTATCGTATTGACGAAAATATTATTTCAGTGGCACGAATCCTGGATGGACGGCAGGGGACTACCTGCATATTCTCTTTGGAGCAGATAGGGAATGACGGAAAATGCGTCCCAACTTGGGACGTATTTTTCATACTACCCGATCAGACCCAGGATTTCCTTGGCAAAAGGCAATCAGCAGCCCGCCAAAAAGGCACAGAAAGCCCTGGGTTCTCTGGCTGGCGTCGTGGCTCTGCACCGACATGCCCACCTGCACGATACCCCAGCCCAGGATGATGACGCCAATGGCACGGATGCAGGAGAAAAATAAAGTCGGACAGGTTGTTTACAATGCTCAGCGGATCGTCTGCGGCATAGGCTCTGAGGGGCAAGGCACATACGATCAATACCAGCGCTGCCCAACGGCCCATATACCGATGCGCTTTTCTGCGCTGGGGTGAAGTATTTGCTTTCGGTTGTTTTTCAATCAGATTCCTCCGTTTCAATAATTTCACGATCTCGTCCAGAGAAGTAAAGGTGAAGTCCAAATCCTCCGCGCTGTACAGGCATACCGGGCTATGAACATAGGGAAGGCCCCGCCGTCCTGTGTCAGGTGGATATTGGGATGCTTCATCAGGTCGTACTTTTCATCGATCACTGGCGCCTCCCGCGCAGCAGAACAATGGCATAACGGTTGTCCAGCATCCGCACCTCGTCCGGGGTCATAAGCTCCCGTCCGGCCTGTTGAAAATTCTGACTGTAGGAGCCGCTGCGGCCCTTGCTTTGGCTGCTTGTCCGAACATCAATGGTTTCCTTGCCCAACAGCTCGGAAATGTACTTGTGGGTGCTCTGCTCATTGCCGCCCAAATAGATGAAAGCATCGGCATTGCCGATGATGCCCTCCCAATCGTCCTTGAAAAGCGCCTTCAGCTGGCTGATATTTTGCAGGATGATGGTGGCCATGACATTCCGGGAACGCATGGTAGCTTGCAGCCGGGCGTAACCGTCGGGGGAAGCGCCACATTGGCAAATTCGTCGAAGAGCAGACGCACCGGGATGGGCAGGCTGCCGCCGTGAACCTTATCCGCCTGAAAGTACAATTCCTGAAATGCCTGGGTATAGAGCATTCCCACCAGGAAATTGAGGCTGGTGTCGTTGCTGTCAGGGATGATACAGAAAAACAGCCTGCTTCCGCTCTCCCTAACTTGCCAAGCTCCAGGGTGTCACAGGCGGTAAGGCTTTGAATCTCCGGGAGGGTGAAAGAGGCCAGCCGCACCGCGGCTCCCACCAAAAATGCTTTTGGCTGTTTTGCCCGCCGCTTGCTTAAAAATTTTATACTGCCGCACGGCGATGTGCTCCGGCTGTTCTTCCTCCAGGGCTTCAAAGAGCAGGTCCAGCGGTGACATATAATCATCCTCATCCTCCTTGGCTCCGCCGTACTCGATCATGGTGAGCATCATCTCCATGTTTTTGCTCCTCTGGGGGGGGAGCCTCATGGAGCAGGTACAGCATGAGGGGCAGCGTCCAGGGCAATTTCAGTTTCTCCCAAAAAGGGATCATTCTGCTGGGCGTTCTTTGGCGTGGTGTTTTTGATGAAATTGTCGATGAGCCGGAACACATCCGAATCTTTTGCGGATGTAGGAAAAGGGATTGTAGAAATCAGAATGGGCAGGGTCAATGAGGTCAAAAACCCGCACCGTATACCCTTTTTCAGAAGCAGCGGGATGGTAGACCGTGCCAGCTCTCCCTTTGGATCTGTCACAATGTAGCTGGCGTTTGCCTGCATGATGTTTGGCTTCACCACATACCGGGTCTTACCTGCTCCGCTGCCGCCCACTATGATTTGCAGGAGATTGCGCATATGCTTCCTGCCGTTCAGGCTCATTTGCAGGCGCCGGGTCAAAATGACATTCTTTCTGGCATCCTTGTCCCGGTATTTGCGGTCAAGGGGCTTTCACGCTGCCCCACCTGGCAGAGCCGTGCTCCTCACCGGGGCGGCGGTTCTGGGCGGGTGGAATAATAGTAGAACGCAATGGCGCAGATATATAAGAGTAAGGCTCCGGCCAGAAATTTGGGCGTGTATGCTGTCCAGCGGATGGAAAAGGGACGCTTTTTACAGCTTCCGCAAAGCGTCCCAGGAACTCTATGAGGTTTTCGCCATCTTCGTAGGCGCAGGCGGCCAACGCTCCCAGCCAGAGCACCGCAGGAAAAACGCCGCCCAGACCGGGGCGTCTGCCCGAAAGGACTTTTGCTGCCGAATATACGACCCTCCCTTCCAATTTTGAATCTGGGTACAAAATGCGTCCCAATTTGGGACAGGCCGGAGGATTGCGGCCGCTTTCACAACCGCTGCCAGCCTCCGGCGTGGTCAAAGGCGCAGTTTGCGCCCTTTGGGGGTGTCACCCCTTGTATGCCCTATTCCAACGGACTGGCCCGGTCAAGGCCCCAGCCAGTGCGCACACTGGCTGGCTCGTGGGCGATTGCGTCAGCAATCGTCCAGCCTTGACGGGACTGGCCGGTGGAATACCCTCCCCCAGGGGAGTGACGCCCCTGATCCCGGCTCTGTTCCCGGGTATCTATCTCTATGGCCTCCTATCCGGAGCCTTTCTTTCTGTTTGAAAGCGCTGCTGTGGAGAATTATCTGACAGGCCGCTTTGCCTGGCCCCGGGTGTGCTGCTGCGGCGCGATACTCTGCTCGATGGAGCTTACCATCTTTTGCTCATGGTTTGCACAATGTCCAGCGCCTGCCGTACTTCCTGGGGCGTCCAGCCGCTGTAAAGCTGCGGCAGAGCGGAAAGGTCTGGCAGATCACGCCTAATGCCAAAGCGCTTGCAAAGAATGTATAGGATACGCTCTGGGCGTCCAGCTCACTTTCGGGCGGTTATAATGGGCGTTTGCGCCCTTTGGCATGGAACCGGCTGTGGGCCACCTCTGCCGCAATGGCCCCAAAGGCTTCTCCATCCGGGTAATTGGGGCTGATTGCCAACTCCAGCTTCCCCTCGTCGTAGAAGGGGCAGGCACATCCATTTCCGTGTCCACGACCACAGGCACAATGGAATAGTTCAGCAGGGTGGACAGGGCGCTTTCCATTGCCGGACTGCCATCCTGCAATACAGGCTTTTTGATTTCCCGGCCAGTGGTCTGGGAAATGTCATAAGCCGATACCAAAAAGAGTAGCCTTTTCCAAAGGAGACCCTGGAAAAAATCTGTACACCCTTTCCGCGTTCACCTTCCGGCACGCTCCTGCCCAGGGTTTTCCAACGCTCCACAGTACCAAACTGGGTGATATTGGGATTCTGTACCATAGCAAGGGCAATATTTCCGGCGCTATACAGAGGATTGTCTCCCTGGATCTCCAAATACCGGGCATAAGCATCCGGATTACTGGAAATTTCTTCCATGCCCGCGTCCTGCATCGCGGCGGCGTTTTCCCGTTCCGCCTGCTTTTTGTGCCTTCCATTGCTCGTCGTTCTGATTCTTCCGGGCAATGATTTCACTTAAATTCGCCATTAAATTCCTCCAATTCTGTTATCTTGTTTTCTCCCGCACAGGGACGGAGCCATCCTTCATGCGCTCAGAGGCGGCACGGAGGGTTTCCAGCCGCCCTTTGACGGAGGCGCGTTCATTGGCAGTCCCGCCCTCTGATTCGAGCCACTGCCTCGCTCTTTGGAGGATCTCTCGGGTTGAGTGCGGGGGCCTGCTTTTTTGGCGTGTTCTCCTGTGTCTGCCGGGGAACAGGATAGCCCAGCTCCTCCATAGCGGCGTTGAGCTGGGCGGCATATTTTTTGATTGGAAACGATGTTGGTCACGCCATGCTCGTTTCCTTTTTGTGGACAAAGAAATACAAAATGCCGTACCGCTTTGCCAGCTTTTGAAATTTGGGAATGTCCTCCTTGCGGATCTGCACGACCTCGGCAGGGGCCGGGTCGCGGGCCAAACGCTTGGAGCTGGTCTTACCCACCACCTTATGATCCTGGCGGGAAATGGCAATGAGCAGGGCCGTGACATTTTT
>VOFJ01000980.1_pt1 | contig 25557 bp, 65 predicted proteins | sample 5384081 | NCBI WGS metagenome assembly VOFJ01 (sample SAMN12384729, study PRJNA508395) | human gut metagenome | isolation source: healthy gut I | host: Homo sapiens | reverse complement strand
TCGGTATTACTTCGTTCAGTTACTGTTGCTGGAATACCGGCAGAAGAAAATAAAAAACTGGACACCAGATCCATGCATTTTGTACTGACGCAGATGATGTCTATGGCAGATGCCATGGAAGCACCGACAGAAAAATGTCCGCTGGAAGAAAGCATCGGCAGAATTTCAGCAGAATTTGCTTATCTGTATCCACCGGGAATTCCGCTGATCACTCCGGAGAACAGATTACTGGACAATTTATTCGTAATATGAGAATATACATGGAGAAGGGTTATATCTGCAGGGACTGGAAGACTATACAAATAAGACGATCCTTGTGGTAGAACAACAGCCCCAGGTACAAAGGAGGAGCAAGACGAAAGCAATACGTAATCTTAAAGATATAGAAATAACAATTGAAGTAAACCCAGGAACAGTTGATACAAAAAGTTAAATGATTACAAAAAAAATCAGGAATAAATCGATTAAGTATAGGACTTCAAAGTACAAAAAATGATATTTTGAAAAAAAAAATAGGAAGAATTCATACATATCAAGGAATTTTTAGAGATATACAAACTAGCTAGAGAAACTGGATTTAAAAAATATCAATATAGATTTAATGATAGGGATTCCAGGACAAAAAAGATTGGAGATCTAAAAAATACATTACAAGATATAATAAAGCTAGAGCCAGAGCATATTAGTGTATATTCTTTTAATAATAGAAGAAAATACACCAATTGAAAAAAATGTTAGAAAATGGGGGAGATTAAATTACCAGATGAAGATTTAGAACGAAATATGTATTGGTATGTAAAAAATACATTAGAGTTAAATGGATATAATCATTATGAAATTTCTAATTTTGCTAAATTGGGAAAAAGAATCAAGACATAATTTAAATTGCTGGAATCAGGAAGAATATATTGGCTTTGGAGTTGCTGCTCATTCGTATTTGAATGGCATTAGATTTTCTAATACTATAAATGTTGAAGAATATATTCAACATATAGAAGACAATAGGAAAGAAGAAAAAATATACAAATAGAAGAAAAGTCAAAGTTTAGAAGATAAGAAAAAAATGAATTTATGATGTTAGGTTTTAGAAAAATACAAGGTGTTGATATAGCAAGATTTAAGGAAAAGTTTATTGATAATCCGATTTTTTTTATATCGTGAAAATTTAAATAAATTAGTAGAAGAAGGATTAATAGAAGTTGATTTAAATCATATTAAGTTAACAAATAAAGGAATTGATTTGGCAAATTTAGTATTTGAGGAATTTGTTGATGATTGCTAGTTATAGATTGTAAGAAATAATTATGATGTCCAGGCTTTAGCTCTCCCTATAATACTTAAATTTTATTTAATGACGTTTGATTGAATGAAAAAATAGAAAATCTTTTACAAGAAAAATGAGTAATGTTCACGGGCAAAATTATTATTATATGAATTTAAACTTTTTCTCGGTTCAATACATAATCTAAAGAATTTCTAAAATAATTTAATGGCACCCTTTCACTTTAGTCGAGCTAAAGCTCGACGTGAACATTTTCCATTAAATTATTTAAAAAATTCTAAGATTACTCCAATTACATTCGAAAAGTTTAAATTCATATGATAAATAATTTTGAGCCTGAGTGTGTACTGAACCCAAAAAAATTGGACATTTTTTTATTAGGTATTAGGCTGCTTGGGAATGAACTCTGTATTGTACAGGACTCATTCCTTTTAACTTGCCCTTTATCCTTTTATTATTATAATAATCTATATATTCTATTATATCTGTTTCTAATTCTTCTATTGTTTTATATTCTTTCATATAAAATAATTCTGATTTTAATAAACCAAAAGAAATTCTCTGCTAATGAGTTATCTAAACACTTTCCTTTTCTAGACATACTTTGTCTAATTCCTTTTTCTTTCAATAAGTGTTGATATTGTTTCATTTGATACTGCCATCCTTGGTCTGAATGTAATATCAAATTAGTATTATCTGGTATTTTACTAAATGCTTTTTTTAACATGTCTACTACTTGTGCAAATACTGGATGCCTTGATATATTATAACTAATTACTTCTCCATTAAATAAATCTACTATTGGTGATAAATATATTTTTGCTTTATCTACTTTGAATTCTGTTACATCTGTAACCCATTTCTCATTTGGTTTTTTTTGCTTCAAATTCACGATTTAATAAATTATTACATATTTTTCCCTACTTCACCTTTATAAGATTTATATTTTTGTATTCTCACAAAACATTGCAGTCCTAATTCTTTCATTAATTTTGAAACTGTTTTATGATTTATATTATATCCTCTATTATGAAGTTCCATAGTTATTCTTCTATATCCATATCTTCCTTTGTTTTCGTGATAAATAGCTGTTATTTCTTCTTTTATCTCTTTATATTTATCTGTTTCCTTCATTCTATTTAATTGATAATAAAATGTACTTCTTGTCACTTCTGCATATTTTAACAAAGCCTCTAACTTAAATTCTTGCCTTAATTCATCTATTACAATTACTTTTTCGATTGTTTTGGGCTTTGTTCTTTTCTGAACTAAGGCTTGCAATTTTTTTAAGTATGCATTTTCCATTCTAAGTCTTTGAACTTCTGCTATCAAATCTTCTTCTACATCTTTGGATAATTTCTTTTTTTCTTGATTTAGAACTCATATTTTTATTTCTACCACGTCGCTCTTCATAAAGTGCTTGTGGCCCTTCCTCATAATATATATACGTTCCCATTTTGTTACAGTACTTCCTGAGCTTAATTTAAAATGTATTGCTGTTTGTGTTGCAGACAAATGGTTTGTATGCATATATTCTACTACATTTTGCTTATATTTTCCATCATAAGATGCTTTTTTTTTTTTTTCTATACCAATTTCTCCATGTTCATTGTATTTTCCTATCCAATGCTTTATTGGTGTTGGGCTTGGAATGTTAAATTTTTTTTGCTGCTTCATAACTAGTATGATAATTTTCAATACAATATTTAACAACTTTTAATTTGAATTCTTTTGAGTATTTTGCCATTAAAATGAACCCTCCTTATTAAACTTTTTTGTCTAATATTTTGGGTTCACTTCAGTGAAAGCGCCTTATTTTCTTGTATTAGATTTTCTTTTTTGAATAAAATGAAAAAAGACATTAAATAAAATTTAAGAATTATAGGGAGAGCTAAAGCCTGGACATTATAATTGATTCTTACTAAATTATAATTATAAATATAAAAAGAAAAAATGTTCGTAAAAAAGTATTGACAATTTTTAAAATTGTATATACAATAAAAAAGCGAACATTTTTTTTTAGTAAAAATTTTTAGGAGGTATAACATGATAACAACATTACATATAAAAAAAATAGGAATAATAGAAGATTTAACAATTGATTTAAACAAAGGCTTAAACGTATTAACAGGAGAAACAGGAGCTGGAAAAACATTAATTATTGATTCTTTACAAATTATATCAGGAGGAAGATTTTCAAAAGATATGATTCGTAGAGGAGAAAACAATTCTTTTTGTTGAATTATGCAATGTATGATCCTAAAAATGAAAAATCAGAAGACGGAAATATAATTGTTTCAAGAGAGATAAATTTAAATGGAAAAAATATGTGCAAAATTAATGGAAGAATGGTAACTGTAAATGAATTAAGAACATTTATGAAAGAATTTATTGAAATTCACGGTCAAAATGATAACCAAAATTTATTAGACAATAAATTACATTTACAATATTTAGATGGATTTATAGGAGAAAAAAATAGAAAGCAATTTAAATAAATATTATATTTTGTATGAGAAATATAACAAAATAAAAAGTGAATTAAAAGCCAATTATGGAGATGAAAAAAGAAAACAAAGGAAATTAGATTTACTAAAATACCAATTTGACGAAATAGAAAAAGCAGAATTAAAAACAGAAGAGGAATACGAATTAGAAGAAAAAAAAAAAAAAATAGTAATGAATTCTGAAAAAATTTCGCAAAATTTGCAAGAAGCTGAAGGATTAATAGCTGATAATGGAATTGATAAGTATTAGTATGGCTATTAGGGCTTTAGAAAAAATTGAGAATATTGACGAAAAATACGAAAAAGTATCAGCTAATTTAAAAAATATATATTATGAATTACAAGAACTTACAAGAGATATAGAAAATTATAATAGTGATATTTATTTTGATGAAGAAGAACGAAATTATATAGAAGAACGTTTAGATTTAATACATTCATTAAAAAAGAAAATATGGAAATACTATTGAAGAAATTTTTAAATTACAAACAAGAAATAAAAAGAGGAGATAAATCGTATTGAAAATTTAGAAGATTATACAAATAAATTAAAAAAAAGAGTTAAAGAACATTGAAGACCAAATGAATATTATTGCGCAAAAAATGCATGAGGAAAGGAAAGAGAGTGCTTGTAAGTTAAGTGAGGAAATTAATGAAGAGTTAATTGATTTGGAAATGAAAAATGCTAAAATAAAGGTAAATGTAAATTATTTAGAAAATGGCTACCTAAAAATGGAAAAGATTTAAAGTGGTATTTTCTATTATTACAAATGTTGGAGAAGAAGAAAAAAGAACTTTCAAAAATTGCATCTGGAGGAGAAATGTCAAGAATAATGTTGGCAATTAAAAAGTTTTAGCTGAATCTGATAAAATGCCAGTGTTAGTATTTGACGAAATTGACACGGGAATTAGTGGAAAAGCTGCAAATGCAGTTGCTAAAAAATTAAAAGCAATAGCTAAAGAACATCAAGTAATGTGTATATCACATTTACCAAATATTGCTGCAAATGCAGACCATAATTATTTTATTAGTAAAGATGTAAATAATAATAGAACAAAGACTAAAATACGATTATTAAATGAAAATGAAGTAATAGAGGAAATTGCAAGAATTTCTTCGGGAGAAATAAATGAAGTCTCTTTAAAATATGCAACAGAATTAAGAAACAAAAAAGCTTCATAATTAAAATTAAAAATTAATTGATTTAAAGTGTTTACGTATTTAATACTTGGTACATAATATAATCTAAAAAAAAAAGGAGGAAAATTATGAAAAAAACTTTTTTTAGGTATTAGAGATGTAAAAAGCACTTCAAATTTTAGATTCGAGAGGGAATCCTACTATTCAAGTAGAAGTAATTACGGAAGATGGATATGTTGGAAAAAGCATCTGTACCATCTGGAGCATCTACTGGAAGCTTTGAAGCGGTGGAATTACGTGATGGTGATAAAAGTAGATATTTAGGTAAAGGAGTAGAAAAGGCTGTAGAAAATGTTAATAAGAAAAAATAGCGAAGGCAATTATAGGAATGAATGTATATGAACAAAGAAAAATTGACGAAGAAATGATAAAATTAGATGATACTCCAAATAAATCAAATTTAGGAGCAAACAGCATTTTAGGAGTTTCTTTGGCAGTAGCAAAAGCTGCATCAAATTCATTAGGGTTAGATTTATACCAATATATTGGAGGAATAAATGGAAAAAATTACCTATTCCTATGATGAATATATTAAATGGAGGAAAACATTCCAGATAATAATATAAAGTATACAAGAATTTATGATTATGCCTATTGGTAACATTACCTTTACAGAGAGAATGAGAAGAGGAGTTGAAATTTATCATACATTAAAAAAGGTATTAAAAAAAAAAAAGGCTATAGTGTAGGTGTTGGAGATGAAGGAGGATTTGCACCAAACTTAGAAAACGAAGAACAAGCTTTAGATATTATAATAGAAGCTATAAGAAAAGCTGGATATGAACCAGGAAAAGATATAAAATTAGCACTTGATATTGCTAGTACAGAAATGTATGAAGAAGCAAAGAAGATTAATAAACAAGGATATTATTTTTGGAAAACAAAACAATATAAAACACAAGAAGAAATGATAGAATATATTGTAGAATTGTGTAATAAATATCCTATCTTTTCTATTGAAGACGGTTTAGCAGAAGAAGATTGGGAAGGATGGAAAGTATTAACTGAGAGGTTAGGAAATAAAGTTCAATTAGTAGGAGATGACTTATTTTTGTAACAAATCCAAAAAAGGTTAGGAAGAGGAATTGAAAAAAAATGTTGCAAATGCCATATTGATAAAACCAAATCAAATTGGAACATTAACAGAAACTTTATATACAATACAAAAGGCAAAACAAAATGGATATAAAACAGTAATATCACACAGATCAGGAGAGACTGAAGATACTACAATAGCTGATATAGCAGTAGGAGTAAATGCTGGCCAAATAAAAAAACAGGAGCACCTTGTGTAGGACAGATAGAGTTTCTAAATATAATAGGTTACTATATATTGAAGAAGAAATATAATAAGTTATAAAAATAAAAAAAAAAGAACAAATTATTCTTTTTAGTATAATAATTTGTTCTTTTTATATAAATAGATTTTATAAATTATTTCATTTTTTTCTATTAATAATTAACAACTTTGCTGTTGAGAATATAAGGATACTAATTGCAACAATACTTCCAGTTACTATAAATGTTGTTATACCTGCCTTTGGTAAAGTTGTTGGTGGTTCAGTAAGTTTTAACTTAGGTGATATATCAGATGTTTTTAGTTTGCTCTTTGTTATCATAGTCTTTATAAGTAATATCAACTTTTTGATTTGTATTTAATATTTTGTTAACGATTGAACTATCAAAATTTTCTTTTTAATTTTAATTTATATTGAACAGTTGCTGTTTCTCCACTTGCAAGTTCAGGTATTGTCCAAGTAATAGAATTATTTGATTTATCAACTGTTGCTGATATTGTTCCAATATTTGCTTCTGATACATATGCAAAATCGAAGTTATTAATTATTTCTGCTGGGAAGTAATCAATAATTTTAATATCTTTTAATGTTTTATTTTCTGGTATTAAAGAATTATAAATATCATTTTTTATTATTGATTCTACTTCATTATCTGTTACATAATAAAATTTTCCAACAGTAGGGTTTGAAGTTGTTCCAAATATTTCTTCAATAATTTCACCAAATGATTTAGTTGTTGTAGCAGGAATATATGTTTCATCATCAATTCCAGTTAGCATTGTTATTATATTTATATTACTTTGTTTTAATTGTTGCAATTTTGATTTTGTTTTTTGAAATAACGTCATCTGAATAATAACTTTTATCATAGTTTAAAGCTACATTAGGAACACCATCTGTTAAAACAATCATATATTTATTATTATCGGTTTTGGTAAATTGTTCACTTGCTAATTCTAATCCTGATTCTAAATTTGTTCTAGGACCATCTGCTTTTTATGTTTGAAATTGCATTGCTTAATGTAGAAATATCATTACTTAAAGAAGAAGCTAAATTAGCATCCTCTAGTGTACCTTCTTTAGAACTATCTATACTAGTAGAAAAACTAACAATTCCTATTTTTAATTCTTCATTGTCTTTTTAAAAAGATTAGAAATTAAAGTTTTAGCAGAGTTAAAAATTAATTCTTTTTCTTGTTGTAGCTCCAGAAACAGTAGTATTCATACTATCTGAATTATCTAAAACTAACATAATTTCTCCTGTAGGTTTATTTACAACTTCATCATTTTTTTACTTGTAATTGTATAGTTACTTCTTTATTGTTTAAGTCTTTAGAAATTAGTTTTTCTCAAATTTTGAGTTTTTCACCTAATTCAATAGTACAAACTGGTTCTTCTACAACGTTCATAGTTACAGTACTATAAGAAGCAAAAGATAAGTTCGTTAATAAAATTAATATTAAAAATAATGAAATAAATATTTTTCTTTTTTTATATTCATATAACCTCACTCCTTCATATAATCCTAATATATTTTTAACATAAGATAAAAATAAATACAATAATTTTAATAAAAACAAACAAAAAGTATTGAAAGAATAGGCAAAATATGTTAAAATAATAACTGTAATAAAAAGAGCCAATTAAAAAGCATAGTAAATCTATTAAAAAAAATTCGAGAGAAAAAAATCTAGGCTGGAAATCATTTATATTTTGTAGATTGAAATTTCACTTTTTAGGTCTTTTTTTTTCTTGAAAAGAGATAAGTAGGAAAAAGCGGTTGAACCGTTAAAACTATAATGAGGTTAGATATTAAACTAATAAAATTAGGTGGTACCACGAAAGATAAGCCATTTCGTCCTATGTTATATATAGGATGAATGGCTTTTTAGATGGAAATTAAATTTAAAATAAAATTTAATAAAGGATGTTGATGAAAAATGAAAGAAACTAGTAAATGCTTGGAATATTATTTAGACTCTAAGGTCTATAATTATGAAGATGTAGAAAAAAATATTGAAGAAACTAAAAAAGATTTTCCAAAAAAGAAATTTTCTGTAAATGTAACGACCAATTCATTTGGAATGTATGTAATTACATTTAATTTTGAAAATAAAAAAACTTGGTTTTCAAAGATTATACTTTATTTTAAGAGAAAAAAAGACATTAATGTTACAAGATGCAAATGGAAACAAGAAAGAAAATTTTGGAAAAGAAAAAAAAGACGATTAGAAAAGGCTTATAAAAAATCCTCAATATGGAAAATACAAGAGCACAGGCATTTATAAACCATATTAAAAGGGAGGATATTTTTAAATGAAAGAGCAAATCGAAAAAATTAAAGAAAATTCAAAACAAGAAATAATGAAATGTGAAAATATTAAAGAACTAAATGAAATTAAAGTAAAATATTTAGGTAAAAAAAGGTGAATTAACAGTTGTATTAAGAGGAATGGGAACTTTAAGCCCAGAAGAAAGACCAGTAATTGGAAGTTTAGTAAATCAAGTAAGAGATGAACTAAGTTGTTTAGTTGAAGATAAAGAAAAACAGTTAAAAAAAAGAGGAACTATTAAAAAGATTAGAAACAGAAAATATAGATGTTACAGAACCTAGTAAAAAGGTTGAATTAGGATCATTACATCCAATTACACAAATAATTAGTGAAGTAGAAGATATATTTTTTTTAGAATGGGATATGAAATTGCAGATGGCCCAGAAGTAGAAAAGGCAATTTATAATTTTGATAAATTGAAATACACCACCAGATCATCCAGCAAGAGATATTCAAGATACTTTTTTACATTACAAATGATATTGTACTTAGAAGCCAAACATCTCCAGTACAGGCAAGAGTAATGGAAAATAAAAAGCCACCAATAAAAATAATTTGTCCAGGAACAGTTTATCGTTCTGATAGTGTAGATGCTACACATTCTCCGGTATTTCATCAAATAGAAGGTTTAGTAGTAGACAAAAATATTTCAATGACAGATTTAAAAAGGAACATTAGAGATGTTTGCTAAAAAAGTGTTTAGGAGAGAACACAAAATAAGATTTAGACCACATCATTTTCCTTTTACAGAGCCAAGTGCTGAAGCAGATGTATCTTGCTTTGTTTGTGGAGGAAAAGGTTGTAGAGTATGTAAACAAGAAGGATGGATTGAGTTACTAGGATGTGGAATGGTTCATCCAAATGTATTAAAAAAAATTGTGGAATAGATCCGGAAGAATATTCAGGATTTGCCTTTGGATTTGGTGTAGAAAGAATTGCAATGGCAAAATTCGGAATAGATGATATGAGATTGCTATTTGAAAATGATGTAAGATTTTTAAAACAATTTTAATAAAATAATTTGAAATAAAGATTTATTTCTTATAAGGAGTGTTAAGATAATGGGATTTTTTAATAAAAGACCAAAAAGGAAAAAGTATATTCAATAAAAAGAAAGCAAGGAATTTATAATCAAAAATCCAAATTATACAGCAGTAGAAACAATAGGTGGATTTAAATTAATACCAGATGATAAAGCTGATGTACATATTAAGACAATTAGACAAAAAAGAAATGATTTTATAGAAGGACTTTCCATAGGAGAAGAATCTAAAAATTTAGAATATGCTTTTTAGGGAAAGTAGCAAAGTTAAAAAGAGAATATACAAATTATGAAAGATAAAAGTAAAAAAGAAAAAGGAAAGAAATCAAATGAAAGCAAGTGTTGAATGGTTAAAAGAATATAGTGATATTGATGTTGATAGTATAAAGCTAGGAGATATTTTAACAATGACAGGTTCAAAAGTGGAAACAATTGAGCAAAAAAGGAAATGATATAAAAAAATGTTGTTGTTGGAAAAATACTTGAAATAAAAAAACATGAAGATTCTGATCATCTTGTTATAACTCAAATAGACTTAGGAAATGAAAAAGTCCAAATTGTAACAGGTGCAAATAATATAAAAGAAGGAGATATTGTTCCAATTGCAAAAGATGGTTCAGAATTACCAGGTGGAGTAAAAATAAAAAAAAAGGACTTTTACGTGGAGTTGAATCTTGTGGTATGATGTGTTCTGTGGGCGAATTAGGATTAGATATAGAAAATTATCCTGGACAAATTGAACATGGAATAATGATTTTAGATAAAAGTCTAGAAAAAGAATTAGGTCAAGATATTGTTGATGTTTTAAAATTAAAAGAAGATATTATAGATTTTGAAATTACACCTAATAGACCAGATTGTTTGTCAATTGAAGGGTTAGGAAGAGAAACAGCTGTATCATTAGGAAAAAGAATTTAAAAATCCTAGAAAAAAAATATAGATGAGTTAAAAGTAGAAGACAAGAAAAATATAGAAGGATTAACAGTAGATATTACAGCACCTGATTTATGTTATCGTTATATTGCTAGAATGGTTAAAAATGTTAAAATAGGTCCTTCACCAGATTGGATGCAAAGAAGATTGAAAGCTTGTGGAATAAGAAGTATTAATAATATTGTTGATATTACTAATTATGTTATGTTAGAGATGGGGCAACCAATGCATGCTTTTGATATTGAATCAATTAAGGGGAAACATATTACAATAAGAAGAGCAAATGATGGGGAAAAAAATAACTACATTAGATGAACAAGAGAGAAAACTTGATAGTAATGACTTAGTAATTGCAGATGAAGAAAAAGCAGTTGCAATTGCAGGAGTAATGGGTGGATTAAACTCTGAAATAGAAAAAGATACATCAACAGTTGTATTTGAGTCTGCAAGTATTTAATGGTGGTAACATAAGAAAAACAGCTAAAAAGTAGGACTAAGAACAGAGAGCTCTTCTAGATTTGAAAAGGGATTATCTTCTGAAAATGCTTTAAGAGCGATAAACAGAGCCATAGAATTAGTAGAATTAATTGGTGCTGGAGAAAAAATAGAAGGAAAAAAAATTGATATTTACCCAACAAAGCAAAAAAAAAAATGAAATAAAATTTGATGTAAATAGAATTAATCAATTATTGGGAACTAACATAAGTAAAGAGGAAATGACTAATATATTAGAAAAGTTAGAAATCAAAGTAGAAGGCGATAAAGTAGTTGCTCCATACTTTAGAATGGATTTGCAATGTGTGGCAGACATAGCAGAAGAAGTAGTAAGATTTTATGGGTATGATAAGTTAGAGACAACCTTGATTAAAGCAGATACAACATTAGGAGTAAGAAACAAAGAACAAAAAAAATAGAAAGTAAAATAAAACAAACTCTAGTAAACAATGGATTTTTTTCAGAAATTTATACATATGGTTTTGTAAGTGAAAAAGACTTAGAAAAATCAAATATAGACAAAGAAGTAATAGATAAATCAATTACTATAATTAATCCATTGAGTGATGAATATAAATTGATGAGACCCACAACAATTCCTAGTATGATGCAAATTTTAGAGGGAAACAATAATAAGAAAAAATTTAAATGTAAAACTATTTGATATTTCAAGAAGTTATAAAAACATGAACGAAGAAATAGAAAAAAGGAGAAGTACCTTTACAAGAAAACATTTTAACAATTGGTATGTATGGAGATAATATAGATTTTTATGTATTAAAAGGAATAATAGAAAATGTTTTAGAAGAAGCGGGAGTTAGTAAATATGATATAGAAAAAGAAACTAAAAATGGTTCTTATCATCCAGGAAGATGTGCTAACCTAAAAGTAGGAATTGATATTATTGCGACAATTGGTGAGGTACATCCAGAAGTTTTGATGAATTATGGCATCGAAAAAAAGAGTTTATTTAGCAGAAGTTAATATTACAAAGATTGTAAGATATGCTAAGTCAAATAAAAAATATGTAGAAGTACCAAAATTTCCAGCTGTGGAAAGAGATATAGCAATGATTGTTAATGAAGATGTTGAAGTTGGTCAAATTGAAAAAATAATTTCTAAAAAAGCTAAAAAAATATTAGAAAGTATTAAATTGTTTGATATTTATAGAGATGAAAAAAATAGGAATTGGAAAGAAAAGTGTTGCTTATAGTTTGATTTTTTAGGGATAAAAAAAGAAGACTTTAAGTGATTCTGAGATTACTAGTGTTATGGATGGTATTGTTGCTGAATTAGAAAAAACATTAGGAGCTACTTTAAGAAAATAAATAGTTATAAGGTTAGTAAATGATAAGTATAATTGTGCTCGCAACAGCGGCAATATGTAGTTAGTGTAGATGTTTCTTGTTTGTATTTAAAAAGATTATTTTATAATTGAAGAAGATAAGGCTGTAATGTGACCTCATCTTCTTTTATCTTTTGTATATTAAATTTATCTAAAGTATCTTTACCATAGAAGAATTCAAATGCTTCGTATGGAGTCTTTCCTCCAAGAGATTTTCTCGGTACAGAATTTATGTGTGAGAACATTAAGTCAAGCTTATCCTGCGTCAAATTTGACATAGATTTTTTTCTTTAATATAATATCTCGTATAAATTCATGATTATTTTCTACATGTGGCTTCTGACTTGGTATTTGTGCATTACAATAAAATATATTACTTCTAATTTCACCTGTTTCTGCATTTACTTCAAACTGTTTATTTAGTAAATTTACTAAAAACTATTGACAAATAAACTAAAATGGTGTAAAAGTATATTAGCATTACAAAAAATATGTAATGATTTCAGAAGAAAGAGGTAATAGCTATGGAGGAAAAAGTAAAAATTAGTATGTTATGCCAATTATATGGAAAACTTCTAACAAAAAAACAATTTGAATTCATAGATGATTACTATATAATAATGACTTGTCATTATCAGAAATTGCAGAAAATCATAATATAACCAGACAAGCTGTTAGGGACATCATAAAGAAGGGGGAAAAAAAAAACTTTTCGAATATGAAGAAAAAGTTAATGTTTATGAAAAGGATGTTAAATCAAGAAAAAGAATTGAAAAAGCTTTATCAGAATTGACAAAAATACAAAAAAAAGATTCTTCAGATAAGCAGGTAGTAAGCGTTTTAGAGAGTATAAAAAAAAAGAATTAAACTATTTAGTATAATAAAAAGTTAAGAATAGGAGTTGAAATTATGGCTTTTGAAGGTTTATCTTCTAGATTACAAGAAATAACAAGAAAAATTAGAGGAAAAGCAAGAATTACAGAATCAGACTTAAAAAGAAATGTTAAGAGAGGTTAAACTTGCACTTTTAGAAGCTGATGTTAATTATAAAATAGTAAAAGATTTTATAGAAACTGTTCGAGAAAAAGCACTTGGTCAAGATGTATTAAAATCTTTTTAACACCAGGGCAACAAGTTGTAAAAAGTTGTAAAAGACGAGTTAGTAGAGTTACTTCGGAGGAACAGAGAGCAGAATAAATTTTACTCCTAATCCACCAACAGTAATTATGCTAGTTGGACTTCAGGGGTCTGGTAAAAACTACAACATCAGGTAAACTTGCTAATTTACTTAGAAAACAAGGGAAAAAATCCTTTGTTAGTAGCATGTGATGTATATAGACCAGCAGCTATAAAACAATTACAAGTAGTAGGTAAACAATTAAACATTCCTGTATTTGCAAATGAAACATCAAAAGATGTAGTTCATATAGCAAAACAAGCAATGTCAACAGCAATTTCAAAATTAAATGATGTAGTAATTTTAGATACAGCTGGACGATTACATATTGATGAAGCTTTAATGGATGAACTAAAAAATCTAAAGGCTGGAATTAAACCACATGAAATTTTGCTTGTAGTTGATAGTATGACAGGTCAAGATGCTGTAAATGTAGCAGAAAAAAATTTAATGAAGCATTAGGAATTGATGGAGTAGTATTAACCAAGTTAGATGGTGACACACGTGGTGGAGCTGCATTATCTGTAAAAAAAGTAACAGGAAAACCAATTAAGTTTGCTGCAACAGGTGAAAAATTAAGTGATATTGAAGTATTTCATCCAGATAGAATGGCAAAAGAATATTAGGAATGGGAGATATATTATCTGTCATTGAAAAAGCTGAAGAATCATTTGATTTAGAGCAAGCAGAAAAAAAATTAGAAAAAGCAATTAAGAAAAAAAAAATTTGACTTAGATGATTATTTATCACAAATAAGACAAATTAAAAAAATGGGTTCGTTTTCATCTTTATTAAAAATGATTCCAGGAATGAATCAATTAAAAGATGTAAAAATAGATGATAAAGAATTTGTAAAAATTGAGGCAATGATATGTTCTATGACAAAAGCAGAAAAAAAATACAAAACTTTTAAATGCGAGTCGTAGACAACGTTATAACAAAAGGTAGTGGAACAACAGTACAAGACATTAATAAATTCATTAAGTCATTTGAAATGACACAAAAAATGATGAAAAAAAGATGAAAAGCGATAAAGGCGGAATGAAAAAGTTGATGAAAGGCATTGATGAAAATACATTAAAAAAACTTTAAGTTCTAATTAAATTATGTTATTAAATTTTAAGTTAACTGTTTAAGCTTTGCTTGTCACAGATAACTTATGCAATTGAGCAAAGCGAGATTGTAGATAATAGAAATGAAATTTTCAGGAGGTGAAATAAATGGTAAAATTAGATTACAAAGACAAGGAAAGAAAAAAAGCTCCATTCTATCATATAGTTGTAGCAGATTCAAAATCTCCAAGAGATGGAAAAATCATTGAACAATTAGGAACATACAACCCAATGACAGATCCAGCTACAATTGTTTTAGATAAAGAAAAAGTAGAAAAATGGATTAAAAATGGAGCAAAACCAACAGATACAGTTAAGGCTTTAATTGAAAAAGCTTAATGTTAAAACAAATAAAACTTAAACAAGGAAGGAATACGACCATGAAAGAAGTTTTAAAAACATTATTTCAAATTTAGTAGATAATGAAGAGGCTGTTGAAATAAAAACCAAATAGATAGTGAAAAATCAATTACATTTGAAGTAAAAGTAGCAGAAGCTGACATGGGAAAAGTAATAGGAAAACAAGGAAGACTTGCAAAATCTATTAGAACAGTAATGAAAGCAGTAGCAGCAAGAGAACATAAAAAGTGTCAGTTGAATTTATAGGATAATTGGAGTATTTTATATGACAAAATATCTTGAGATTGGTCAAATTGTAAATACATTTGGAATCAAAGGAATGGTAAAAAGTAAAACCAGTTACAGATGACAATAAGCGATTTGATAGATTAGAAAAAAAGTATATATTAAAAATAAAAGAAAAATTAAAAGAATATCAAATAGAAGAGGTAAAAGTATCATAAAGATATGATATTAATCAAATTCAGAGGAATAGAAAATCCAGAACAAACAAATTTATTACGTAATAGTTACTTAATGATTGATAGAGAAGAAGAAAAACCTCTTGAAGAAGGAACTTATTATATAGTAGATATGATAGGAATGGACGTATATACTGATGAAGGGGAAAAACTTGGAAATATAGAAGATATTTTTAATACAGGTAGCAATGATATATACGTAGTAAAAAGTGAACTAGGAAAACAAATACTTTTACCTGCAATTAGTGATGTGGTAAAAAACATTGATATGGAAAATAAAAAAAATGGTAGTTCATTTAATATCTGGACTAATTTAATGGAGGAAAAAATGAAATTTGATGTTTTAACTTTTTCCAGATATGTTTGAATGTTTAAATCAAAGTATTATTGGAAGAGCTAAAGAAAAAGAACTAATAGATATTAATTTGATAAATATTAGAGATTTTTCAAATAATAAACATAAAAAAGTTGATGATACTCCATATGGTGGAGGGAGTGGCATGGTAATGATGCCAGATGTAGTATATAGAGCTTATGAATCTGTTAAAACAAAAGATGCAAAAGTAATATATATGACACCACAAGGAAAAAAAAATTAGACCAAAAAAAGTAGAAGATTTAGCAAAACAAAACCATTTAATTATACTTTGTGGACATTATGAGGGAATTGATCAAAGAGTTCTTGATAAAATTGTGGATGAAGAAGTATCAATTGGAGATTATGTATTAACAGGAGGAGAGATTCCTGCTATGGTGTTAATAGATAGTGTGAGTAGATATGTAGAAGGTGTTTTAAACAAAGAGTCTATAAAAGAGGAAAGTTTTTCAAATGGCCTTTTGGAATATCCACAATATACAAGACCAGAAGTATTTGAAGGAGAAAAAGTTCCTGATATATTGCTTTCTGGAAATCATCAAAATATAGATAAATGGAGAAAACAAAAATCTTTGGAAATAACAAAAAGTAAAGACCGGATTTGCTTTTTTTAAAGTAAAAGCAAAAAAGAGGTGAAAAAAGAAGTGCACAAAAATTTTTAAGTTGCACCGCTCGGAGAATAGAAAAAAGGAGGAAATTCTAAAATGGATATTATAAAATCTATTGAACATGAACAATTAAAAAATAAAAAAATACCAGAATTAAAAGTTGGTAATACAGTTAGAGTACACGTAAGAATCAAAGAAGGAAACAAAGAAAGAATCCAAGTATTTGAAGGAATTATTATAAAAAAGTACAAGGTGGAGGAGTTAATAAAACATTCACTGTAAGAAAGATTTCTTATGGAGTAGGTGTTGAAAAAAAACTTCTTAGTACATTCACCATTAGTTGAAAAAGTAGAATTAGTAAGAGTAGGTAAAGCAAGAAGAGCTAGATTATTCTACTTAAGAGACAGAGTTGGTAAAGCTGCTAAAACTAAGGAACAAATAGGAGCTAGAATTGAAGATAGAGAAATTACAATAAAAGAAGATTTAGCAGAAGAACCAGTAGCTGAAGAAGTTAAAAGAAGAAGCTACAGTAAAAAGCTGAAGAAAAAGTTTCAGAAGAAGTAGCAGATAAAAAAGCTGAATAATAAACATAAAAAATTAGTAAATTGTCTTAAAAGAAAATTTACTAATTTTTTTTACTTATTTAAACATATCTTCCATGTTATACAATCCGTTTGATTTTGTTACAATAAAATCAGCAGCTTTTAAAAGCACCTTCAGCAAATAAATTTCTTGAATATGAAGTATGTTTGATTTCAAATGTTTCATATTCACCAAAAAATTGAACAGTATGTTCTCCTACAATATTTCCTCCACGAATAGAATTTATACCAATTTCATTTTTATTTCTTTTTTCATGTTTATCATGTCTATTATATTCATAATAAAGAGAATTTCCAAGAGATTTATTAATAGAATCTGCAAGCATTTGTGCAGTTCCACTTGGGCTATCTATTTTTCTATTATGGTGAGTTTCTGTTATTTCAATGTCAGTATTTTTTTAATAAAGGAGCAAGCCATTGAACTAATTTTTTCATAATCATAATATCATAAGACATATTTGCGGATTTAAAAATAGGAATTTTTTTACTAGCTTCTTTAATAATAAGTTCTTCTTCATTTGTAAAAATCCGGTTGTAGCAATTACAATAGGCACATGATTTGAAACAGCATATTGTAAAATAGTAAGAGTAGCAACTGGAATTGAAAAAGTCAATAATAACATCAGGTTTTTCTACAATATTTTCAATTTTATCATATACAGGAAAAAGCAAATTCTCCAGTTATATTTTTATCAAAGCCACATTTTAATACTAAATTTTCATTTTGTTCTATCAAGTCACAAACTATTTGACCCATTTTTCCATAACATCCATTAACCATTACTTCTAACATAATTATTATAATCCTTTCTACATTAATTACTAAATTTTAATAATTCATTTTTTAACAATTCTTCTTTTTTCTTTGCTTATTTGAGTTAAAGGCAATCTAGGAATCCCATAATTATATCCCTAATAAGTTTAATGCACTTTTTACAGGAATAGGATTAACTTCGCTAAATAAAGCTTTTATTAAAGGAATTGCATTTAATTGCATTTTAGTTGAATGTTCTATATTTCCATCAAAAAAGTTTTGAACCATATCATGAGTATATTCAGGAAAAATATTTGAAAGGACAGATATAACTCCAATTCCACCAAGAGATAAGACAGGTATAATCTGATCATCATTTCCAGAATAAATATGCAAATTTTTTCGCCACATAGATGTGCTATTTCAGCTACTTGAGACAAATTTCCGCTAGCTTCTTTAATAGCAACTATATTCTCGATTTTTGAAAGTTCTAAACAAGTTTTAGGTTCAATATTTACACTTGTTCTACCAGGTACATTATAAATTATAATAGGTAAGGAAACATTTTTTGCAATTTCTGTATAATGCTCTATTAATCCGTTTTGTGTACACTTATTATAATATGGTGTAACTATCAATAAACCGTCAACGCCCTAAAGATTCAACTTCTTTAGAATATTGAATTACATTACTTGTGTTATTACCACCTGTTCCAGCAATAATAGGAATTCTTCCATGAGAAATATCTACAGCAGTTTTTATTGTAGATATTTTTTCTTCAGTTGTCATAGTAGCAGCTTCACCAGTTGTACCACAAACAATAATAGCATCTGCTTTATTTTGAATTTGATTTTCTAGTAACTTTTCAAATTCTTTTAGATTTACACCATCTTTATCAAAAGGTGTACAAATAGCTGTACCACAGCCTTTAAATAAAATTTTCTTTTTCATTAAAATCACACTCCTAAAAGAGTAATATCATATAAATGTAGTTACATCTATATTCTATAGAAATTATATTATAATAAATAAAAAAAAAGAAATAAAAATTAAAAAAATTATAAAAACTATTGACAAAAAAAATAAATAAACTATAAAATAGAAACAACAAAAGCGAACAACAATTCGAAGAACAACAATTCGAACAAAAATAATGAGGGAGTGATAAATATGAATATAGTAAAAAGAAATGTAAAAGCGAGAGCAGTTGTAAACAGTAGCATTGAAAGACATCCGGTACCAGTTCTAGGAGTGGACTATAAAGTAAAGATAGTTTATAAAAATATAAAAATTACAGAATTAGACGTCGAAAATAAAACAATAAAAATATCACTACCAAACAAATATAAAAAAAATGTCAAATAAAGAAATATTAGATTTAGCTATTGAAAAAATGTATGAACAAATAGCAAATGTTGAAATAGAAAGAGCTATGGAAAAAACAAGAATAATGTTAGGATTTGCGCCAGAAGAATACGAAATAGCAAAAATGAAAACATTGGGAACTTGCAAAGAAAGAAAAATAACAATAAATCCTGAAATTGTAAAATACAATAGAAAAGTAATAGACTATGTTGTTTTTACATCAATATTGTCACTTAAAATATAAAACACATTCAAAAAAAAAATTTTTCGAAATGCTTGAAAAATACCAACCTGATTATAAAAAAATGTGAAGAAATTTTATTAAATATATAAATTTAGAAGCTAAAATTAGTTTCTTTTTTTTATTATTAGAAAATAAATAAGTTATAACAAGAAAAGTTACGGAAAAACACAAAAAAGTATGGACTTTTTTTTAGACTGTGATAATATAAGGATGTTGTAAATTTGCTGATATTGCAACTCAGTATGTAATAATATTTTATTAAAGTATATTGGGGTATCGCCAAGCGGTAAGGCATCGGACTCTGACTCCGACATTCCTGTGTTCGAATCACAGTACCCCAGCCAATAATGAATATCTGCGAATGTTAAAGTATTTAAAAAGAACATTTGCAGATTTATTTTTGTGTTCTTTAAGAAGAATAATGATATCATCAGCTAAAGGTAATGTTCCGTAACTAAACCGAACTATTTGAATTTGATGAAGAGAAGACTTTTTGCTCATCATCGTGATAAATTGGAAGCTAGTATACAAGCTAAAGTTTATCAAGATATGGGATGTCAGCATTTATTAGATAAAAAGGAAATACAGAATTTAGCCAATGGTTGTCTGGTATATGTTATATCTGCAAAGGCAACAGGTAGAGATTAAAGTTTTATCTGTTTTTATGGATCAAGGAAAATATTATTTTCTATTTTAGTGGTTTCAACAGAATTATCATTAGGAAGTATTAGTAGTTTTATAACTATTATTTCTATTATAGAGAAAAAAAAAAAGAATTTCTATTGATAATAAAATTGTAGTATGATAATATAATTATGATAATTCGACAAAAATTGGAAGGAAAAATTAGAAAGTAGAGTTGATATAAATTACAACGATTTAACCAAAATACAGATAAAATATAATAGTAAAGAAGAAACTATGGAGATAAAAAAATATTAAATAATAAATATTCTCAATATATAAATTCTTATTATGTTACAGGTGGTTCTATTGAAATTGTATCTAATAATACAAATAAATCAAATACTATATTAGATTATTAGCAAAAAAAAATCAATGTTAATGATAAACTATTGGAAATGGATTTAAAGATATTAAAGTTATCTGTTATAATAAAAAAAATATTTTAGAAATAAATTAGAATTAAAAAAAATTAAGGAGATAAGCAATGAAAAACGACGAAATACAAATGAGAAAAAAGAAATATGAAATTATATCCTAAACTATACTAAAATTGCTTGTGATTATTTGTTTTACTATACAATAGACTTTTTATTTTTGACACAAATAAAATACATAAGTGCATCAGATGTAGTTTTAATAACTTCTATTAAATCAATTTTTTTCTATATTATTGTTGATTCCAGCTAATATAATTGTAGAAATATTAGGAAGAAAAAAATAGTGTAATATTAGGAAATGTAATAAATTGTATATACATGATAATGTTTATGGTAAGTACAAGTTTTTCTGGTATATTATTAGCTAATTTTTTATCTGCATTAGCTATTTTAATAAAAAATATTGCAGAGCCAAGCTTATTAAATGCATCTATACCACCTTCAAGATATAAAAAGTAATATTTTTTGCAAAGATAATAGCTAAGGGAAAATCAGGATATTATGTACTGGGAGCTATATCAAAGATTATAGCAGGTTATTTATTTACGATAAATGGATATTTGCCATTTATTTGTTCATTAATAGTTTTAATAATTGTAACAATAATATCTACATTTTTATATTGAACCAATAAAAAAGAAAAATAAACAATACAATAGAACATTAGTTAAAAGAACAGTTTAAAGATATAAGAACTGGATTTAAATTTATAATAAAATCAGAACGATTAAAGGCATTAATATTAGCTTCGTCATTATTAAGTAGTATATTTTCAATTTCATTAAATTATAGAACAAGCCTTCTAAAGGATATTAATTTATCTTCATCAACTATAGGGATTATTGGAGCTTTATTAACATTTGTAAGTGCGATTGCATCAAAGAAACAAGATAAGTTTAGTGATAAATTTAGAAATAAATCACTAATAAACTATTGCATTTACAATAGCTATTAGTGATATCGTGGCAGGGGATAGCGGGGAGTAGATACTAGTTATATAAATTTATCTTTATTTATCATCATTATTGCTTATGTTTTTTCAAGAATAGCACATGGAATGTATTATACTATAATTGATAGATATTTTAGAAATTTTACAAATAATAAAATAGATACAAAAGGTTTTTTGCAGTAAAAAACTTATTTAATAATACTTGTTCAGCAATTATGGGTATATTAGCATCATTTTTATTAAGCAAAATGTCAACAGCTTATTGCATGATAGTAATAGAATAACATTTACGATACTATTTGTAATAACATATAATTATATGAAAAAATAGAGTCGGTTTAAAACCAGAAGAATATTCAGAAGAAGAAAGGAAATATGATGAATTAAAATAGGGATAAAGATAAATTAATAAAAAATGCAAATGTGATATTATAGAAATATACATTTGCATTTTTTATTAAATCAATTACAAAAAGAGCAAATTAATTTTTTAGCCTTATGCTTTTGTTCACAAATTTTTCGTAAACGAATAGTATGAGTTAATGTATCAACAACTTGTTGATAAGCATTACGATGATTGATTAATTCTTCTGTTGTCATTGAAGATGTATCTATTTTAGATGCATCTTTTAAAAATTTCTGCCATGAAGTTCACTCCTTAAGATTGATAATGTTATTATAACTCTTTTTATAAGATATTGGCAAATAAAAATTAATAAATCATGAAAACAAACTTTACAAAAAACTTTAATTTAGATATAATATAAAAAAATAGAAGTTTTACAAAAAAAACGGGGGAAAACGAATGAAAAATTCATGCAAAAAAAGAAAACGGAATTACACTTATGTCATTAGTAATAACAATTGTTATATTGATAATACTAGCTTCAATTGCTACATATAGTGGAATAGAAGTAATTAAATCTTCGAAATTAACTAAATTTACGACAGAAATGAGGATTATGCAAACACAAGTAAATGAGCTATATCAAAAAAAAATGCAAGACGGAGATACAACGATAGAAAAAATTAGGAGCCAAAATTGATAATCAGACACAAGTAGATGATGTGTTCGAAGAAGTTGGAATCACAGAAGATGAAAGAGGACAATATAGATATTTTGATAAAGCTACAATTGAAAAATTAAATATAGAAGGTGTTTCTGGAACTTTTTTTTGTAAATATATATAAAAGAAGCGTTATAAGTTATGAAGGATTTCAATATGAGGGTAAATATTATTATACATTAGATCAATTACCTAATGGATTGTATAATGTAAAATATGAGGAAAAAGAACACAAATAAACCTACATTTGATACTAATGTTGAAAAGGTAAGTGAGGGAAAGTGGAGAATAACTGTATTAAATATTAATTATGATGGTTATATAAATAAATGGAGCGTTAAGTATAAACTTGAAGATAGTAATAATTGGAGTACAAGTGAAGATTTAAGCTTTATTGTTGAAAAGGAAGGATATTTATGATGTTAAAATAGACAACAAACCGATAGAATCAGAAGAAAAAACAGTAATATTAGGAGATTATGTAAAAAAAAGGGTTGTTGCTTAGATATGATGGAATAGAAAATACAAGAAATGGAAATAACCCCAATGCGACTTCTTGGGAAGATTTGAGCGGAAATAATAATGATGGGGTATTTTATAATATTAACAATAATCTAGATACAGTTACTGATATGGATAAAGGTTATTATAGTAAAGAAGAAAATTGATATGTATTTTTACACAATGATTCTTATATAAAGTCAACTAATAATATAGGAATTTCAGGAGATGCGAAATTTACTATAGAGATAGTGTCAAATTTGTGGGAAGATGGAAAAAAATCCAAATTATTCTTTGCCTGCATATGACAGTTGCGATGAAGCGTGGTGGGGAAGCTCTGGAACTGGATTAGGAAATAAATGCGTTTTTTGGGATATAAAAGAACAAATAAAAAAAATATTTGTTGATTTTGTAAATAACACGTCTTTTTCTAATGATGAGATAGACTTGATAGGAAAAACATCTTATAAATCTTTTAGAAAGACAAAAAGTGGGCCAAATCAAAAATGGAGATACTGATATAGGAAAGATAAATTATAATGGAAATGATATATTAAACACTTATACAGGTACAGCAACATTTACACCTAATATAGAGGATTCTCAAGTTCAAGTAGGAAGAGGTTGGCAATATAACAATCAAAACCGAACGATATATGGTTCAGTAAAGTCAGTTAGAATTTATAATAAAGTATTAACAGATGAAGAAATTAAACATAATTATGAACTTGATAAAGCAAGATTTAAAATTGAATAATTCAGATTCAAATATAGGAGGTGTGTATATGGAAAAAAAAATTTATGAGATTTTGGTTGAAGTGCAAAAAGATGTAGAACAAATAAATTTTAATGAAAAATTTAAAGATCATCTAAAAAAAGCAAATATACTATATAAGGGAATAGACTACAGAGTGACACTATTAGAAGCATAAGAAGTTTTAATTTATAAAAAAATCAGGCAAAATACAAAAATCCACAATAAAAACACTATACAATAAAATGAATGTGAAATTCATTATTAAATATAGTGTTTTTTTGTTGATAAACCTTTTACTTTTTCAAGCGATTTACTATATAATATACAAAGAAAAAATATAGAGGAGAGATATAAATGTCAGATAATAAAAAAATCAAAATCAACAAGTAGAAGAATTAGATATTAATCACTTAATGCAAGTAAGAAGAGAAAAATTAAAAAGAATTGCAAGAACAAGGAAAAGATCCATATGAAATAACAAAATTTGATAGAACAAATACAGCAGGAGAAATAAAACAACATTAAGAGAAGTTTGAACAAAAAAAGACGTAACAGTTGCAGGTAGAATTATTGCAAAAAGAATTATGGGAAAAGCATCTTTTTTGTACAATACAAGATTGTGACGAAAAAAATCCAAAGTTATGTTAGTATTAATGACTTAGGAGAAGAAAGCTACAAAGCATTTAAAACATTTGATATAGGAGATATTATAGGAATTACTGGTTTTGTATTTAAAACAAGAACAGAAGAAATATCAATTCATGCAAAAGAAGTAACATTACTTTCAAAATCATTAAGACCACTACCAGAGAAATTTCATGGATTAAAAAGACCCTGATTTAAGATATCGCCAAAGATACACAGATTTAATTGTAAATCCAGAAGTAAAGAAGACATTTGAAATTAGAAGTAAAATAATAAGTAATATAAGAAAAAAATATTAGATAAAGAAGGATATTTAGAAGTAGAAACACCAGTATTAAATACAATATCAGGAGGAGCTACAGCAAGACCTTTTATAACACACCATAATGCATTAGACATAGACATGTATTTAAGAATAGCATTAGAATTAAATTTAAAAAGACTTATAGTAGGTGGATTTGATAGAGTTTATGAAATAGGAAGAGTGTTTAGAAATGAAGGAATGGATATAAGACATAATCCAGAATTTACAGAACTTGAGTTATACGCTGCATATCAGGATTATCATGATATGATGGATATAACAGAAAAAATATTCTCAGAAACAGCACAAGAAATATTAGGAACAACAAAAAGTAGACTATCTTGGAACAGAAATTGACTTAAAACCAGGATGGAAAAGAATAACAATGATAGATTCAATAAAAAGAAGCTTGCGGAGTAGATTTTAACGAAATAACTACAGATGAAGAAGCAGTAGCATTAGCAAAAGAGAGAGGAATAGAAATACCGGATGTAACAAAAGAAACAAGAGGAGATGTAATAAGCTTATTCTTTGATGAATATGTTGAAAAAACACTTATTCAACCAACATTTATTTATGAATATCCAGTAGAAATATCACCACTTGCCAAAAAAATGTCCAAACAATAAAAAATGACAGAGAGATTTGAAGTATTTATAGGTGGACGTGAATATGGAAATGCATTTTCAGAGTTAAATGATCCAATAGACCA
>VOFJ01002410.1_pt1 | contig 25633 bp, 52 predicted proteins | sample 5384081 | NCBI WGS metagenome assembly VOFJ01 (sample SAMN12384729, study PRJNA508395) | human gut metagenome | isolation source: healthy gut I | host: Homo sapiens | reverse complement strand
TAGTTATGATAAAGAGATTCTATTTAGAAGCAAGAGAAAAGTAAAGTAACCAAATTAACTTAAATTTAGGTTAATTTTTTAATTATATGTTATACTTATAGTAGGTGATAAAAAATGAAAAAAGTTAAATATTTTTTTATAATAATAGGCATAATATGCTTCTTAGTAGCGGGTTTACATAGTAATAGATAAACATACAAAAGAAAGATAATAAATAGAAATAGATGAAGAAAAAGAACTAAAAGATATAAATAGTCATTTATCTAAAAATAGGTTCTCCTCTTGGTTGGTTAATAGTAAAAAGAAGGTATTGATAGCCAAGATGATAATGGTAAATATAGTCCTAAATATAATTATAATTACCTAGAAAATATGAAAATAGACAATTATTTGTTATGGAATATATATTAAGTTATCAAGATAATATAGAAAGTTTTTGCAGTTTTATCAACAGGAGACCAGTCTGTAGTAGAAGATACTCCTACTAGTGATTTTACTTTAGCATATTTAGATTACAAGATATTTAATAAATACTATAAAGAATTACTAGGAGAAGATTTTAAAATAACTAAAATGGGTAATACTAAGTATGATAAAGATTATGTTTACTTTGATAATAGACATCCTGGTAGTAATGGTGTATATGTATCAATGATTACTAGTGATAAAGTAGAATATAAAGAAAGGAGAATATATAGCAAGTGTTAAAGCTACTTATAGTACTAGACTAGCAGATATTCTAGATAAAGAAACTAGTGATGGTATAATATCATATACAAAAGATGGCAATAATAATATTATATTAAAATCATTTATATTAAAGAAGTAGAGAGTTATCTCTTTTTCTTTTGCCCTTACAGCCTTATATAAAAATAAGTCTTTCAGGGTATGACAGAACCCCTAAGGTCTGTCATAGCACTTTTGTTATAAAATTCATGAAAAATATTTACTTATTTAGCATAATATGGTACTATATAAATGGCTTTTCAAAAATATACACAAATATTGATTTAATAATCCCAGTGCCTAATAGGTGGATATTAAAAAAAGAGATATTTGGAAGCAAAACGAAAGGAGAGTGTTTAATATGACAGTAGTATCTATGAGCTATTTGTTAGAAGCAGGAGTTCACTTTGGTCATCAAACTAAAAAGATGGAATCCTAAAATGAAAGAGTATATTTATAACTCTAGAGATGATATTTATATCATTGACTTACAAAAAACTGTTGCTAAAATGGAAGAAGCATATGAAGCATTAAATAAAATAGCAGCAGAAGGAGGTAAAGTTCTATATGTAGGAACTAAAAAACAAGCCCAAGAAGTATGTAAAGAAGAAGCAGAAAGAAGTAACATGTATTACATGACTGAAAAAGATGGTTAGGGAGGAACATTAACAAACTTCAAAACTATCAGAAGAAGAGTAAATCGTCTAGAAGAAATCGAAAAAATGGAAAAAGATGGTACATTTGATAGATTACCTAAGAAAGAAGTAGTAGGACTTAAGAAAGAATACGAAAAAATTAAATAAAAACTTATGTGGTATTAGAGAAATGACTAAATTACCACAAGCAATCATTATTGTAGATTCAACTAAAGAATATAATGCAATAAGAGAAGCTAAAAAAAAATTAGGTATTCCAGTATTTGGGGTCTAATTGACACTAACTGTGATCCAGACGATGTAGATTATGTACTTCCAGGAAATGATGATGCTGTAAGAAGTATCAAAGTAGTACTTGGTTCATTAACAAATGCTATTATTGAAGCAAATGGTGGAACTATTATTGATTATGTAAAGTGAAGATGATAAAAAGCCTGCTAAAGAAAAAAACTTTTGCTAAAAAAGATAAAAAGAAGTTACTGAAAAAGAAGAAAAATCAAAGAAGAAAAGCCAGAATTAGATTTAAATATCTTAACAGTAGCAGAACTTAGAGATTTAGCTAAGAAAAAAAAAGAAATCAAAGGCTATTCAAAAATGAAAAAAGAAGAATTAATTGAAAATTTAAAATAAGGAGGAATACTATGATTACTGCAAATATGGTAAAAAGAGTTAAGAGAAGCAACAGGAGCAGGAATGCTAGATTGTAAAAAGCTCTTACTGAAACAAATGGTAATATGGAAGAAGCAATTACTTGGCTTAGAGAAAAAGGAATTTCTAAAGCTGCTAAAAAGCAAACAAGAATTGCTGCTGAAGGATTAGCTAAGGCTAAAAGTAGAAGGAAATAAAGCTGTTATTGTTGAAGTAAATTCAGAAACAGACTTTGTTGCTAAAAAATCCAGAATTTACTGGATTAGTAGATTTAATTGCTACTGCAATTTTAAGTAGTAATGTAAAAACAGTTGAAGAAGTAATGAAATTAGAAGTAGAAGGTAATACTATTGAAAATATTATTATTGACAAAACTGCTACTATTGGAGAAAAATTATCATTTAGAAAGATTTGAACTAGTAGAAAAAGAAGATAATCAAGTTTTTGGCACTTATTCACATATGGGTGGAAAAATTGTTACATTAGCAGTTTTAGAAGGAACTGATGAAGAAGTAGCAAAAAGATGTTGCTATGCAAATAGCGGCTATGAGACCACTATATTTAGATAAAGATTCAGTACCTACTGAAAGAGTAGAAAAGAAAGAGAAATCTTAACTGAACAAGCAGAGAATGAAGGACTAGATGCTAATAAATTACCTATGATTGTAAATGGAAGATTAAATAAATTCTATGAAGAAGTATGTTTATTAGATCAAGGCTTTGTAAAAGAAAACAAAATGAAAGTATCTAAATATGTAGAAAGCAAAAATATGAAAGTATTATCTTTCGTAAGATACGAAGTTGGCGAAAGGTATGGAAAAAAGAGAAGAAAACTTTGCTGACGAAGTTGCAAAACAAATGAATGCATAAAATTAGAAACAGAAATGTTTTTTTTTTTTCTTGCTCTAATATTGCTATTATGATATACTTAAATTGAACATAAAGTAAGGAGGAAAATGAATTTATGTACGACTATGATTTATATGATTATTCAGCAGGAGTATCCACAACATCATCAATAGGAACATTTCCATTAATAGGAGGAAGTCTAGCTTCTATACTAATAATAGTTAGTTTGTGGAAAATCTTTCAAAAAGCTGGTAAACCAGGGATGGGCTTCTATAGTACCAATATACAATATGATAGTACTATTAGAAATCACAGAATTACCATTATGGTATATAGTACTATTCTTTATACCATTTGCTAACATATATGCATTATTTAAAATATACATTGAGTTAGCACATAAATTTGGAAAGTCTACAGGCTTTGGAGTAGCAACAGTATTCTTTAGTATTGTATGTCTTCCAATATTAGCACTTAGTAAAACAGCAGAATATAAATAAAAAAATCGATTAGAAATTCTAATCGACTTTTTTTTCACAATTATCACAAAATTTAGCATTAGGTTTTAATTTAACTCCACATCCTAAACAATATTTTTCAGTATTTGTATTCTCAGAACCAAAAAGGACCATTAGGACTAACAGAAATAGTATTATCGAATTGATAACTATTAGATAAACCTAGTACCATTGCAACAATTGGAGCAAATAAAGTTCCTAAAATAGCAATTGGCACATGATTTTTGTTTCATCTTCTTACCAATATTCCAGAAGATAAAGAATCTAGTTACTAAGGTTGCAATATTAGCAACATAATCAAGACTATTAATTTTTAACATGCCAAGAATAGTGCCAGATATAGCAATAAGGAAATACCACCAATTAAGTCCAGATATTTCTACAAGCACATATGTATTATAAAACGGAATAATAGCTTCCCATCCTTGCTTTCCAGCCTTTTAAACAATTTCCAAAGTCCAATAACATAAACCACATATAATGCTATAACCAAAAGCAATATAAATATAGATCCTCCTAATATTAAACTTGTTATCATAATCTACTCCTTTCATTATAAATATATCAAAAAATAATGATAATTACAATGATTTTATTAATAATTTATTGTAATTAAATATTTGTTGTTAAAATATTCTTTAGTAGGGTGATATCATTGTTTAGTAAGAATATACATAAAAAAGAATTAAAATAGTATTACTAATAGTAATAATAGTATTTATAATAATAATAATAGCTAAAGTATTTTTATATAGAAGTAATAGATTATAAGAAACTTAATAAATTAGCTAATGGATTATGGAGTAGAAATTTACCAATAGAAAGCCGATAGAGGGTAATATATACCATAGATGGTGAATTATTAGCAGGTAATGTAACAACTACATCATTAGTATTTATTCTAATCAAATAAAAGATAAAAAACTTAGTAGCAGAGCAAATAAGTAAAGTATTAGGAGTTTCTAAAGAAGATATCGAAAAAGCATATATATAAGAAGACAATGATGGAAAGGCAGTACACCCTGAAGGAAGAAGACTTTCCTACGAAATAGCGGATCAAATAAATAGTTTTCATTTTGATGGAGTATATCTTTTAAAGGAATCTAAAAAGAAATATACCCATAATGAAATGTTATCTCATGTTTTAGGTTATGTTGGAATAGATAATCAAGGCCTTAGTGGCTTAGAACTTCAGTATGATGATATTTTAACAGGAGAATATGGAGGAGTACAATACTTTTCTGACGCTAAGGGTAATAATTTAGATAGAAATTCCGTATATGTAGAACCAGAAGATGGGTTAGATATATATTTAACAGTTAATTATGAATTACAATCTTCTATTGAAAGAGAACTAGATAATATTGTGACTAAATATAATCCTGAAGGAGCATGGGCATTAGCTATGAATCCTAATACAGGAGAAATACTTGGTATGAGTTCTAGACCTAATTTTAATCCTAATAATTATAAAGATTATAGTACTGAAGTAATAAATAGAAATATGGCTATATGGGCTAGTTATGAACCAGGTAGTACTTTCAAAATATTAACAGTGAGTGCAGCAGTTAATGAAGGTAAGGTAGATTTACTTAAAAGATACTTTTTACGATGGTGGTTCTGTTAATGTTGATGGTGCTAGGATTAAGTGCTGGAAGGCTGGTGGACATGGAGCCCAAACTTTCTTAGAGGTTGTTCAAAATTCATGTAACCCTGGCTTTGTAGAATTAGGCCGAAGATTAGGAAAAAAGAAACATTATTTGATTATATAAATAAATTTGGATATGGTAAAAAACAGGTATAGATTTAAATGGAGAAAGTTCAGGAATACTATTCAATTTAGATAAAGTAGGGCCAGTAGAACTAGCTACTACTGCCTTTGGTCAAGGGAGTTAGTGTTACCGCTATTCAACAAGTAGCGGCAGTCTCCGCAACAATTAATGGAGGTACATTATATAAGCCTTATATTGTTAAAGAGAATTACTGAACATGAAACAGGTCAAATTATTAAAGAAATAGAACCTACTAAAGTAAGAGAAAATATTGTTACTAAAGAAACAAGCAAAAAAAGTAAGAATGACACTTGAATCAGTGGTATCATTAGGTACTGGTAGGAATGCTTATATAGATGGCTACCAGTAGGAGGAAAGACAGGTACTGCTCAAAAGGTTAATAATGGTGTTTATATGCATGGTAATTATATAGTATCCTTTATTGGCTTTATGCCTGCTAATGATCCCAAAGTAGTAGTATATCTAGCCATAGATAATCCTAAGGGTGTAACCCAGTATGGAGGTACAGTTAGTGCTCCTATAGTAAAAAATATCCTAGAAGATGCTATATCAGCCTTAAATATTAAAAAACAAGAAGGTGGAACCGATAAAAAGTATCAATGGTATGACCAAAAAATATTATACCGTAGAAGATGTTGTAGGCTTAACTAAAAAAAGAAGCAGCTAGTAAACTAAAATCTTTTACTATAGAGTATAGTGGCAGTGGAGATAAAGTAATTAATCAGTCTCCAGAAGCAGGAAGTAGAATACCAGAATATTCTAGTATTAGATTATACTTAGGTTAATTTGCATTTTTATTACTTTTGTGCTATAATAATAACATCAAAAAGAGGGGGAATATTTATGCAAATAATTAATATGTCTAAGACTAAATTAAATAGTTTAGAACCACTTATATTACCAAAAAATGTAACTAGCACAGAGTGTGAATTATTTAAATATCCTTATTATGGTAAAAAGAAAAATTACTTAAGAAATTACATCGTACTGATGGAATAATATTTGCTAATAAATTATATACAATAGAAGCATTAAATGCTAATAAAGATAGTATGCCTAGTAATTTTGTATTACCCGAATCTTTAGTATCTATTAATAAAAAAATAGAAGCTTTCACTATGAAGTATATAAAAAGGAATAAACTTAAGTGTTATATTAAATAATCCTGATATTACTTATGAAGAGAAGATTCATTATCTAAAAGAGTATTGGTAGAATACTAGAACAGATGCAAAATATTCGTAAATATACTAATTTAAATAACTTCTATCTAGGAGATATTCATGAAGATAACTTTCTAGTAGAAAGAGATAAACAAGAAATATATATAGTAGACTTAGATAGTTGTAAAATAGCGGGTAATAAATCATTTCCTGGTAGATATTTAACTAATTCTTCATTAATTAAATATAATAACACTAAGTATCAAACATTATCACAGACTGATGATTTAGCAGATTATAAGATTGATGAAAATACTGATATATATTGTTATATAATTATGATATTAAATTATTTATATGATGGCAGAGTAGATAGATTATCACTAGATAAGTTTTATGATTTTATAAATTATCTAGAAGATATTAAAAAGTAAATATAGAGTTAATAGAGTGTTTTAATAAGATAGTAGTAGGAGGAAACAATATTAATCCTTGTAATTATCTTGATACATTAACTCCTAAACAAGTAGCGGGTGCTAGAAGACTATATAAAAAAAGAAGTGAATATCTTTACACTACTAATGTAAAAATAAAGTAAAAAGATATATTTATTTAAATATATATATGATATAATATATCTAGAAGAGGAGGGGATAATGTTAACATTAACTAAATCATTATTTGCCTTAATGTTGGGCTTTATAGGAGCTACAATATTCGGATTAATCATTATACCATTTTTAAAAAAGTTAAAAGCAGGACAAAATATCAATATATATGTAGAAGCTCATAGGAATAAAGCAGGAACACCTACTATGGGAGGATTAATCTTTATAATTCCTACATTTGCTATAACATTATTTCTATTATTAACGGGTAAGATAGAATATTCAGTAAACTTAGTTATAGTATTATTTGTATTCTTATCATATGGATTAATAGGATTCTTAGATGATTTTATAAGTTTAAAAAGAAAGACAAATAAAGGACTTACACAATTTCAAAAGATATTACTACAGTTAATAGTAGCTTTAGTATTCTATGTATTATTTAGACAATATACAGCGGGAGATTCTTATTTAAGAATATCAGCTTTAGGTATTGATTGGAACTTAGGTTGGTTCTATGGAGTATTCATCTTATTCTTATTAGTAGGATCTTCTAATGCTGTTAACTTAACTGATGGATTAGATGGTTTAGCAGGAGGGTTATCTGCAATTGCTTTCTTAGCTTTTGGTTTAATTGCTATGGGTAGTTGGTGGATTGAAGGTAATAGCGATATGGGTATCTTTTTGCTTTATACTAATGGGAAGTATTATGGGCTTTCTGGTATATAATTCAAATCCTGCTAAAAGTATTTATGGGCGATACTGGTAGCTTAACACTTGGTGCTACAATGGCTACGATAGCTATCTTAACATCGCATGAATTATCACTAGCGGTAATAGGAGGAGTATTTGTAATAGAAACATTAACTGTTATTATTCAGATATCCTCAGTTGTATTATTAAAAAAGAAGAGTATTTTTTAATGACTCCTATCCATCATCATTTTGAAAGATTAGGATGGAGAGAGAATGATATTGTTAAATTATTCTGGATAGTAGGTTTTATATTAAGTTTATGTGCTTTAATATATGGAGTATGGTTATAATAAGATTACTGTATTTGGTAATCTTTTTTGTGCCCCTTCATCCTAAGGTATTCCGGGGTATTTTTGAGTCTTAGTCTCAAAAAAATAGATTTATTTAATAAAAATAGCAATAGACTTATTGAAAATAAAAATAGTTTATGATAAAATTAATACATAAAGTATGAAAGGAGGCCCTACCTATGAAAGTATTAGATATAGTTAACAACAAGTTAATTTTTCGGGGGGTGTAATTTAAGTATAAATAATAATATTAATAAAGACTATGAAGTAACTAATAGTAATACTAGTCATTTTTCATAGTCTTTTTGTTACTATGGGAGGAATAATTATGAATAAATATAAAGTATATATGATATTTGGAATAGTATTATTAGTATTATCTATTACTGGTAGTTTAGCTTATTATGTATGGAGTAGTAGTACTACTAGTATCGCAGGTAACTTATGTTTACCAGAGATATATTTTTACTGGAGGAGCTACGATTAATGGCAAATTAAAACCAGTATCTAGTAAAGAAGAAGGATTAATAAAAAAGAAATTGAAGTAAATTTACATAAGACATGTAATAATGATACTGCTGTTATGAATCTTATATTTAAGTTTAGATCTTCTTCCTACAGCCTTACAAGAAAATACTTTTGTCTATGAATTATATAATGGTAGTAATGAATTAATAACTAGTGGTAACTTTAGTGATAAGAAACAAGGGGGATACTATAGCACTAGCAGTAAAATGAAATAGTAACTAGTGATGTATCTATATATACTTTATATATTTATATAGATGGTAATAGAGATAATCCAATTACTATGACTAATCAAAATTTTAGATTTAATATCTATGGAGAAGGAACTGGAGCTATATATAAAGAAAATGTAATACAAAATGAAACAACAACACCATCTAGTTCTTCTTCAACATTTTTAAATACTGAAGTACTTAAGAAATCAAATAGAATCTATAACAATAGAGAAAACTAATGTAGTACCAAGTGATGCAAAATATAATAAAGATATATCTTCAAAACAAGATGGCAGTGTAATGTTATGGTATACAGATAAAGATAATAATAGTTTATATGAAGTATCAATAGGTAGTGAGAATGGTTCACTAGAAGCTAACACTAATGGTAGTGGTATGTTCTCTTATTTAGATAATGTAGATACTCTAGATCTAACTGGTTTAGATACTAGTAATATGACTAGTATGAGTAGAATGTTCTATAAAAAAGTACTAGTCTTAAGAATATAGATGTATCAGGATTTGATACATCAAAAAGTAGTAAATATGATTTTTATGTTTAATAATTGTTCTAGTCTCATATCTTTAGATTTATCTTCATTTAATACTTCAAATGTAACAAACATGGAAGCAATGTTTCAAAATGATGTAAATTTAGAGAATATAACTTTTGGTGATAATTTTAATACTTCAAAAGTTAAAGATATGATTGCTATGTTTGCTTCATGTAAGAAATTAAGTTATATAAATTTATCTAATTTTGATACATCAAATGTAAAAGAAATGAAAAAGTATGTTTTATTATTGTGAAAATTTAAAAAAAGCTTAGATTTAAGCAATTTTGATACTAGTCAAGTAATTAATATGTATGCTATGTTTATGAATTGTAGTAGTTTAAAAAGAATTAGATTTAAGTTCATTTGATACTTCTAAAGTTACTAATATGCAAAGAATATGTTTTTGTCGTGTAAAAAACTTAGAAAATTTAAATTTAAGTTCATTTAATACTAGCAATGTGACTACTATTAGTTATATGATTAATAATTGTTCTTCTTTGAAATATCTAGATATTAGAAACGCTGAATTATCTAAAGTTAGTACATGTTTGCAACCTTTTATGGTATAAAAAATACTACTAAAATATATGTAAAAAAAATAATACAGAGAAGGAATATATGAATAATAATATATCTAATGCTATATCTGATAATATAATAATTGTTTAATATACTTGGTATCCTTATTTATATTAGTTAGAAAGTACTTCACTGTGAATATGATATCTTACTAATTATTTCTAGACTATGGCTAGAAATAACACTTTAAGACAATAAGACTTAAAGTGAATAGAATAAATATTAAGTATTATTAATAATATATAATAAGGTGATATCTTGAAAAAAAGAAAGAACATTTTTATTAATAGGAATAATATTACTTAGTATATTTGGATTAATAATGATATATTCAGCCTCCAATGTATGGTCAGAATATAAATTTAATGATCCATATAAATATATAAAATCACAAGGTCTATTCTTAATAGTAGGTTATATAACATTATTTATAATATCTAAAAATATCTTATTTAGAGTATAAAAAAGAAATCTAATATAATATTTATAATATGTACGGTATTATTATCTTTAGTATTAATACCAGGAATAGGTACAGTAAGAAATGGGAGTAGAAGTTGGTTCGAATAGGTAGCCTTGGTATTCAACCATCAGAATTCACTAAGTTAGGATTAATAATATTTACTTCTAAGTATTTATCTAATAATCAAAAAGAAATAAAAAATATAAAAAAAGGAGTATTACCCATATTAGAGTACTCTTTATTAGTATTTGGTCTAATAATGTTAGAACCAGACTTTTGGTACAGGAGTAGTTATAGTTATGACTATAATAGTATTATTATTTATAAGTGGAGTAAAAATGAATTTCTTTATTAGGATAGGAATACTTGGTTTATTAGGAGTCGCCTCTCTTATCATAATAGCCCCATATAGAATGCAAAGAATAGTATCATTTCTAAACCCATGGAATGATCCATTAGGTAGTGGTTTCCAAATAATACAATCATTATATGCTATTGGACCGGGAGGATTACTCGGATTAGGCTTTGATAACTCAATACAAAAACACTTCTATTTACCAGAACCACAAACAGATTTTATCTTCTCAATAATAAGTGAAGAATTTGGTTTTATGGGAGTATTATTAGTTACAACTTTATTTCTAATGATCATTATATCAGGATTTAAAATAGCTATGAAATGTGAAGATTCATTTGGTAAATACCTAGCATTTGGTATTACTTTTGGATTATCATTCCAGACTATGCTTAATCTAATGGTAGTAGTAGGACTAATACCAGTAACAGGAGTAACCCTTCCTTTTCTATCATATGGAGGTAGTAGTCTATTAATAACAATGTGTAGTATGGGTATTTTATTAAATATTAGTAGCCAAAATAAATAAAATGTGTTATAATATTTTTCCACGAAAGGGAGGATATTATGGTTTTAGAAAAAAATCTTAACGGCTGATAATGTAGTTGTAGCTATTAATCAAAAAATATTGATATGTTATTAGAAGAAGTACCTGAATTAAAAATATGTTATTAATTATAAGAGAAGAGGTAGAGAAAAAATTAGATTTATGGAGTTTAACTTTACTTTCTCTATATATTCTTTTAATGATTTAAGTGTTAGAATGACGCTATTATTTAAGAATTTAGGAATAGTACTTATGAATGATATGAATAAAAAAAATAGTAACGAGATTGCTTCTGCCACTACTACTGATATACTTAAGAGATGTGAATATAATGATGATTTTGTTGATGAGGTTTTTTTTTTTGGTTAGAAATTGCAATAGTGAGATAGATGATAGTTTAATAGAAGAGAATTTTTCATTAGCAGAAAAAGTTATATAAGATTCAACTTGCTTGTTCAATGGGAGTTTTATCTAACGATATGAATAAAAAATATTTAACTGGTGTTAAGTATAAGATTAAGAAAAAAAAAAAATGTTTAGTTTACTACTAGAAGGAGAGATAGATAATGAATTTGCAAGAAATATTAGAACAGAATGATTTAGTTATGTCTATTAATAATAATTTTAATGTTTTATCGTTTTATATACCAGAAATTAAATGTATGGTTGAATTTAACCAAAAACAACCACAACATCAACATGATTTATGGAATCATACCTTGTTATCTTTATTTAGAGCAGAAGAGAATGATTATACTGATTTTGATGTTAGACTTGCTTTATTGCTTCATGATATAGGCAAAAACCCTTTTGCTTTTTGTTGAAGGACCTATTAGACATTATTATAATGTTTCGGGGAGCTTCTACTAAGATGGCTTATGTTATTTATTTTGAAGAGGTTTTGGATATGAAGAAGCTTTTTATTAATAAGATATTATATTTGATAAAGAATTGTAATGGTATTATTGATGATGATGTTATTGAAAGAAATCCGGTATTAGCAGAGAAACTATATGAAGTTCAATATTGTGATATTATGGCACAAGATACTAAGTATTTAAAAAGACAGGGTTGATTATTTGACTACAACTAATTATAAGTTAAAAAAAGAAGAAGTAGATTATATAAGAAGAGATAATCTATTTTTTTTTTTCTCAAATTTAGATATAACTTTAGCGGTCATATACACAATTTTATGATTATTATCTATAGCTATTCTTTTTTACAAAAAGCTTTACCTCCAATAGTTAAAGCCGCTATTAAGGCCGTTACAATTAGACCAGTATAAAAAATATTTAAATTAAATGTACTTGCTAGTCCTCTAGCTACTGATACACCAGCAGAACCTGATATGATACCACATATGTCACCAATTACATCGTTACAAAAATGAAGATACTTTATCAGCATTCTTTTTTTAAAAAGATACAGCTTTTTTAGCACCTTTAATTTTTTTAGAACTCATAGCATGAAGAGGTTCTTCGTTACTAGAAGTTACTGCTACTCAATCATATCAAAAAAATAATACCTATAAAAAATAAATAATATTAATATCATTATACCTACAATAATACCTACTTTAGGCATAACCGATTCTGACATAAAAAGAGAAGAGTAGGGATATAGTAAATGCAAGTATAGTTACAATAAGAGGCCAATTATTTCTTTTTTTTTTTTTCATAAATTTCCTTTCCAATATAATAAAAAGGCCCGAAGGCCTTACTTCATAAAATGGCAATTTCTAAAAAGTTAACTTTATGTCTTAGGTCAAGTAGGATTTCCCTATCTTCTACTAATTCGTTACCAAATTAGTGGTTACCCTTTAAAGAAGATAATATACTGTCACCAAATATATGACTTGATTACCACTTAGTACATACTGTAATCCCATAGAAATGTCACTCTAGGAGATTTCCTCAAGCAATTATCTTACTATTAATTCTTTTGCAAATATAGTTTCAAATCGCAATATTAGATAAAGTTAGCTACGCTATATCTAACTGATCAATTATTCCCTATATTCACTCAAGACAAGCTACGCTACTCGTAAGTTTCCCCCACATAGTAGGTTCAAGCCCATTTCGTATTTCTGTTCTTGTCACAAAAAACACAAAGATAGGTCTCCACGGAGATTGGGGTAGTATCATATGCCATTATGACCGCCCAAAAACCTTACCTTCCAGCATCCACCCTAAGCTGGGCGCATAAAGCAAACACCAGAAGTTTCACAGATATGCTCTTTAGTGAGCTTTTAGGTTCACCTTCATAGTAAGTTAAATTGACTAGAATAATGTGCCATCACATGTACTAGATTATAGCAGATTTTCTCTAAAATGTCAAATTTTAATAATATCTACTTATTATATAATATGCAAGTATAATAAAAAAATACTAATCATTTTTGACTAGTATTTTTTTCTATATAACTAACTATTATATACATAAGGTAAGAGACTATCATTAATATAATAATACCTGAAATAACCAAATTTAAATTAAATACCTGAGAACCATAATTTATTAAATAACCAATACCACTTTTTTTGATACAAGAAATTCTCCCATAATTACTCCTATTAAAGTCATACTAATATTTATCTTAAGACTACTTATAATAGTAGAGTAACTACTAGGTAAAAAATAACATACTTAAATATTTGTCCTTTAGTAGCAGAAAAAGATTTAAGTAAATTAATTCTATTTTTATCAGTAGATATAAAGCCATTATATACAGTTATAACAGTAACAATAACAGATATAAGTAAAGCCATTATAATAATAGAATTAATATTAGCCCCAAAGAAGATAATAATTATTGGACCTAAAGCTATCTTAGGCAAACTATTTAAAATAGTAAGATAAGGATCTAATACTTTATAGATAAAAATTAAAGTACCATAATATAGTAGCAGTAATTATACCAATTATAGTTCCTAAACTAAAACTAATTAAAGTCTCGTAAATAGTAGTCCATATATTATTAAATAGATTATTATCATTATATAACGATATAATAGTACTAAGAACCCTGCTAGGAGAAGAAGTAATAAAAAGTATTAATAACTTTATATTTAGCAAGTAATTCCCATATAGAAATTAAAAGTACCGCTAATAAAATTTGAGTAAATATAACTAATATCTTTCTTATTTTCTTTTTTCTTAGATATAATTTGTGTTCTTTGCTATACATGAATATCAATATCCTTCCATATATCATTATAGAAGAATCTAAATTCTTTTTTAAATTTCTATTATGTGTAGGATTACCTTTATCTTCCATATCAATAGTATAAATTTTTTTTACTTTAGCAGGTCTATCAGATAAAACAATAACACGGTCAGCCATAGAGATAGCCTCAGCTACATCATGAGTTATCATAATAGTGGTCTTTTTCTCATTCTTAATAATTTTCCATACATCATCTGATACCGCTAATCTTGTTTGATAATCAAGAGCACTAAAAGGTTCATCTAGTAATAGAATATCAGGATTAATAGCAAGAGTTCTAATAAGAGCAGCCCTTTGTTTCATACCTCCGGATAAATTACTAGGATATTTATAGATAAAGTCCTTTAAACCATAAGTATTAAGCATAGATATTACCTTATCTTTATTTTCTTTTTAGTAATTTTTTTTTGTACTCTTAGACCTAACAAAGAATTATCTAAGATATTAAGCCAAGGAAAAAGAGTATCATTTTGCAGCATATATCCCATTTTAGCTTTTACCTTTAGGGAATAATATATTGCCACTAGATTTATTTTCTAATCCGCACAAAATAGAGAGTAGAGTAGTCTTACCACAACCAGAAGGACCAACAATAGCTACAAATTCACCATCTTTAATATTTAAATTTAAATCTTTAATAGCGGTTATTTCACTATTATTAGTATGATATATCTTTGATAAATTATCAATTACTAATATATCATTCGAACTCATTGAAAGTATTTTCCATATATTAATTTATCATATGGAGCATATTCATCAAGTTCCCCTGCTGCTATCATAATATCTTGAATATGTTTCCATTCTTCTTCATTAATACTAATAGTCTCTCTATATGCATCACCTTTCTTATATCTATCAATCATAGTAATTAGATCATTTAATGCAGTATCAGGAAAGAAACTAATAATACTTTTAGCTATTGTTTCAGCATCATTATCAGATACAAATTTTAATCCTTTATTTATAGCTCTAGAAAATCCTTTAATAATATCAGGATTATTATCAATATAACTTCTTTTTAGCATTGTAAGCAGTATAAGGAACAGCTTCTCCCTAGTTCACCAACATAAGCTACAATATAACCTAAACCTTCCTTTTCTACTGAAGTAGCATTAGGTTCAAATAGAGTAACAAAGTCTCCAGTTCCACCAATAAAAGCACCTTGCATAGCAGCAAAAGCTATTGATGTATCAATATTTAAATCTTTTTTAGGATCAATACCATGTTCTCTTAAAGCCCATTCAAATGTCATTTCTGGCATACCACCAGTTCTTCCACCAATAACAGATTTACCTTTCAAATCATTTAATGTAAAATTATCTATCTTTTCTCTGGATACAAGAAAGGCACCATCTCTTTTAGTAAGAGCAGCAAATGTTACTGGATAATCCTCTTCACCACCATTATAGACATAGATAGTAGCTTCAGTACCAGAAAAACCTATGTTTACATCTCCAGATAATACTGAAGACATAACAGCATCTGCTCCCGGAGTTAGAATTAATTCTATATCTAATCCTTCTTCTTCAAAATACCCATTACTAATAGCAGCATACTGAGGAGCATAGAAGATACTATGAGCTACTTCTGCTACTTTTACTTTAGTAAGATTTGAATTATCATTATTTCTTTTCATAACAGCACCCACTATAACAGAAGCTATTACAATTAAAAATAATATAATACTAACTAATGTTCTTTTCATATAAACCTCCTTAATCATAAATATTCTATTCGATAATATAATTAAGGTGTAGGCTTATTGTTACTTCAAGCCTCAGGTCTTGCAAGTGTTTTTGAAGCCATTTGTCTTCAAAAAGAATTTGTAAAGCCATATTGTCTTACAAATTTAGTTTTATTTATTATAAAAAGCATAAAATAAAAATAGGATAGTTAATCCTATTAATTATTAAAATGCACTTTAAGGAAAAAAAAGTAAAACAATTACTAATTATCTTTTTATTTCTTCATATTTTATACTTTCACAAACAATATATATCACAGGATCTTGTTCATCGCTTGCAAAACATATAAATTCTTTATTGTCTAATTTAATATACTTTACAAATACTTTGTTTATATAATCCCACGAAAACATTTCTTTATTATTACATTTTTCAACATTATTTAAAATCATTCTCATTTTTGTTTTTATTAGTTTGATAAGCATTATCATCTTTTAGTATTGGTTCCCCAGACCAACAAACATTAATTAAAAAGTTCTATTTCCGATTTAGAAATATCATAATTAACATTTGTAATATAACTATCATGAAATTCATAATAATATTTTATAAATTAATTTAAATTATCTTTAGTTATTTTATTCATATGTTTTCCTTTCTAATAAATTAAACTAGCTGATTGATATGTCTAATTCGCGAGTGTATTATTAATCCTTTAAAATAAAACTACTTTCAATTTTATTTGATAGTAGTTTGGTATTATCTCGAAAAAAGTTCGAGTTTAATATCAATTTGGTGCCCTGAGGGAAGAAGTAGAACAACTTAGGGTAAAAGAAATAGTTAGTAATAACTATTAACTAATATAAATATGACATATTTTTAAAAGAAAAAGTAACCCTTTCGGATTACTTTTCTGCCCAAGGGTTCCCGTACTTAACATACGATTAGAACATTCATGTACATATAGTGCTTGGTTCGATACAATCTTAAAGGTCTTCTGATAATATTATATCATATTTTTATATAAAATTATTATATAATTAAGACAGATTAAGGAAAAAGTGATATAATTATCATAGGATGGTGATTATAATGGATGATTTTTAGATATTTATATTAGATTGAAAATGGAAACAGATTCTTGATATTATATTAACATATTATTCTAGTTATGGCTATGGATTAACTTTAAAAATTTAAGTTAATAGATGTTGTTGGTTTTTCTTATGTTTTAGTAGAAAATGAAGAGGGAAAAGTAAGTATACCATTTTTGGAATGGATTCAATGATTAAATCTATCACGATTAAAACTCTAATAAACCTATTTTATTTTAATCCATATGTAAGTAAAGATATATTTTGAAGGATTTTATATAAAAAAGGATATACAGAAAGTATAAAACAAAAATTATTAGGAAAAAAATAGATTTAAATTTAGAGGATAGGAAAAGTTTTTTATTCAAAAGTATCAAGAAAAAAAAAATCAACTTTTGAATATGATGAATTGTTTTTTCTCAGAAAAACAAAAAAAGGAATTTAATGAATTTTTTGAATTATTAATAAAAGATTTGACTAAATATTGTGAAAAACAATGGACTTGATTCAAATTTAAAACTTATAGGTAAAGGTACGACTTCAATTGTTTATAGCATTGGGGATAAGATTGTTAAAATAGGAAAACCTAGAAAAAAAATCATCTATACCATACTGTGAGTATTTATTGCAGCCCATTATAAATCGTGATTTTGAATTTGATGGTTATCCTATACATATTGAGGTAACTCAAAAGGTTCTTGTATGTGAGAATATAATTCTTTCATGTCAAGATATAATTGATAGCTGGTCTGATAAAAAAGTTTGCTGCAATAAGAGATGAATTAGCTGAAAAAACTTCATGCTATTGGTTTAAGATCAAATGATTTACATCCAGCTAATATTGGTATTTTAACATCAGAAAATAGAATTCATTTTGATTCAATTAATTTTGATATTTGAAATGAAATATCTATCAATTCAAAATAATAATAGTTTAAGAATCAAAGGCGCAGGTGAGGCTGTAATAATTGATCTTGATTGTTTAGAAATTGAAGATATTACTAAATATTCTGATTATTTAAGAAAATTGGTTTTTTTCTTAGAAAAAATAATGTTACTACAAAAAACGAAATAATTGTTTAATATATATATTAATTGTTATGTCAATTTGCAAATGTATTTCTAAATTATCAAAATAAAAACTACTTTCAATTTTATTTGATAGTAGTTTGGTATTGTCTCAAAAAAAGTTCGAGTTTAATATCAATTTGGTGCGCCCAGTAGAGTCGAACCCACAGCCTTTTGGTCCGTAGCCAAACGCTCTATCCAGTTGAGCTATGGGCGCATTTTTTCCGAGATACAATGATATTATATACTAAAAAACAAAAAAAAATTCAATATTTTTGCATGTTTTTAATAAAAATCAAAAAAAGTGCTGTTGTCAAACTAAAAAAATGTTATATAATTAAGAAGTCAACAGCAAAAAAAGACATGAATGCCTGAGTGGCGGAATAGGTAGACGCACAGGACTTAAAATCCTGCGAGATTTAACCCTCGTGTCGGTTCAAGTCCGACCTCAGGCACCAATTTATTGAGGAATACCCAAGTCTGGTTGAAGGGACTGGTCTTGAAAACCAGGAGGTCGCGAAAGTGGCGCAGGGGTTCGAATCCCTTTCCTCCGCCATATTTGTTTATTAATTTTATCGCGGGATGGAGCAGCTCGGTAGCTCGTTGGGCTCATAACCCGAAGGTCGTTGGTTCAAATCCAGCTCCCGCAACCAATGGTTCCGTGGTGTAGTGGTTATCACGTTTGCCTGTCACGCAAAAGATCGCGGGTTCAACTCCCGTCGGAACCGCCATTTATTTTGGCTTCATAGCTCAGTCGGTAGAGCAGAGGACTGAAAATCCTTGTGTCGCTGGTTCAATTCCCGCTGGAGCCACCAGATGAAAGAAACAAATCCTTAGTTATAAGGATTTTTAATTTTTGCACAAAAGATGCAACTAAAAAGTTACATCTTTTTATTTATATAGAAAAAGTAGAGTAATAATTATACTCTACTATAGAATTCAACGATTAATGATTCATTGATATCTGCGTTTAATTCGCTTCTTTCAGGATATCTAACATAAGTACCAATTCTCTTAGTTTCATCATAGTTAATGAAATCAGGTCTTTTTACTTTATTAGCAAGTGCTATTTCGATACCTTTATGATCACTCGAGTTTTTCTTTAATAGCAATTACATCACCAGGTTTAACTCTGTATGAAGGAATATCTACTTTCTTACCATTAACAGTAATATGACCATGGTTAACAAGTTGTCTTGCTCCTCTTCTAGTAGTAGCAAAACCAATTCTATAAACGATATTGTCTAATCTACTTTCTAATAAGATAAGTAAGTTTTCACCATGAACACCTTTCATTTTAGCTGAGGTCATTAACTAATTTTTTGAATTGTTTTTCAGAAATACCATACATAAATCTAGCTTTTTTGCTTTTCATTTAACTGAATAGCATAGTTAGAAGGTTTTCTTTTTCTGTCTTTACCATGTTGTCCTGGACCATAAGGTCTTTTTTGCAATATCTTTACCATTTTCTAATATAGAGAATGATACTCTTCTTGCTTTTTTTGTTATTTGGGCCTGTATATCTAGCCATCTTCATTTCCTCCTTCTCTTAGAGAAGTATACTATATTTTTATAGGGTGTCTTTAGCATACTTTCGCTATGCAGCTATAGTTACTTATAAATGACACATTACAAAAAAATAGTATCCGCTGCTAAGCAATAATATTATATAATTAATAATATTTTAAGTCAAGAAAAAAATAAACAATAATCGCATAAATATCACATATTTGGTAATAATTAGGAGAAAAAAACATTAAAATAACAAGAAATTTATAAAAAAATGTCAAAAAAAGTGTAAAGTATAAGAAAAAAGTCATTTTATGTGCTATAATTATTTTGAAAATGATAGAAGAAGGTAAAACTTTGCTATCATTTATGGAGGTGTTTATAGTCGGGGGGAAAATATACTACACAAAAAATACAAAAATAAAGAAAGGAATGAAGAAAATGAAGAAAATGAAGAAAATAAGCAAAATATTCTTAGTTCTTACAATGATATTTTCACAATTATCTTCAGTTGTTACTGTTTTAGCAGATGAAATTATTTCTAAACCATTAGAAACATCATTAAGTGTAGCTACTGATGAAGAATTAGGTTATATTAAAGAATATAATTTAACATATAAAAAGTGAAAAACAAGATTATGAAGAAGAAAAAAAATATACAATAGAATTAGAACCAAGTTTTAAGTATTTAAATGGTACAATAGAAAATGGTAACAAAATAATATTAACTAAAACTGGTTATGAATTAAATAATGAAACAAATACACAAAAAAAATAAATCAATTTATAAATATTAATAATGGAGAATTTAACTTAAAAATAACCATAAAAAGATAGTGCGTCAGTTATTTATGAAGAAGATATTCTATATACGATTAGTACAGTTAATAGTGGATTAGTTGGTGCTTTATATAATGGAGAAAAACACTCCTATTGAACCAACAAGAGAGACATTAGGAGTAGTATCAACTGGAGAGTATACTGTAAGTGAAGAAAAAAAGAATATACACAAAACCTAATTATAGTACCTGGCAATTTATCTCCAAATAGCAATTATAGGGTAAGCGTTAATTCAGCAGAAATAAAGACAGGCAGTGGTAATGAAATAATAAATACTATTTTTGATGGCTCTATTACAGATACCACTTCTTCACTTGGTGGATTATATACTACTAGTGATACTGTTACTATAGAAGAATTAAACGAAAATAATGAAGTGATAAATACAATAAATTATACTTATAATGCAAGCATTAATTATAATAAAGATAATGATAGAGAATTATCTGGGTTAACAAGGCCTTAATTTTCACAATGGTTATCTATATGAAGAGGCAATCGGCTATAATGACTCCGATAAAGTAACTCATGTTGAAGAAATACTAGGTAATTTAATTAATACAGATATAGAATTATCTATCTATGACGAAAATAATGAATTGTTAGATTTAACAAATGAAGAAGTAATAAATAGTGAAGTAAAAAATAACTATAAATTAGTGTTTAAAAAAGGAACAAAAGTTACTTATACAGTAGTAGTAATTGGTGACAATAATAATGATAATAATTTTAATGAAAATGATATGAAACCAACTATGAACGATTATTTAGAAGGTAACAAAGTATTATCTATGGATGTCGTAAAAGAAGATAATGATGAAGAAGGACTATTAACTTTTGAAGACATAATGAGACTAAATACTGAATTAAATCCTGCTACTAGTGGGGATGCAAATACAAATTTAGGTCTAGTATATGGTGGATTACCAAAAAAAAATATATGTTGGTGATACCTTTCTTTAAATTAAATGTATTAGTAAAATCAGAAAATGCAAGTGATTACATAAATGGTATTAATGCATTAGTTACTACAGGTAATAATCTAAAATTAACAAATGTTACATATAATTCAAATTTAATAGGTACATTTAAAGATAATAATTTAGTCGCAGCAGGAACAGATTTAAAAAAATGAAGAAGTATTATTAACATTAGAATTCACAGCTATTAAAGAAGGAAAAGATTCAATTACATTAAGTGGAAGCATTGCAAAAAAAATGAAAATATTGAAGAATTTGAAAATTTAACAACTGAAGTTAATGTTATAAGAAAAATTAGTAGTAATAATAATTTAAGTTCATTAAAAAGCTAGTGTTGGTACTTTTGATATTGCTTTTGATAAAGATGTAACAGTATACACCTTAACTGTTCCATACGGAACTGAAAGTGTAATTTTATCAGGAAGTCTTGAAGATGTAACTAGTACTATAGATGGATTAATTGAATATAAGTTAACTGATGATAAAACAACAGCTAACATAACAGTAGTAGCAGAAGATGGTACTATAAAAGTATACACAGTATACATAATAAAAAGAAGCAAAACCTGAAAATGTTGCTACACCTGTCACATATTATTATTCATCAAATAATTATTTAAAATCATTAGAAATAGATGGTTATGAAATAACATTTAACAAAGGAAACTAATGAATATAAAATAACTGTTAAAAGTGATGTTACATCTCTTGATATAAAAAGCAATTCCAGAAGATAGTAGAGCTAGAGTAGAAATAACAGGGAAATGAAAAAATTCAAAAAAGGTAATAACACTGTAACTATCACTGTAACAGCAGAAGATGGAAGTACAAGAGAATATAAAATAACCGCTAATAAAGAATCAGAAAAGAAAGAAGCGTTAACAGAGATAGAAGGAAATAGTAACACTGCTGAAAAAAGTAGTAATAATAATATTGATAATATTAGTAGTTCTTGGATTATTATATCTTATCTTCAAAAAAAAGATGAACAAGAAGTTGCAACTGTAGAAATAAAAAAAGAAACAAAAAATAGATAATAATAAGAAAACAAATAAGAAAAATTAAAGAAAAGATAAAAAATCTTTCTTTTTTTTCTTATTATTTGGTATAATTAAATAGAAAATAGGGAGAGTGAGTAACAATATGAATAGAAAGGGTCAAGCATTAGTAGAATTTGTTCTTATTTTACCTATATTTATTATGATATTATTCTCAATAGTAGATTTTGGAATGATATTTAATAAGAAAAATGAATTAGAAAACATCAGCATTGATATAATTAATTTATTAAATAATAATAATAAAATAGAAGAAATACAAAAAAAGAATATCCAAAAGGTAGACATAAAACTAACAAGTGAAGAAAAATATACAATTGTAGAAATTAGTAATAAAGTAAATATTATAACACCAGGCTTAAATAGAGTGCTAGGCAATCCATATATTGTAAAAAGTAGAAAGGAAAATACCTAATGTTGAAGATAAACAATAAAGGACAAAGTTTAGTTATGTTTGTCTTAATAATACCAATATTTTTACTTATATTAACACTTGTATATGATGTAGGTAATGCAATATATGAAAAAGACAGATTATCAAATACTAATTATTTAACAATTGAATATGGATTAAATAATATAGATACAGTAACAGAAAATGATTTAAAAAAATTTAATTGAGCAAAATACATCCAATCTCAAATATATATATGTAACTATTGAAGAAAATCAAATAGAAATAAAAATGGAAAAAGATGCAAAAAGCATAATAGGAAAAATGTTTAATTTCAATTTAGTAAAAATTATAAGTCATTATGAAGGAAAAATAATAAATAATCAAAAAAAGAAATAGAAAGGATAGTGTAAGTATGGCAGGAAAAAATAATAACTATTTCATCAGTTAAAGGTGGAGTTGGAAAAACAACCATGACGCTTAACTTAGCAGGAATATACTGTGAATTAAACAAAAGAGTATTAATAAATAGATTTAGATTTATACTCTGGAGGAATAGCAGCAAGTCTTAATGTAAAAAATAAAAAAGATATATATACAATGATTGATAGTATAGCTAATAATAGATTTACTGAACTAAAAATATGTAACAACATACAACAAAAATATAGATGTATTAGCATGCCCAAAAGATCCAAGAATGGGAGCAAAAAGTATCAGGTAGATATATACCAGTAATATTTGACTTAGCAAAAAAAAAGAGTATGATGTAGTATTAGTAGACACATATCATATATTAGATGAAATAAATTTAACAGCTTTAGACTATTCTTATATGACATTATTTATTATAACAAACGATATTGTAGATTTAAAGAACATGAAAAGTTTAATTAGTATCTTTAAAGATACAGATAAGAAAAAAATTATTTAATATTATTGAATAATTCTAGAGATATAGGAAAAGATTATTTGAGTTTATATGATATAAGAACTATAATAAAAAACAACATCGATTATACATTATCTAAAAAATTATTACATAAAAATATAGATAAATATACAATATCAGGAGAAATATTGACATTAAATAACAGTATTAATTTATTTCATTCTAAGGATATAAATAATATGAAAAAAATGGCTCTGGACCTAATAGATGATAGTCATGGTAAGGAGGCAAAAAAATGAGTACAAAGAGTTTAACTGAAGCCTTTGAAGTAAAACCCAAAATAGAAATAAATAACGAAAAATGTTAAAGATTATGAAGTGTTCGGTGATAAAGGTTTACTTGAAAGTATCAGAATAAAGATTGTTCAAAATTTAATTGAAGAAAATATACCAGAAGATACTTTACCAGAAGATTATATAAATAATGAAATAGATTCAGCCTTAGTTGGATATGATTTAAGTAATTTAGAGAGAAATCATGTTTTTAATTTAATACAAAATGAAATAACTGGATATGGCCCCATAACACCTTTACTTGAAGATAATGCCATAACAGAAATCATGGTTAATGCTCCAAATGAAATATATGTTGAAATAGATGGTAAAATAGTAAAAAGATGAAACAGTATCATTTATAAATGACAAACATATCATTAGAACCATACAAAGAATAGTACAGCCATTAGGAAGAACCATAGATTCTGCTAATCCAATGGTTGATGCCAGACTAAGAGATGGTTCAAGACTAAATGCAGTAATACCACCTCTTAGTTTAAAAGGACCAATCTTAACAATAAGAAAATTCAATAAAAAATTAGAAACAATAGATGATTTACTTCGCCGTGGTAGTTTAACCGTAAATATGGCTAGATTCCTCGAGGTAGCAGTAGAAGCAAAAACTAAATATTATAATATCTGGAGGTACAGGCACAGGAAAAACAACTCTCCTTAACATCTTATCAGGATTTCTAGGAGAAGATGAAAGAATAATAACCATAGAAGATGCAGCTGAATTAAAATTACATCAAAATCATGTTATATCATTAGAAACTAGATTAATTAATTATGAAGGTGAAGGTGAAGTAACAATTCGAGATCTAGTAAGAAACTCATTAAGAATGAGACCAGATAGAATAATAGTGGGAGAAGTAAGAGGTAAAGAAGCATTTGATATGATGCAAGCTATGAATACTGGACATGAAGGTTCGTTGACAACCCTCCATGCCAACAATCCGATTGATGCCTTAAATAGATTAGAAACAATGATCTAATGAATGAAATGGAAATACCAGTATCAGCAGTTCGTGGTTATATTGAGAATGCAATTGATATTATAGTGCAAATAGACAGATTATCAGATGGGAAAAGGAAAAAAATAACTTCCATAAGTGAATTAGAAGGAATTAAGGATGGCGAAATAATAGTAAAAAGATATCTTTACATACAAACAAAAAGGATTATCGCCTGAAGGAAATGTAGTAGGAGAATTTGGCTTATATAAAAAGAAAACCAAAAGTATATGACAAGATTCTAAGAAAGGGCTTTACTAAAATAAAAAGATATATTCGAATA
>VOFJ01001870.1_pt1 | contig 25645 bp, 48 predicted proteins | sample 5384081 | NCBI WGS metagenome assembly VOFJ01 (sample SAMN12384729, study PRJNA508395) | human gut metagenome | isolation source: healthy gut I | host: Homo sapiens | reverse complement strand
TTTTTTCCAAGGCAGTACTTGCTAGTCTGCCGTATATTGATTTTGCCCCGGATATTATCCATTGCAATGACTGGCAGACAGGACTTATTCCGGTGTTTCTGCATACGGTATTTGGAGATGATAATTTTTATGCGGGAATCAAAAACCGTGTTTACGATTCATAACCTGCAGTTTCAGGGACGCTGGCGAATTCAGGAGATTATGGATATTACAGGACTCCCGGCACACATTTTCAATGCATATGAACTGGAATCTTATGGCGAAGCAAACTACTTAAAGGGTGGCGTGGTATATGCGGATTATATTACTACCGTCAGCCCGACGTATGCAAATGAGATTACGACCGTAGAAGGGGAGAGGGCTTAAGTGGCCTGATGACTGCCCGAAAGGATCGCCTTTATGGTATTTTTAAACGGAATTGATTATGAAGAATATAATCCACAGACAGATCCTTATATTTCGGTAAATTATTCGAAAAAGATGCAGTGAGTGGGAAAAAAGAAAACAAAGTTGCATTACAGAAAGAACTTGGGCTTCCAGTCAGGGAGGATGCTTTCCTGATCGGAATCGTATCGCGTATGACCAGCCAGAAAGGATTTGACCTGATTGGCTGCGTATTGGATGAACTTTTAACCGAAATGGATATATACAGCTGGTGGTTCTTGGTTCCGGAGAGAGCCAGTATGAAAATATGTTCCACCATTATCAGAGTAAGTATCCGGACAAGGTAAGCGTACATATCGGATTTACCGAGGAGCGTTCGCACCATATATATGCGGCAAGTGATGTGCTGCTGATGCCTTCCATGTTTGAACCATGCGGGCTGGCACAGATGATTGCCATGCGTTACGGAACACTTCCGATCGTACGTGAAACCGGAGGACTCCGGGATACGGTAGAACCATACAATGAATATGAAAATACAGGATGTGGTTTTTCATTTGCGAATTTTAATGCACAGGAAATGGCAGATATTGTCCGGTATGCGTATCGTGTGGAGCATGAACAAAAGGCCGCATGGAAAGAACTGATCTATCGTGCGATGGATCGCAATTTTTCCTGGAATGTTTCGGCACATGCATATGAGAAGCTATATGATAAACTGGTAGAAATGTAATAGATGTTCCCCGCAGAATTTTTTTCTGCTGGGGATTTTGTGTCTGGAAATATAATCTATGAAGTGCAGACCGGCTGCGGCATGGTCAGCAGATGGCTGTGCCGGCAGTAATAGTAGGCATGGTCGGACAGAATTTCTTCATCCTGAAGCTGTGAGGCATTCACTTCTTTTACCATTGCGGTGTAATGGTCGAGATTCTGCCTGTCGTTTTCATCGGTGGCAAGAATCAGTACTTCGTGAATACTGCTTGGCAGAATGATCAGATCCTTTTCAAACAAATCGGACAGTTCTTTTAAGATGTCATCGTAGAGGAGAACGGTTGCACCGTTGGTCCGGTACGTATTGGTCAGAACATACAGTGGCGGGGCTGCTTCCGGGAGTGGAGTTTCCGCGACGAGCTGCATTTCTTTGAGAAGACTGCTCATCGGGGTAAGCTGTGGGGGAAGAAGCTGTGGCGTGTTTTTTCTTCGCAAGTCGGTAAAGCGTTTCTTTGTCGGTTTTCCAAAGGTTTAAGTGATGATTGTGGATCAGAATATTTGCCTGGTTTTCGGCACTTGCATGGAGCAGACAGTAAAAGATTACGGCCAGATCCTGGTAGCGGAAAAACGGAACCTCTTTTTAACAGTTCCTGATTTTTTTTCAAAGCTTACAAGACGCATGACAATGTGCTCGCTGGCACGGGAAAAATCGGTAAAGTAGGACGTGTCAAAATTTTCTTCCGGGGCATGCGCCTGATAGGTATGAAGAATATCTTCACAGATTTCTTCAAGGCATACCCCTTCCAGATAGCGATGATAGTATGGCATCAGATAGATCGCAGGTGACACGTTTTTTTCTTCGGATGGAGAAGTACCAGACCATCGTAATGTGTTCCGTTATTTTTTTGGTAAAGGAACGAATGTCTAAAGTGACACCTGTCTCGATACGCAGAGAAAGCTGTGTACGGATCGTTGTTAAAAATTCCTGATAGTTCATATGTAATTGAAAACAAATGTATATATGGGAAATTTCGGAATGACCGTTTCCGAAAGATGAAAAATCCACGGTGTTAACCAGACACCGTGGATTTACTTTAGCATGTTTTGGCTGAAATTGCAATCATTTTTTCTCGGTTTTTTAATAAGAGAGAAGTTCCTGCCACAGCTTTGTGTACTTGGCGGAATCATCATCACTTAATGCTTTATAGATTTCACATCTTTTTATCGTGTCACTGGAAGGATTGATAGCTTCGTTATTTTTTACGTCAGCGTCCTGATTTTCTACCACAGATGTAATCGGAGAGGCATACTGCACATATTCGAAATTCTTTTTCTGCGATATCATCCTTGCACAGGAAATTTAAGAATTTTAAAGCGTTGGTCTGGTTAGTGCAGGACTTTGGAATGAACCAGGAATCGATCCAGAGGTTGGATCCCTCTGTTGGAACTGAATAATCCAGATTGTCGTTCTCTGCCATGGCCAGTGCAGCCTCGCCGGAGTAGCACAGTGCGATGGAGGCTTCTTCTCCGATCATGGCATCGGCTGTCTCGTCTACATAGTAGGCATATACGATTTTATCATCTTTTTTGCTTTTTAATATGTCGAGGGCTTCCCGCAGATGATTTTCATCGGTATCGTTTAAGGAATACCCTTTGGAGATCAGTGCAGGGGCAAACGTATCACGGACGGAATTTTCCATGATGATTTCATCCTCATAGGTAGGATCCCACAGGCAGTTCCAGCTTGATACGGTTTTTGGCATCAATGGTTGTTTTGTTGTAGAGAAGGCCAAGAGTCCCGTAAAAATATGGAACGGAATAGGTGTGATTCTTGTCATAGGAAGCAGACATATCAAGGATCGTTGGATCCAGATTTTTTTGTAGTTGTCCATGGCATCGTAATCTTCTTCGAGAACTTCGCCCTCGTTGATCAGACGCTCAACCATATATTCGGAAGAGCAGATTACATCATAGTTGATGGAACCGGCTTTGTATTTGGTATACATTTCTTCCGGACTTTCATATTCTTCGTATTTGACGGTGATACCGGGTTTCTTTTTTTCAAACTGTTTGACTACGGACTCATCGATATATTTTCCGTAATTTAAAACGGTTAAGGTCTGTCCGCTTTTTTCGCAGAGGAAGATCCCCCACAGGCAGTGAGTGCACTGACTGCCAGAGCAGAAATTAAGAGGGCAGAGAAAATTCTTTTTTTCATAATAGGACTCCTTTCGGCTGGAATAAAATTCCAATGGAAAATTTATTTGGCTGCAACACGCTTCTTCCCCGGATAAACATTTCCGGCAAGAAGAATGAGCAGAACGGCAAAAAGAACAGAATCGTGGAAAGTGCATACAATTCCGGTTTGATTCCTTTGCGAAGTTCTGTGTAGAGCATGGTGGAGAGGGTATTGACCCCGGCTCCTTTGGTAAAATAGGTGATGGAAAAATCATCCAGTGACATGGTGACTGCCATCATAAATCCGGAGAACACACCGGGACGGATTTCCGGCCAGGTGACTTTGTAAAATGCATACAGCGGCGTTGCTCCGGAGATCAAGTGCCGCCTCATAGGTGCTGCGGTTTGTCTGTTTCATTTTCGGAAGCACATTTAAAAATAACATAAGGAATACTAAAAAGTAATGTGCGCCAGAAGAACCGTCACAAATCCGAGGTCGATAAATTTCACAAACAAAAGCATCATGGAGATACCGGTTACGATATCCGCATTCAGAAGCGGAATATTGGTCGCGCCGAGATAAATGGTCTGGTGCCGTTTTTTCATGGCGGCTATGCCGAGCGCGGCAAGTGTTCCGATCAGTGTGGAAATAATTGCGGACAGGAAAGTGACCTGCAAAGTTGTGACAAATGCAGTCATAATCTTTTCGTCCTGAAAACAGCCGGTATACCACCGGAGCGTGAAGCCACCCCATTTTACCTTGGAACGGGAATCGTTGAAAGACAAAGCAATCAACACAATAATCGGAAGGTAAAGGAAGGCAAAAAAATCAGGATATATAGATCCGGGATGCATATTTTTTTTAACATATGGATGTTCCCTCCCCTTCTTTATCAAATATATTTACAATAGTCATACTTGCAATCACAAAAAAATCATAAGAACAAAGGAAAGACCGCTTCCGGCATTCCATTGCATACCCTGCATAAAATCCTGTTCGATCACATTTCCGATTAAAAGAACATGACCACCGCCTAATACCTGCGAGATTGCAAACGAGGTAAGTGACGGGACAAAGACCATGACGATTCCGCTGATGATTCCGGATACGGTAAGCGGAAGGATAATCTTTAAAAAGATGGTTACATTTCCGGCACCCAGATCACGGGCCGCCTCAATCCAGTCTTTACGGATTCGTGTCATGGAGTTGTAGATTGGTAGCAGCATAAATGGCAGGAAGTCGTATACCATGCCAAGGACAACTGCCGTTGGCGTATTTATGATATTGATGCGGGAAAGTCCGAAACCTGTGAGAATGGAGTTGATTACACCATTTTTGGAAAGCAGAAGTTTCCATGCCAGGATACGGAGCATAAAGTTCATCCACATCGGAAGCATAAAGATAAAAACAACCAGTCCCTGATTTTTGATTTTCCTATTATTTAAAATCATTGCCAGCGGATAGGAGAGAACCAGGCACACGATGGTGCATATAATTCCAAGTCTCAGGGAAAGTCCCATGGCTTTGCGGTTGGTTTCATCTGCTATCGCTGTGATATAGGATAACGTAAAACTGCCATCGCCGTTTGTAAATGCATAGTAAAGAATCATGATAAGCGGCAGGAGGATAAAACCGATGATCCATATGAGGTATGGATCGGCAAGAAATTGCTGTTTAAATTTACGCATCGATCTCCACCGCCTTTTCATCGGAAGATTCCGGTTTATGCATAATCTGGATATTGAACGGGATTACTTTGATGCCGACTTTGGTGCCGACCGGAACAAATCTGGTGGTGTGAACCAGCCATTCATAGCCGCCGGCCATGACATCAAGTTCATAGTGAACGCCTTTAAAAATCAGGGAGGTGTTACTTCGCCCTGCAGCGTTCCCTCCGAAGGATCGACAAGTTCTATATCTTCCGGACGGATGACTACGTCTACCGGCTTGTTATTGCCGAATCCTTTGTCGACACATGCCCAACGGGCACCGAGAATCTCTACAAGTTCGTCTTTTATCATGGTTCCGTCAATGATATTGCTGTGTCCGATAAAATCGGCAACGAAAGCGTTTTGTGGCTCGTTGTAGATATCTTCCGGCGTACCGATCTGCTGGATATATCCCTGATTCATGACAACAATGGTATCGGACATGGTCAGTGCTTCTTCCTGATCGTGGGTGACATATACAAAAAGTAATTCCAAGTTCTTCTTTCAGACGGATGAGCTCATACTGCATGCTCTGGCGCAGTTTTAAATCAAGTGCACCGAGAGGTTCATCTAAAAAGAAGGACTTTTGGCTCGTTTACAATCGCACGGGCGATGGCGATACGCTGCTGCTGACCACCGGAGAGAGAATCGACCGAACGGGTTTTCAAAGCCTTCCAGATTGACCAGTTTTAAGGCATATTTGATTTTATCCTGAATATATGCTTTGCTTTTTCTTACTTATTTTAAGGCCGAATGCAATGTTTTCGGCGATGGACATATGCGGGAAAAAGAGAATACTTCTGAAAAACGGTATTCAGTTTCCGTTCATTGGCTGCAAGAGCTGTGATATCCTGTCCGTCAAACAGAATCTGTCCCTTGTCCGGGCTTTCAAAGCCTCCCAGCAGACGCAGGGTTGTAGTTTTTCCGCATCCGGACGGACCTAAAAAGGGTCAGAAATTCATTCTCCCGGATATACAGATTTAAATCATCCAACACAAGATTGGAATCGTAGGATTTGGAAATTCCAATAAAATCAATTAAATGTTTACTCATACGTTTGTCCTCTTAAAAATTTGGTGGGGTAGTAACCCAGATGATGACGGCATCTTTTGCACCGGTGTTTTCCAGATAATGCTTTTTTCCTGCTTTAAAATAGAAAGATTCCCCGGCATGTACCGTCTGGTTTTGCCCGGCATAGTGGATACGGACGTTTCCTTTGATTACATAACCGAAATCCTCCCCCTCATGGGGCTGATAAACTTCTGACCGTCCACCGGCGTGTAACGTCAGACGAACCGGTTCCATCTGGTTTTTCTGTGCATTGGGAACGACCCATTCAATACAGCAGTGTTTTTCTTCGTCGGTTTTTTCAAAATAATCTTCCTGTTTGAAAACAATCTGTTCCGGCTCTTCATCTGTAAAAAAATTCTGCTGGTGTCGTACCAAGGCACTGGATGATATCCAGAAGAGTTCCGATGGACGGAGAGTTCTGGTTTCGTTCCAACTGTGAGATAAAGCCCTTGGTCAGCTCGGCACGGTCCGCCAGCTCCTGTTGCGTCAGTCCGTACTGGATGCGCAGTTCTTTCATGCGGTGTCCAATGTCCATGGCATGCCTCCCGTAAATTTATGAAACATGATTGTTAGTTGATTTTTTGTTTTTACTGATTATAAACTCAACAATTTCTATTCTACAGAATCCATGTGAAAAGTCAATCTTTTTTTAATATAAATTTTATGAAAAAACAGTTGATTTTCTGAATCGGTTTTGGTATTATATACAAGTACGTTTTGCCAATATGGCTCAGTTGGTAGAGCAACGCATTCGTAATGCGTGGGTCAGGGGTTCGAGTCCCCTTATTGGCTTCGTTTCAGACACGTTTTGTATCGGGTATCCGATGGAAGACGTGTCTTTTTTACTTTAAAAAGTGCTTGTTTCTTAGGCATGAAATTGGTATAATGGGCGCAGACAAAGAAAAATAAGAATAAAGGTTGAGGTAAAAAATGGACAAGAACAAAAAGACGTTTCAGGTACCGACATTACTGGCCTTTGCAGCAATTGTTGCAATTATGGTGATTGTAGGGGTGAGAGTCCTTAACGTTCCGGTAGTTCCTATGTGTCTGCTTGTTATCATTGAGGCAGTTATTGCAGTGATGCTGCATCATGCGGAACTCTGGGTGCATGGACTTCTTATTCTGGCAGAACTTTGTGCCGGTGTTGCCGGGAGAAAAACAGTATTGATTATTTTATGTGCAGTTGTTTACATTGCAGCGACGTTTGCACTGCAGATGTTAGATAAAGGAGAAACACAGAATGGACAGTAGTGACAGTAGTTATTACAGCAGGCAACAGCTGGATGAGCTGTTTTTACAGATGATCGCCTTTTTTCCGGAGATCCGAAACGGATTCAGCATTTCATGAAAGTGCATAGTTTCGCAAGAATCATCGGAACAAAAAGAAGGGCTTGACGAGACATCCCTTTTTATATTGGAAGCAGCCGCTTATACCCATGACATTGGAATCCGTCCGGCAGAAGAAAAGTATGGACGGTGTGACGGAAAGTTGCAGGAGCAGGAAGAATGGATTGTGGCACAGAGAATGCTTTCCGATGTGGGAATTGAAAATTATCTGATCGACCGTATCTGCTATCTGATCGGACATCATCATACATATGATAATATCGAAGGACTGGATTATCAGATTCTGGTGGAGGCAGATTTTCTGGTCAATTTATATGAAGATGACGTCAATCGTCACGGAATTGAACAGGCATATCAGCAGATTTTCCGGACGCAGACCGGAAAAGAAATTTTTAATCAGATGTATACAGATGAAAGATGAATAAAAAAAATTATCAGAAAATAATGGAAGATCTGATCCGTGAAAACTGTACGGCAGGGGAGGCTCCAAGCCTCCTTTTGCACAGCTGTTGTGCACCGTGCAGTTCTTATTGTATTGCATGTCTTGCAGAACATTTCCATGTAACGGTATTTTATTACAATCCCAATATTTATCCGCCGGAAGAATATCATATGCGGGCAAAGGAGCAGGAACGTTTTATTGCTGAGTTTCCTACAAAATATCCGGTTTCTTTTGTGGAAGGTGCATACGATACACAGCGGTTTTACGATATGGCAAAGGGCATGGAAGAGATCCCGGAAGGGGGGAGAGCGCTGTTTTGCCTGTTACCGGCTGCGGCTTTCTGAGGCTGCGTCCTATGCAAAAGCGCACGGATTTGATTTCTTTACGACAACACTATCCATCAGTCCGCTGAAAAATGCGGAAAAAAGTTAAATCAGATCGGAGCAGAACTGGCAGATACCTTTGGTGTCCGTTATCTGTTTTCGGATTTTAAAAAGAAGGAAGGCTATAAAAAGTCGACCGAAATTTCTAAGGAGTATCACATGTACCGGCAGTACTACTGTGGGTGTGTGTATTCAAAGCGTGACCGCGACCGTGAAATTGTACTGCGCAGACAGCAGGAAGAACAGATTTTATAAAAAAAAAAACAAAGAATTTAAGAAAGAGAGGAATTTAGATATGGCACAGTTATGGGGCGGAAGATTTACGAAGGAGACAGACCAGCTGGTCTATAATTTTAATGCGTCTATTTCGTTTGACCAGAAATTTTACAAGCAGGATATTGAGGGTTCCATTGCACATGTGCGTATGCTTGGAAAGCAGGGCATTCTGACACAGGAAGAGATGCAGGCGATTGTTTCCTGTTTACAGGAAATTCTTGCGGATGTGGAGAGCGGAAAGCTTGCCATCACTTCGAATATGAGGATATTCACAGCTTTGTGGAGGCAAATCTGATCGACCGCCTCGGAGATACCGGAAAGAAACTGCATACCGGAAGAAGCCGTAACGATCAGGTCGCACTGGACATGCGTCTGTATACCCGGCAGCAGGTTCTTGAGACGGATGAACTGCTGGAACAGCTGCTGCAGGTACTGCTTCGCATTATGAAAGAAAATACGCAGACGATTATGCCAGGATTTACCCATTTGCAGAAAGCGCAGCCGATCACACTCGCACATCATATGGGGGCGTACTTTGAAATGTTTAAGCGTGACCGTTCCCGTATGCACGATATTTACGAGCGCATGAATTACTGCCCGCTCGGTTCCGGCGCACTGGCAGGAACAACCTATCCGCCTTGACCGCGAATATACTGCAGAGCTTCTTGGCTTTTTACGGATGACCTTAAAACAGTATGGACGGTGTTTCCGACCGCGATTACCTGATCGAATATCTGTCTGCCATGGCAACCATTATGATGCATTTAAGCCGTTTCAGCGAAGAAATCATTATCTGGAACTCCAATGAATATAAATTTATAGAGATCGATGATGCATACAGTACCGGAAGCAGTATCATGCCACAGAAGAAAAATCCGGATATTGCAGAACTTGTCCGAGGCAAGACCGGGCGTGTGTATGGCGCGCTCATGTCGCTTCTCACGACGATGAAGGGAGATTCCGCTTGCGTATAATAAGGACATGCAGGAGGACAAGGAGCTTTCCTTTGATGCCATTGACACAACGAAAGGCTGTATTGCGTTATTCACGGGCATGCTTGATACCATGAAATTCAATAAGGATGTTATGAGAAAGAGTGCCGCACACGGCTTCACCAACGCGACGGATGCTGCTGACTATCTGGTGAACCACGGGGTGCCTTTCCGCGATGCGCATGGAATTATCGGACGTATTGTTTTTTGTACTGTCTGGACAAACAGATGCCGATTGACGATATGAGTCTGGAAGAATTAAAACAGTTTTCTCCGGTATTTGAGGAGGATGTCTATGATGCAATCTCCATGGAAACCTGTGTCAACAAGCGTCTGACGATCGGTGCACCAGGGAAGAGGCGATGAAGAAAGTGATCGCAATCGAAGAGGCATATCTGGAGAAAAATGAGACAAAAGGAGCACATCGCATGCAGAATCGCTTGTCGATGCGATGTACGTAATTGCGGTACATCTCTGATATATTGCCTGAAATACCGCTTAGTCGGTATTTCAGATTGTGCAAGTCCTACATATATTTGAGGAATATTTTATTTATTTAGGACAATTTGTTCCTTGTAATTTTACCTGGTTTCAAGTAATATATTTCCTATAAAGACACATGTTCGTGTAACGCGGACAAAAAAACAAAAAAAATGTTTTTCTGTAAAAGACAGGTGTCCGCGTATAAAGAAAAGAACAGAGGAGATTGGAAAAAATGAGTGAGAAAGTTAAAAGTAGGTATTCTTGGTGGAACAGGTATGGTAGGACAGAGATTTATCTCCCTTCTGGAGAATCATCCATGGTTTGAGGTGACAACGATTGCAGCCAGCCCAAGAAGTGCCGGTAAGACATATGAAGAGGCAGTTGGTGATCGTTGGAAAATGGATACTCCAATGCCGGAAGCTGTAAAGAATATTGTAGTAATGAATGTAAATGAGGTAGAGCAGGTAGCTTCTCAGGTCGACTTTGTATTTTCTGCTGTAGACATGACCAAAGAAGAGATCAAAAAAAAGATCGAGGAAGATTACGCAAAGACTGAGACACCGGTTGTTTCCAATAACAGTGCACATCGCTGGACCCCGGATGTGCCGATGGTAGTGCCGGAGATCAATCCAGAGCACATGGAGGTAATCAAATACCAGAAGAGAGCGTCTTGGCACAAAGCGCGGTTTCGTAGCAGTAAAAAAACCAAACTGCTCCATCCAGAGTTATGCGCCGGTTCTGACTGCATGGAAAGAGTTTGAGCCGTATGAAGTAGTTGCCACTACCTATCAGGCGATTTCCGGAGCCGGCAAGACCTTTAAGGACTGGCCAGAGATGCTTGGAAACATTATTCCATACATCGGTGGTGAGGAAGAAAAGTCTGAGAAAGAGCCTCTGCGTATCTGGGGGCATGTAGATGATGAGAAGAAGCAGATTGTTCCTGCAACTTCACCAGTCATTACCTGCCAGTGTATCCGTGTGCCGGTATTAAACGGACATACAGCAGCTGTATTTGTTAAATTCAAGAAGAAACCTACCAAAGAGCAGCTGATCGAAGCACTGAAGAATTACAGTGGTGTGCCACAGGAGCTGAAGCTCCCAAGTGCACCGGAACATTTCATCCAGTACTTAGAAGAGGACGACCGTCCGCAGGTCAGCCTGGGATGTAAACTTTGAGCATGGCATGGGAATCTCTGTCGGACGTCTGAGAGAGGATACCGTATATGACTGGAAATTCGTTGGATTATCTCACAATACCGTTCGTGGTGCAGCCGGTGGTGCAGTTTTATGTGCAGAGCTGTTGAAAGCACAGGGATATATCACAAAGAAATAAGCAGTAAATCAAAATACGGATTTTTGGAGAGAAGTGCAAAAACTGCACTTCTTTCTTTTTGCCGAAAACCTTGTGAGAGATATTAATCAGTGATATAATTTCTTTTAGCAGAAGGAATTTTGTACGGAGGAATCGGGATGAACGCAAAAAACAGATCTCAAAGAACTGGAAGGCTGGTATGCAAAATCGGGAAACCAGCTGATGCTTTTTGTATGGTGGGATGGACTGCCGGAAAGAACAGCTGATCAAAAGAATTCTGTGTGGGGAAAAAAGTATTTTTATTATCGATGCAGACAGCTTTCCGCACAGGAACAGATGCAGAAAATGGGAGAAGAAATTCAAAATGCTTTTCAGATGAAGCTGAGCAGATATTCCTATGATGAATTTTTTAACCGGGTAAAAAGCGGAGATGCATCAAAACTGGTGATTGTGATTGATGAGGCACAGTATGCAATTAAAAAGAGATCCGGAATTTGTCAAAAGTATTTTAAAACTGAAGATGAAACGGCTTTATCCGGGAAATAGGTGATGATCATTCTGGCGTCTTCTTCCATTGTATGGGCCACGCAGGATGCAAAAAGATGCGTTCGGGGACGGATTCCGTCGTATTGATGTGCTGCATAAAGTGGAAGATCTGAATTTTCTGGAAGTTGTCCGGACATTTCCGGCACTTTCGGTCAGCGACTGTATCCGTATTTATGGAACCATCGGTGGGGTGCCGGGATTTATGGAAGCATGGAATCCGGAAATTTCATACAGGGAGAATATTTACCGGCTTGTGCTGACGGAGGGGGGATATCTGTTTCATATGGCAGAACAGAAAATTTCGGCAGAACTGCGTGAACTTTCCGTCTATAACACAATTTTATCTGCAATTGCACAGGGATATAATAAACTGAATGACCTGTATTTGAAAACCGGATATTCCCGTGCAAAGATCAGTGTTTATATGAAAAATCTCAGCCATTTTGATATTGTAGAGAAAGTGCAGTCATTTCAGACCGGCGGCTGGGAAAATACTAAGAAAGGGGTATACCAGATCAAAGATACATTTATTAATTTCTGGTTTAAATTTGTATTTCCCCATATGTCGGATCTTTATCTACTGAAACCGCATGAATTTTACGACCGTTACATTGCACCGGAACTTGGCACATATCTGAAACGTTATTTCCGGAATGTCTGCATGGAGTATATGATGCTTTTGAATCAGATGGGACGCATGCCGTTTCCAGTTCATAAGATCGGAACCTGGGTTGGAAAGACAGGAAACATTGATATTATTGCCCAGAGCACAGACCGCAGAAATATTGTGGGACTATGTAACTGGGGGATCAGCCACAGCTGACATCGCAGATGTGCGAGGAACTGTATCAGAACATGGAAAAGGCAAAAATCCGTTCGGAGCATATTTTTTTTTATTCTCTGCAACGCGGTTTGAACCGATGCTGGCGGAGCATGCCAAAACGGATGACCGGTTTGAGCTGATTGATATGAACGAATTATAGAAAAAAAGTTTGCCAATAGGGGATAGAAGATGGGAAAGTCACTGATCATAACGGAGAAACCGTCGGTTGCCCAGAATTTGCAAAAGTTCTCGGGGTAAGCGGGGCCGCAGAGATGGCTATCTGGAAAACCAGAAATATGTGATCACCTGGTGCGTGGGACATCTGGTAGCCATGGTATATCCGGAAAGTTATGATATAAAATACAAAAAGTGGAAACTGGAAGATCTGCCATTTCTTCCAAAAGAATATAAATATGATGTGATCAAAGATGTCAGCCGGCAGTATGATGTGGTTCACGGAATGTTGATGCGCGAGGATATCGACCGTGTCTACTGGGCAGGAGATGCCGGAAAAGAAGGACAGACGATCGAGGAAAATATCCGGAATTTCGGCGGTGTGCGAGACGGCATGGAGGAACTCCGGGTCTGGATTGATTCCCAGACAGAGGAAGAGATCCAACGGGGAATCCGGGAAGCAAAACCGATGTCTGCCTATGAAAATCTCGGAAAAAATCCGGTATTATGCGTACCATTGAAGATTATGCCATGGGCATTAATTTTTCCCGTGTAATGTCGGTAAAATATGGAGGGTTGTTAAACAATGCGGCGGGAACACGTTCCTACACCGCTATTGCGGTCGGCCGCGTCATGACCTGCGTTCTTGGCATGGTTGTGATCCGGGAGCGCGAGATCCGCAATTTTAAGGAGACACCGTTTTACCGTGTTGTCGGAAATTTTACAGATGCACATGTTCAGGGCGAGTGGAAAGCCGTCGAGGGATCAGGGTACTTTGCATCGCCGCTTTTGTATAAGGAAAACGGATTTTCGGGAAAAGAAGGATGCACTGGCATTGATTGACCGCGTGCAGGGACATTCTGCGATTGTGGAATCCATGGAAAAGAATATTTCCAGAAAACGGGCGCCGTTACTGTTTAATCTGGCAGAGCTGCAGGCAGAATGTGCAAAACGATTCAAGATCAGCCCGGATGAAACCTTACAGGTGGTGCAGGATCTGTATGAACGGAAACTGACAACGTATCCGCGTACCGATGCGCGTGTGCTTTCTACTCCGGTGGCAAAGGAAATTCATAAAAATATCAGCCGTCTGCGGGGATATGAGCCGACTTCGGATTTTGTGGAGCAGATTCTCGACAGAAAGCTGTATGGAAATATTGCAGGAACGCAGTATACCGATGATGCTAAAGTGACAGACCACTATGCGATCATTCCGACCGGTCAGCTCACGGAGCTTGGGAAACTGAATGCTCTGCAGAAATCGGTATTTGATCTGATCGTGCGGAGATTTCTCAGTGTGTTTTATCCGGGCGGCAGAATATCAGAATGTAAAAATGACGGCTGTTGTGGATGTGGGGGAAAATAAGGAACGTTTTTATGCGTCTGCACGTGTATTAAAGATACCCGGTTATTTGGAAATTGCAGGAATTCCAAAGAAAGAGGAAGAAGATTCGGATCCGAAGGAACTGCTACATCTGGCAGATCAGCTGAAAAAGGGCGACGAGATTTCCGTGGATGGATATGAGGTGAAAGAGGGAAAAACTTCACCGCCGAAGCGGTACACCTCCGGTTCCATGGTGCTTGCCATGGAAAAAATGCAGGACAGCTGATTGAGGATGAGGAGCTTCGGGAACAGATCAAAGGTTCGGGAATCGGTACCTCGGCCACCCGTGCGGAAATTATCAAGAAACTGGTCCGCATCCATTATCTCAATCTGAATAAACGGACGCAGGTGCTCACACCGGAAAATCTCGGGGAGATGGTATTTGAAGTGGTGAGCATGACCGTCCCGGCACTTTTGAACCCGAAGATGACAGCTTCCTGGGAAAAGGGACTTGATGGAATTACACAGGGAACCGTGGATTTCTGGGATTACCGGACGAAACTGGAAGATTTCATCCGGATCGAAACGGAAAAGATGATCGGACAGGATCTGCGGGAACCGCTTGCGGAACGTATCAGTAATTTTGCCGGGAAACATGCAAGAGGTGCCGGTGCGAGAAGAAAGATCGGTGTCAGATGTCCGGCATGCGGTGGAGAACTTGTAACCACGCCATTTGGCTATGGATGTGCAAATTACAAGAATGATAAATCAGGATGTAATTTTAATATTGGCGAAATTGCAGGTGCTCAGCTGAGTGAGGAACAGGTAAAAGAACTTATCGAACAGGGGCATACCCAGACCATTCGCGGGTTTAAATCCAAGGCAGGCAAACGGTTTGATGCAAAACTTAAGGTAGATAAAGATGAAAATGGAAAAGTTAATATTGCATTTGATTTTTCAGACGTAGAGCCGGAAATCATTCCGGAGGTAAAGTGCCCGGTATGTGGCGGACAGATGAAAAAAAGACATCTTTCGGCTATGGATGTGTAAACTTTTCACCGGACGATGAGAACAGCTGCCGGTTTTCCATTGGAACGATCGCCGGAAAAACCCTGCCGGTTACTGCGGTAAAAAGCAGCTCCTGACGGATGGTCACACAGATACCCTGCGCGGTTTTAAATCAAAACCGGTAAAAAAATTTGATGCCTGTCTGAAACTGGAGAAAACCGAAGAGGGAAAGACGAATATCGTATTTGATTTTGACAGCGTGGAACAGAAAGTGATCCGCGATGTAAAGTGTCCGCTCTGTGGGGGTGAGATCATTGCAACCTCTTTTGGTTATGGATGTGCCAACTATAAGCCGGGCGATGAAAACAGCTGCAGGTTTTCCATTGGGAAGATGGCAGAGAAATCTTTTACGGAAGCACAGGTCCGGCAACTTTTAAACGATGGCATTACGGAAACCATGCGTGGGTTTAAGTCAAAAAACAGGGAAGAAATTTGATGCGCGCGTAGCTCTCGCAAAAGATGAAAACGGAAAGTAACCGGGCTGAAATTTGATTTTGACAATGTTGAGCCAAAGAAAGTCAAAGACGTGAAGTGCCCGAAGTGTGGTGGGGATATTGTAGTGGCACCGTTTGGATTTATGTGTGCCAATCATAAAAAGATGATAAGGAAAGCTGCAGCTTTATGATTGGAAGTATCGCAAGTGTCCGGCTGAAAGAAGCGCAGGTGAAAGAGCTTCTGACGAAAAAGAAGACAGAGGTAATTTCGGGATTTGTGGCAAAGACCGGTATGAAATTTGATGCGCCGCTGAAACTGACGGAAGAAGGGGAGATCGCATTTGATTTTCCGGAGAAACCGAGACCGGAAGAGACAACCGTGCCGTGCCCGAAATGCGGCAAAATGCTGATGAAGACGCAGTGGAGGTATGAATGTGCGTGCGGATTTAAGATCTGGCATACCGTTGCTAAGGTGGAACTTTCCGAAAGAAGTGATGAAAGAACTGTTGACGACCGGAAAGACGAAGCAGAAGATTGCCGGATTTACCTCAAAGGCAGGCAATACATTTGACACCTGCCTGAAATATGAAAAAATGATCAGATTTCGTTTGATTTTGATAATCCGGGGAGGCACCGCCGAAGGAAGCAGCAGCCGCAGAGGAAACAACGGCTTTGAAGGAAACGGAAGAGTCCGAAAGAAAAACGATCAGTAATCATGAAAATTAAAATGTAAGGAGATTAAAAATGGAAAACGCAAAAATCAAAAACATGTATGATTTGTCACAGTCTATTGCAGGAGAGTACCTTTCACAGTTTACGTATCCGTGGGAAGCATTAAAAGGCATCAGCGATTTTATCAAAAAACTTGGCCGGAACTTGATCCGGAAATTTATGAGAAACGTGGGGAAAATATCTGGGTGGCAAAGAGTGCAACCGTTGCGCCTACTGCATGCCTGAACGGATACTGATTATTGATGAAGATGCCGAAGATCCGTCACTGTGCATTTATTCGCGGGAGTGCGATCATTGGAAAAAGGATCGGTTGTCGGAAATTCCACGGAGATCAAAAATGATATCATTTTTAACACGGTACAGGTACCACATTACAATTACGTCGGGGATTCCATTCTCGGTTACAAGTCCCATATGGGGAGCCGGTTCAATTACCTCCAATGTAAAATCGGATAAAACACTTGTGGTTGTAAAGGACAACAGAGATTCCGGAGAAGAAATTGAAACAGGACTTAAGAAATTTGGAGCTATGCTCGGAGATCACGTAGAGGTAGGATGCAACTCCGTTTTAAATCCGGGTACGGTTATCTGCCCGAATTGTAATGTCTATCCGCTTTCTTCTGTCCGCGGAGTGATTCCGGCAAACCATATCTACAAGGATGCAGACCATATTGTGGCAAAAAAAGAAAAATAGTAGTTGTATCTAAAAAAGTGCGAATTTGCACTAGACTTTAGGAAAAAAATATGCAAAAATATATTAGCGGTATGTCGAATGATAACGAGTTTATCTACAATTAACATGCGAAAGGAGTCTTAAGATGATTTACACAAAGGAAGTTGAAAACATGTGTCCTGTAGCAAAGGGCGCAAAGCATGAGCCAGCTCCTATCCCGGAAGAGGGAAAGTGGGTTCATTCCAAGAAAAATTGAGGACATTTCAGGATTTACACACGGTGTCGGCTGGTGTGCACCACAGCAGGGTGCTTGCAAGCTTTCTCTTAACGTAAAGAACGGTATCATTGAGGAAGCATTAGTTGAGACAATCGGTTGCTCTGGTATGACTCATTCAGCTGCCATGGCTGCAGAAGTTTTACAGGGTAAGACAATTCTGGAAGCTTTAAATACAGACTTAGTTTGTGATGCTATCAACACAGCTATGAGAGAGAGCTTTTCTTACAGATCGTATATGGACGTACACAGTCTGCATTCTCTGATGACGGACTTGCTGTAGGTGCTGGTCTGGAAGATTTAGGAAAGGGACTTCGTTCTCAGGTTGGTACTATGTATGCAACAAAAGAGAAGGGTGTTCGTTACCTTGAGATGGCTGAAGGATATGTTACAGGTATCGCTCTTGACGAGAATAACGAGGTAATTGGTTACCAGTTCGTTTCTCTTGGAAAGATGACTGACTTCATTAAGAAGGGTGATGATCCTAACACAGCTTGGGAGAAAGCCAAGGGTCAGTATGGCCGTGTGGACGATGCAGTTAAGATTATCGATCCACGTCAGGAATAATTGAAAAGGAGAACGATATAATGGCATCATTATTTGAAGGATATGAAAGAAGAATTGACCAGATTAACGCTGTTTTAAACAGCTATGGTATCAGCTCTATCGAAGAAGCTGAAAAGATTACAAAGGACGCTGGACTGAACGTTTACGATCAGGTTAAGAAGATTCAGCCAATTTGTTTCGAGAACGCTTGCTGGGCTTACACTGTAGGTGCTGCAATCGCAATCAAGAAGGGATGCAAGAGAGCTGCTGATGCTGCCGCAGCAATCGGTGAAGGACTTCAGGCATTCTGTATTCCTGGATCTGTTGCAGATCATCGTAAAGTAGGTTTAGGACATGGTAACCTTGGTAAGATGCTCCTTGAGGAGGAGACAGAGTGCTTCTGTTTCTTAGCTGGACATGAGTCATTTGCAGCTGCTGAGGGTGCAATCGGTATCGCTGAGAAGGCAAACAAAGTACGTCAGAAACCTCTGCGCGTTATCTTAAACGGTCTTGGAAAAGACGCTGCACAGATCATCTCCCGTATCAATGGATTTACATTCGTTGAGACACAGTATGACTACAAGGCAGCAAAATTAAACGTTGTATACGAGAAGGCATACTCCAACGGACTTCGCGCTACTGTAAAGTGCTACGGTGCAGATGACGTTCAGGAAGGTGTTGCAATCATGCATCATGAGAATGTTGGTGTTTCCATCATCACAGGTAACTCCACAAACCCGACACGTTTCCAGCATCCGGTTGCACAGGTACATACAAGAAAGAATGTATCGAGCAGGGTAAAAGTACTTCTCAGTAGCATCCGGCGGTGGTACAGGCCGTACACTTCACCCAGATAACATGGCAGCAGGTCCTGCTTCTTACGGTATGACAGATACCATGGGACGTATGCACTCAGACGCTCAGTTCGCAGGTTCCTCATCAGTTCCAGCTCACGTTGAGATGATGGGTCTGATCGGAATGGGTAACAACCCGATGGTTGGTGCTACAGTTGCCGTTGCAGTATCCGTAGAGGAAGCTGCAAAGGCTGGTAAGTTCTAAAAAACACAGTAAAATCAAGGGGCTATCGTGGTTTACAATGTTCCACGGTAGCCTTAAATTTTGCCACGTAGGACACAAGTAGCGCACAGGTAGCACACATGAGGTAGCACATAAATTGTTGGATGAATTTAGGGTATAAAAAAGAGGGCGTCGAATATACCCGACACCCCCATACGCTTTTATGTAACGTTTGTGTTTTTGTTTCTGATTAGGAGTTTGCTTTTTGCGATTGCACACCTAAAAGATAACCGTACATGAATGCGTTTTCTGCGCCCTGCTGGTAATTGCATTTTGCACCTTTCTCATAAAGTCCAAATCCAATATCGAAGAGTTCTTTGATAATTTCTTTGTTCCGCTTCACAGTCCAGTGGATGCGCAAGCTCTTAGATTTCTTTAATTCTGCCAGGGCTGAATCATGCAATGCCTTTTTTTCATTTTTCATGGCGCCAATCATGAAAGATTCCAATTAAAATAAACAAAATTATATTGATGCTTGAAATTCCATATGGAACGTGTTATAGTAAAACAAAAGAGGAACAATTGCCCACAAGTGGTTGTCCTCATAAACAATGGTTAGAAAAATCCACCCTAGTTACTCGGTCAAAGTTGGGGTGGTTTTTCTATGCTTTAAAACACTATCTGATAAACGTAAATACGAATGTCAGTAATGCAAGAATGAACAGACCAAAGGTCATGAGGTCTTTAAAAATCAAATCTCTTGTTCATCAGCACCACCCCCATCCTATGTAAAATAAAAAATAGAGGTCAGCCACCCTGCAACACAATTGTTCCATGGTCTGTATTTTATCGTATCTTATGTAGATATTTTAAACAGGACAAAACTGTCTCGAGAAGTTGGCAGTATTCCGCGATTGGTTTCTATTGATAAGTACAATTTTATTGTGAATCATTTGGTGGAAAATGTAGATATAATAGAAATCGTCTTGTTTTGATGGTATACTGTAGTTGATCGTAATAGTAAAAGAATTGTATCCATGTTCTTCAAAACTGCAGCAGAATCATACTAGAAGGTGTAAACATGCGTCTGATGAAAATGATGAAGAGTATATTCGCAGAGCATTACAACTTGGTGCAAATGAAATCAGAGGGTATAAAGAGAAGGCAGAGTACATGAAGAAATTAAATGAATTAGAAGTTTGACCGCAATTTGACCGCGTTAGCAAAATAAAAAGCAAAAAACTGTAAAAATAACAATAAATAATTTTAAATTAAATACAATATAAGGAAAGCCCATAAAATCATTGGATAGTTGATACATCAGGTTATCCAGATGTCGAAACTAAAATTGGAAAAAAGATTATTTTGCTTTTATTTTGCAGATAAGGAAATAGAACAAAGGTTGAATTTTTAAAAAGTCTATGAATTATTAAAAATATAGGAAAGGTTGACACGTGATGGCGGATGAAAAAATTAAAAATTCCAGTGAGCTGGAGTTTGCCGTGTTTTTGCATTGAAAATGTAGCGGCAAAGCTGGGTGTGGATGCAGAGCGTGTGTATCAGGCATTTACTGAAAAGAGTAACATTCTGAATGGATATATTGTCCCAGAATATGAAGTACTGCATACCCAGAGCAGGGAATATATCGTTGATGACCTCCTTGACCTGATGAAAGAAAGGGGTGTGGAAGTATGATTCTATATCATGGTTCTTTCTTAGAAATTACAAAGCCGGATTTGGCTCATTCCCGCTCCGATGTAGATTTTGGGAGTGGCTTTTTATGTCACGCCGCTGTATGAACAGGCTGCGAAGTGGTGCGGTAAGTTCAAACGCCGTGGGAAAGATGGTATTATTTCCCGGTATGAATTTGATGAAAGCCGGGAAGCTGAACTGAAAACGCTGAAATTCGATTCTTATTCCGAAGAGTGGCTGGATTTCATTCTGAATTGCCGCAGCGGGAAAGATTCGACCGATTACGACTTGGTTGTGGGTGGTGTTGCCAATGATAAGGTGTTTAATACCGTGGAGCTGTTCTTTGACGGACTGATTGATAAAACGGAAGCTATCAACCGCCTGCGTTATGAAAAGCCGAATCTGCAAATATGTTTTCGCACAGAAAAAGCACTGTCTTTGCTGCATTTTGAAGGGAGTGAAACACTGTGACGGCGAACCCAATTTTACTTCAGAAAAAATATAGCCGTGTCATCGAGTGCTTTGCCAAACAGCAGGGACTTTCACTGGATGCGGCTTTGGAATTCTTTTATCATTCCCAGGTCTATCAGCTGATCCGTGATGGCGTTTCTGATATGCATTGCATGAGCGATACGTATTTGGCAGAAGAATTGAAACAGGAATATGCTGAGAAAAATGCCTGTAAAGGAGAGAATAAGGTGAGACAGAATATTTTTGATTCAATACCATCAGATATAGTTTCCAGTAAAGATAATGTATTTGCAAATTTTTTTGCAAACGGCGGGACTTTATGAGTCCATGAAAATAGATGAAGATAATATTGAAGAGTTAATTCTTTTTTACTTGATGGAAAAGTCCGAATAAGTGCTTATTGTAAAGAATGTAAAGAGGAACGTGTTTTTACAATAAAGCCTGATATATATTTTCAAGATAAGGATAATAAATACTATTCAAAAATAATTTCAGAAGAAATTTGGAGAATTCACAAGTCGTATTCGGTATGTGGGAAAGTGAGAGAAGAAAGAAGGCTATTCCAAAATCAGAAATGAAGCCATCGCCCATGCGTTTGCTTATATGAACCTAATCGAACATTGGGGAAGTGGCATTCCGAGAATTATTGATAAAGTAAAAGCTGCTGGACTGCGGGAACCGCAGTTTATTGGTGGCGAAGTTGATTTGCGTATCAATATTTATCGAGGTCAGGTTGATACCAATAACGCCATGATTAACGCCAATGACACTAAAGATGGCGTTAATGGCGTTGATTGTGGCGTTAATGATGCCGGAAATGGAACTAATAGCACTGAAGTGCCGCTTAATAAGGAACAGACGCAGATAGAAAAATTGTTGCAGATTATAGAGAAGAATCCATCTGCAACACAGGCCTATTATGCGGAAGAAATGGGTATATCGAAAAAGAACGGTTTCTCGAATATTTGCTTCTTTTACAGGAAAAAAGGTAGATTGGTACATGGCGGAACAAAACGAAAAGCAAATTGGAAAATTATAAGGTAGGAGGAGCAGCATGGATACAGATAAAATAATACAAGACTTGAACCGCAGATTTGCTGCACCTTTGCCGGAGTTTTATCAGCGTCGCATTATCTTCTGGTATGATGAAGATAAGGAATTTGAGGATTAGATGGACGAAGTGGTTCTGGAAAATGCAAAGGTGTATCAAATAATGAACATAAATACGAAAAAAGGTGTGGAATTATTTTTGAATTGTGGTAAAATGTTTTAGAACCTAAAAGAAGATATAAAATAAAATAGGGGAATTTATTGATAAGGAGTATTTTTCGTGACAGAAGATAAACGTTCTATTATTCAAATGGTAGCAGGCCTGATCGAACAGGGCAAAAAAGAATCAGGATAAGATCGCATACAGCAAAATCCTGGATACATTTTCAGGGGTAGAGATTTCCTCTGAGCAGTTTGACAACATTTTAAAAGTTTTAGAAGATAACAAGATCGAAGTCCTTCGCTCAAAAAATGACATGGAGCAGACGGTTTCTTTGTCTGCAAAGGAGAAAGAATCGGATGAGGTGGATGACGAGAAGAACTGGAAGAAAGTAAGATTCTTTTGGATATTGATGATGATATTGAGGAAGATTCCGAGGAAAATATCGAGGAAGATCTCTCGGTTATGGAGGGGGCGGATATCACGGATCCGGTACGTCAGTATTTAAAGACGATCGGACAGGTGCGTCTGCTTACCATGGAAGAAGAGCAAAAAGATTGCCAAGCGGATCAGTGAGGGGGATCCGGAAGCCAAGAAGGAACTGATTGAAGCCAATCTCAGACTGGTAGTAAGTATTGCCAAGAAGTATGTCGGCAGGGGATTGCCGCTTCTGGATCTGATTCAGGAGGGGAATATCGGTCTGATGAAAGCAGTCGATAAGTTTGAGTACGAAAAAGGGTTTAAGTTTTCCACATATGCGACATGGTGGATCCGTCAGGCAATTACCCGTGCAATTGCAGATCAGGCAAAGACGATCCGTGTTCCGGTACATATGGTGGAGACAATCAATAAGGTTGTCCGTGCACGCCGTACCCTGACACAGGAGCTGGGAAGAGAACCTTCCAATAAGGAAATTGCGGAGATGCTTGGCGAAGATGAAGATCGTGTAACGGAGATCATGAGTTTTAGTCAGGATCCAGTTTCCATGGAGGCTCCGGTAGGGGATGAGGACGATTCCCATCTGGGTGATTTTGTGCAGGATTCCAATGCGTTATCCCCGGAGGAGAATGCGATTGCGGAGATGCGTAATAAGCAGATTTCACTTGCCATGAAAGACCTGACGGATCGTGAGCAGGAAGTGATCACACTGCGGTTCGGTCTTGACGGAAATCAGCCGCACACGCTGGAAGAAGTGGGACAGATGTTTCATGTGACAAGAGAGCGTATCCGTCAGATTGAGGCAAAGGCACTGCGTAAACTTGGTGCACCGAGCAGAAAAACGTATGCTGCGTGACTTTTTTATAACAGGTATTTTGCCGGACAATTCTGAAATTACGGATGTGATTTATGATATGGTTTTTGGCAGGGAGTGAAACTATATGTTTTATTTTAAGCTACCGCATCCAGCCCAATACCTATCCGCAGTGTCAGATGGATTTGGCACTGGCCATTATGCATGTACGTGCACATGCACGGCAGTATGGCATTGATGAAAACCGTATTCTTGTGGTGGGAGCTTCTGCCGGTGGGCATTTGTGCGCAAGCACGGCAATGCTGCATGAAGAACTGAAAACAGAAATTTTTTGTGCGCATCCGGAGCTGGAAAAACTATATGGAAGGATTTCTTCGCGGCCGGACGGGGTAGGACTGTTGTACCCGGTGATCAGTTTTACTTCGAATATCATGAGGGAAGCTGTCGCTGTAATACAGGCGGAAACCCGGATCTTCAGAAAAAACTGTCGGTAGATCTTCATGATCTGACCGGATATCCGCCAACATACGCTTATGCGAATCTCGATGACGGCTGTGTTCCGGTCAGCAATACGATCCGGTTGGATGCAGCACTTATGAAAGCAGGAGTGAAGCATCTGTGTGAGACTTTTCCGACGGGAGATCACGGCATCGGGTTAGGATATGGTACTTCAGCCAAAGCATGGAGCGAGCATATGCTTCGGTTTTTTGATGAAACTTTATAAAAATCCGGTAAGTATTAAAAATATGATACATTACAATAGTCTGAAACCGAAAATCGGACATGGTAACGTTGTATTTGTATATTAGCGTTACGTTTTACTCAGCAAGTGCCGTGCATCTGAAAAAAGATGCGCGGTTTTTTTTTTTCCTTTCCCATGCTATGATGGAGACAGAAAAAAGAAAGAGAGAACAAAAACATATGGGATATATATTGGAATTGAGAAAACAGGTAGGTCATCGGCCGTTGATTATGACCTGTGCAGGAGTGTTGCTTTTGAATGAAAAAAAAGGGAGCTGCTTCTGCAGAAACGTGTGAGACAACGGGTTATGGGGATATCCCGGGGTTCTATGGAACTCGGGAGGCTTTGGGCAATGCTTCGTTCACAGATTACACTGTGCTACTTTTTCCTTCTTCAGTTCTTCATCATTCTGCACCCTTCAAGAAGCGGACGTAATTCTTCATATGCCACATCCTTGAGCACACGGCTCTTCAGATTCAAGTGTATTAATTGGCTCGATCAGTCTTTTTTTTGTCTGTTTGCGGACCAAGAATAAATGTCACTGCAAAAATCAGAATCAGCAGTCCTCAAGCAGTACCGAACTCGATAACATCGTATAAACACACTATCCGTTGTTCTTCCAACACGCAGGATATGTCTCCATCCCTAAGCCAGTTTTACCGCACAATAAAAATTCTGTTTTTGACAATGTTTCCGGATATCTCAGTGATTCTGCGTATCCATTCTTCTTCTGCCTGAATAAATTCCGGACGGTTACTGTGATTTTCAAGTTCTGCAGAATTCTCCAGCGAATCGAACAGGACATTTCCCTTTGGATCAAGTAGCGTAATGCGGGCTGGAAGTAGCCTTTCCAAGTGCATCATCCAGATAGGAATTACCCCATCTTTTCTACACCATCCTGCACATGATTTCATGCTGTCCCGGACATTTCCTTCAATCTTCATTGTATTTTCCAGCCACATGACCAGTCCTTTGCTGAAAGAAATGTCAGAAAGTACAGAAACAACTACCAGTATACAGGTATGATTCAGTATTTTTTTTTTCTCATATCATGCTCTATCCGATAGCCGACGCCACACCGTCTCTATCAAGTTTGCCTGCTTCTCCCAGTTTCTGACGAAGCGTACGGACATGCACATCCACCGTTCTTGTTTCTCCATCAAAAATCATATCCCCCATACATGACAGAGAATCTGATTTCTGGTCATGACCAGACCGCTTTTTCCATCAAGTACTGAAGAGTTCAAATTCTTTTTCTGGTCAGTTCTACTTTTTTCCTCTTTCCAGCAAACTTTATGTCTGCCCACAGACAATTTCAAATCATCACATTTCAGTTCTTTATCATCTTCCTGTCTTTGAACAGCGCCTGAGCAATACA